>ENA-OPAL01001728-OPAL01001728.1-human-gut-metagenome-genome-assembly--contig:-NODE-1728-length-12048-cov-1.631535_pt1 | contig 12048 bp, 25 predicted proteins | sample MGYA00241057_ERZ501430 | MGnify/ENA primary metagenome ERZ501430 (study PRJEB25962, sample SAMEA2042506) | human gut metagenome | biome: human gut; feature: human-associated habitat; material: faeces...
ATTTCTTGAGGAGGTGTAGATTATGGGCAAGAACAATTTTCGCCGCATGATGATGCTCCGTGACCACGACAAAAACCGTGAGCCGGAACGTGACCGTCTTGAGGAAGAGCGTGACCGCAGGGAGCGTGAAATGGAACGTCGTCTGCGTAAGCTGGAAGGTGGCAACGACCGCTATCCCTACTATCTGCAGGAGGAAAACCGCTACATCGACCCCTACCCTATCCCTCGCTACCCTGACGTAGAGTATGAGCGCAAGATGCCGCAGATTGGCTTCTCGCAGAGCGGAGACTGGGACAAGCGGTCTAAGCAGTATGAGCATGGCGGTGCGGACAGCCGCTCGATCAAGATGCCACGCAAGCACCTCACCCACGATGAAGCGGAGGAATGGTGCGACAGCATGGTGAACGCTGACGGCACAAAGGGCTGTCACTGGACGCTGGAACAGACACAGGACGTTGCCAAACAGCGCAGCATCGCCTGTGACCCGAACGATTTCTGGGCTGTCATGAATATGATGTACTCCGATTATTGCCAGGTTGCAAAGCGTCAGTCCGTTGACACTCCGGGCTTCTACGCTGACATGGCAAAGGCGTTCCTTGAGGACACAGATGCCGCAGATGGCAAGGCGTATCTCTACTGGGATTGCATTGCTGATAAGTAAAACAGAACCCCTGTGCGGTCATTATGACTACACAGGGGTTTACTATTGAAAAAGCTAGGTGGGGTGACAATTCCCACATCTTCTAACAATGGGCGATAGCTGCCTGTTCTATCCTCTATCTTTATCTCAATTTATTTAATTGTATTGTAGAACTCAATCATCTTTGATAGTTTGTCTTTTTGGGTTTTATTTAATCCGTATGCGATAATTCCAATGGCTTCTTCTGATAGTCCTGTCATCTTTTCCGTTGCTCTTATACTTGCATCATACGATTTCACATCAGACAATCCAAGCAAATAATCGGTCGTCACGTCAAAATAACTCGCAATCATAGAAATGCTGATTGCATCAGGCACAGTTGACCCTGCTTGCCAGTTGCTTACAGTCTGCCGTGTCGTATCGAACGCTTCTGCCAAAGTATCAAAAGTAACATCCTTGCATTTAATCAAACCACGAAATCTTTTTGGAAACGCATCATTATAATCGAACTTCTTACTTTGTTTTGCCATGCGTCAATCTTCCAATCTTATCAGCCTAAGTCAATCTGGTCTTTCGATGCCGCAACGGACAGGTTGTAGATGTACTCCCCTGCCGTGAATCCGTGCTTGCGTGCTTCTCTCGTGACAAACGTCCGCTCGCTGTCGCTCATAAGGATTGTGATTCGTTTGCTACGCTTGCCGTCACCCTTCTGTCCTTGATGGGAAGTGTAAGGCTGAATCTCCATCGTGCGCTTTGCATCGCTGACGGACAGGTTGGTAAGAGCAATCATAATCTGCTGGTTCTGCTGAACGATTGCTTGCAGGACTTCCGTGTTTTTCATCAGCACTTGCAAGATTGCATCGTTCTGAGTATCAGGCTTGTTCTCCTGCTGGTTCATGCTATAAGAACCAGTTTTACGAAGTGTAGGGAGAACATCGTGCGTTACCCAGTGCTTAAACCGGCCAGCGGAATCCAACTTGCTTCCAAAGATAAGAGCGTACACACCAGATTCGTTTATAATCGTCAGTCCTCTGGACGGAACTTCAAAGGTCGTTGATTGCGACCTTTGAAGAATCTTGCGATCTTCTTCATCAACGTGTTTCAAAACCGCATCTTTTGGGTTCACATAACCGAGTGCGAGCGCAATATCTCTTGCAACGAACCAAATTTCGTTTTTAATTAAGATAGTACGAATCTGTCCGAACTCTTTGTTGCTGAAAACTTGAAGTTTGCTTTTGTTATCCATCATATCCTCCATATTCAACTGTTTAGCGTCTTCCATGCCAGCCTCATACGCCTTGTAAGTGATTCGAGATAACGCTTCCGCAATCTCGTAGTCGTCCTTAGTTAACGGACGGCCATTGCTGTTTTTCTTGAAGTTTTCAAGAATTTCTTCTTTTGTTGCTGGAATGTTCATTGGATTTACCACAAAATATTGTTTGTAATACAACCATGAAGATGATATAATGGATTTATCATCCATAGTTGTATGGAGTGTAATCCCTTAAACTGTCTGAGACCGCCAAGTTACGAACAGTTTAGGGGATTTTTTATTGCTCAAGTTCTTTATCTATCATCTCGTTAAGCCATTTGGTCTTTGTTTTCCCTTGTTCCTTTAACTTTGCCGTTAAAGCATCGAGCTTCTCTCTCGGAATTGGAACACTGAACTGACCGATGGTTTCACGACGCTTTCGATAATACTCTGCGCTACTTTTAGCCAACTCAATCCCTCCTTTGTTGGCTAGCAATAATAGTATAACACTTGCTAGCATGAATGTCAATAGCACGAAAACTACACGCATTTTAACGTCAATTCGTTATAAAATGCGTGTTTTTTTATTCTTGCTTCAATCCTCCAAGAAATCTTCCAGTTCAATCTTCCCCTCTGCCGCTGCAACCGCCAGAGCGTATACGAACTGTCCAATCGTCATTCCGTGCCGCCTTGCTTCACGGTTGATGTACTTGCGTTCTTCCTCGCTCATAAGGATGGTAATGCGCTTTGAACGCTTGCCGTCACCGCTTGCAACGCCCTGATGCGATTCCGGCATCGGGATTTTTTTCTTTGTCAAGCCAGCTTCGGCTAGTGCACCGGGAACATTGCCCTGTTCGATAAGACGTTGAACTTCTTTCGCCTGCTTCAGCTTCTTTGGCTTACTTTCGCCTACTACGGCGTTGTTCGGCTGTGTTTCGCTGTCTTTGGCTTGCTTCGGCTTAATATTGCTTAACTGTGCTTCATTAGGCTGCTCATGGCTGTTTGTGGCTTCATTTGGCTTAATTTGTACTTGTTCGGCCTCGTTCGGCTTTTCTTGGCTTACTTCTTCTTTCTTTGGCTCACTTCGGCTTAATGTCTGTTCCGAAAAAACAGGCTGGAAGTCAAACCCGCCAAGCAGACCCGTTGATTTTTTACTGGTTGACTTCATTTTACATTTCCTCCACTTTCTTCGGAAGCTCACGAATTGGCATCCAGTATTCAATTTCTCCCGGCTTAAACTGTTTTACGATTCCTCGATTGTTCCACCATAACCATTTCCAATAATAGCCAATATAAATGTTCCCGTCTTTGTCAGCCAACAAAACTTCTTTCTTCTCTTTTGGTAAATCTCATTCATAGTTTGTTGGTGCCCATTTTTGAAACTTTGTTGTGTCCATAACTGCCACAAGAACGTCCATATATGCGTCTTTTTCTTCCTTGCTTTTAGCTCCAGCCCAATAGCAAGAAATTTCGCTCTGAACGATTTCACCGTCAATCAGTCGCATTTTGTGTCCTCCTCATTATATATTAAATCGTAAAATCCTCCATCCTCTCCAATATAAAAAGAGCCATCTTCCCAATATGCTCCACATTGGTTGGCGCAGGCTGCGGTCATTGGGTCTCCGCCACCAGCTCCTTTTGTTGTCGTGTATCGTTTTGACAACTTTCCGCTTTTGGTCACTTTATATTCACGAGATATTTGTATGAATTCAGAAACGACAATCTCTCCGCCGCACAATGGGCAGCAAGTACGAAGCTTCCCTTTCATTTTGCATCCCCCTCCGCAATCATCTTTGCCAAAGCCTTGAAATCCTCTGCGCTGGTACTCTTTGCTGTGTCACCGCTAAACAGGCTGTGACGCTCTGCCTGTGCCTTACGAACGCCCATAGACGGTCTAATCTTCACGTCAAGCAGCTTTGTTCCCATGCTTTGTGCAATCACAGGGAGCTGTTCCACAACCTCTTTGGACAGGTTCTCACGGCTCTTGTACTGGTTCAGAAGCAGACCCTCAATCTTCAAGGTCGGGTTGAAGTATCTGCGAACGTCACCGATGGTCTGTGAAAGTTGGCTCAATCCGGCAAGCGCATATCGGTCTGCTGTAATAGGCACGATGATGCTGTTGGCGGCGATCAGAGCGTTTACAAGTGCAAGGCCGAGCTGCGGGGGAGTGTCCAAAACAATGTAATCGTACCGTTCAGACACGGATTCCAGCGCTTCACGCAGCCGAAAGTTCTTACCAATGTCCCGGACAAGCTGCTCGTCAATGTCTTTCAATGCGTTGTCTGACGGCAGAATGTCACCGGCTTCGCAGTGCTGGATTCCTTCCTCTACCGTGCCCTGCCGGGTCATTACATCGAACAAAGTACATACGTCCTCTGTCTGTGCGCCGTATGTGTCCGTTGCGTTGCACTGTGCATCGCAGTCCACCAGCAACACTTTCTTTCCAAGCAACTGCAACGCACCAGCCAGACAGGTGCTTGTTGTGGTCTTTCCTGTGCCGCCCTTCTGGTTGGCGACAGCTATAATTTTTGCCATTTTATCACTCTTTCTTTATTCGTATATCGGCATTTCTGCCCACGCTTCCACTCTTGCAATAAAGCAATCGCACGAAGAAATGTTCAACCTCTGAAACGATGTGCTTACAAACTCGCCCTTTTCAATAAACGCTGCGACTGTGTTTGTTGCCGTTATAGATTCATCTTTCAGATAGACCGTTTTTACCGAACACAAGAACAGACCTTTCGTTCTTTCAATGATTTCTGTTTTTGGCATCCCATCATCTTTAACGGAATACCACACAATTTCCTGCTTCTTCATACCGCTCCTTTCTGCTTAATGTGCTGCATCTGGCTACTTTTGCAATGCTTCGATGGAATAGAACGCCGGCATATACCTATCCACAACGCCAGCCTTGTCCACGCTTCTAATCAGATAGCCAACAGGTCTGTCCGGGAACGGAGACCTATCCAAAGACAAAATATCCTTATACGCTGCCTTCACCGTGTCGTAAACCGCTTCTCTGCGTCTTGGTAGCTTGATTTCTGGATGCTCTTTCTTCATCCACTTCTCAACCACTTTTGCCACGTCAACGCAGTCCTGCTTTTCCAGTTCGTCACACACAGACCAGTCAAAATCCTCGTATCCGCTTCTACGGGGCTTTCTGGTAGCTTTTTGAGGTTCAGCCGATACTTCGCTTGCCTGAGCTTCAATCAACGTCTCAGACGCTTTAATTTTGGGCTTAAACTTGACTGCCACAGCCTTTCGTGCCACAAGAACCGGTTCATAGGTCACCACGATGTCAGACACAGCATTGATCTCGTCTACTGCAACGTCAAGCACTCTTTTGCGAAGGTTCTTGTAAACATCGTAGCTCGCTTCCATTGCACCGAGCTGTTCTCTCAGTTTTTTCAGACTGATTTCATGCGGCTTGCTGTCCATGTTCATCCAGTCCCGAAGAATCGAATAAAGCAGAATACTGTACTGTGATTTCATCCGTGATGTGTAGCGTAGACGATACCGAACGTACCCGCTTTCAGCAATGTCAAAAAAGATAGGGCGAAGGTCAGGGTTGCAAGTGATTGCCACAACATAAGACCTTGTTTCTGGCACATAGTCCAGCTTTGCCCTTGTGAATAAAACAAAACTTTCAAACGTGCCCTTCTCTTTGTCAATGGGAATCGACACCGTATTGCCTAAGAAGTGCTTGATCTGCGGTTCAATCCTTCGTGCATCAAGGCTTTTCAGTCCAAGAAGCTCCCTGTATTCCGCCAAAGTGAACTCCACACGGCTGCTGCTTGGGTCTCTCGGATTTATTCTTGACAAGTAAACCTCTAGCAACCGAAGTTCGCCTGCCGTATAGTCCCTGAACTTCGCCCACACAAGGGATTTGCTTTTTTCAACAAGGTTGTTGTCGGATATTTTTTGCATCTGTTCGCCTCCTTTTCTAGCTTAAAAGCAGTATATCACAGATTGGGGGACAAGTCAACACATTCTGTCCCCCGTGGCTTGTCTTTTTGTCCCCCATAGGGTCGTCAAAACGTCCCCCATGACTTGTCAAAACGTCCCCCATGCTTTGTCATTTCGTCCCCCATCTACCTATTATATATTAAACAAGAAATAAACAAGAGGTTAAATATCATCGTTAAATAAGCGATGACGATAATTTTCAACAATTTCTTTGTTTTTCCATTCCAGCTTGTGGATAACTAAACCTTTCATTTGCTGAATAAAGTCTTTCCGGCAATGATTAGTCTTATCTAACGTGTACAAAATGTGGATGAAAAACTTTTGAGCCGGTATTATGGGGGACGGATTGACAAGTTGTTTAATCGCAAACGATAAATTAGCGCTAATTCGTTGTTTATTATGCGCAAATATTGTCGGTTCATAGCCTATGGGGGACGGAATGACAAGGTAGATTTGCCCGATAGGTGTACAAAAAGTGGACAGAATGTTCCTTAAAAACTTTGATAATTCGACAATCAGCCGCTTATATTATTCGGATTCACGGTATAAGAATCGTTGGACTTCATAGCGGCTTCCGTCCCGGCATCTTGCGCCTGATAGAGTATTTCCATCTTCGGGGCGGTTCCATTCGGGTCTGGGTCTGTTCCGGTAGCTTGCGCTATCTCGTAATTGCCCGATACCATCCGGCAAACAGAGACCCTGTCCTTCAATGGCGTATGGAGGTTTGCCAGAACCTCCGTCAGCACGCCCATGTGGTCTGAACCGTGATCTCCGTACCGGATGTACAACAAAGCATCTATCTCGTAGGAAGAACATTCCATCATGGCATCTATGAGAATCTGACGCTTTTCCATGTTGGAAAGGTCGTCTTCCAGATGCTCCAGCAGTCCAGGATAAATGCAAGCGTCCATGTATCGAGCCGCCGATACGCCGCAACAGGTGAACCAGCGCATAGCCATTGGCAGGGAAATGGCTGCCAGACCTTGCTCCCAGTTGGCAATCGTGCCACGATTCACGCCCATTCGTGCTGCTAATTTCTGTTGGCTTAAGCCGGAACGCATCCGTGCCATCTCTAATGCTTTGGCCGTTTTTACCAAATACTCATCCATAAATTCACGCCCTTTCAACAAAATTCTGCAAAACTGCTGGATTCGACAAGCCAAAAAATGGAAAAAGCTGCTATGGAGAACCAACAGCAGCCTGTGTTATAACTGTATTGTCAAAAAATTCCAAATAGAAAGGAAACACAAAATGAAAGAAACTGCAATCTGGAACCATGAACGTATGCCGATCATCGATGGAATGCCCGCCAGCGTTACCGATGGGCAGCCACACACACCTGAACCATGGGAGGAAAGCTAATGAACCGAACTGTAGATGCTCTGATTGTCCCATACGCCCGCAGACGGACGCTGGAGCTTGTCCTGAGCCTTTCTGGGTACGAAGCTGATAAAGATGCTTACCTCGAAGCGAAAGGCATCCTAGAACGTGCCGTAGCTGCCTTAGACGATGGGCGCGACCCGGCAGATAACATCGAACGCATTGACGGACAGCTTGTGGAACTGTGAAAGGAGAAGAAGATGGACTTTACGAACGGATTCTATAAAACCGAAAACCCTGTTATTCTTGAAGAAGTAAAAACTTTCCTCCAGTCAATGGAACGGCGCGGAGCAACCGTGAAGGACTTGGACGATGCCATTGTGCAGCTAAACAATGTTTCGCACAGCATCAGCACAAACGCTCTCGTCAAAGCAGATGTGCTGGACGATTTACCGGATAACCCTTTTCGTTCCATACTCAACGGAATGTTACAAAGCAAAGGGTAACTTAAACTTAATGTGGCTCTTAATCATTGTCATTGCAATTTTTGGTTTCCCTGATACAAAGTAACGGATGGAAAAATCATTTAACCTCAGCAAAGTTGTTAAAATGATATTGACTGTACAACAGAAAGGTGTATAATCGTATCAAATGAACATCCGAACTTACCGATCGGGAGGATATGCCACAATGAGTGAACAAGAAAGAGCTAAGATTGACAGGTTTATCGCATGGCTGTTGGAACACCCTGATAAGATTCCGGCAGCAGAGCAAGCCTTAGACCTGGAATAACAGAAAACCCCTTGCGCAGAGCTACATCAGCCCGGCACAAGGGGTTTTTATTTTACCGGGTCAGAACCATTTCTTTTTTCGGTTTCTACGGTAACGATATTTTCTGCTGTTGCCATATAGTACACGGTCATTGCCTTTTAACAAGGCTTGCATGAACCAGAAGCAAAAGGCACAGCCACACAACAAGTAATACACGGGCGTTCCTCACATCTTCTCGATCAGGTTCATCAGCGCTTCACGCTGCGCTGTCGGCATAGATTCAAGCTTTTTTCTAATCCGCTCCACTGCTGCATCGACTTCACTTTGCGGCTGCTGGGGCGGGTTTTCTTTTTGTTCGCCAGTGAGAAGGTAGTCTACAGTAACAGCAAAGTATTGTGCTAACCTTGAAGCGTTATCGGAAGACGGCTTTGGGTCTTCGCCTTGTTCATACTTCTTTTTCCAGTAAGACCAAGACGATTTCGGCAGTCCAGCATCAATAACGGCTTTTGTCGGTGCAACATTCTTTGAATCGCATAATGCGAGGAAGTTGTCAAAAAACATATACTCAACCTTCTGTTCTTGTGCAAATTGCCGAAGTTCAACAAATTGAGCATAAGCCCTTGTAATGTTCAAAGAATTGTGCTTTAATAGTGCTATCAGGTTCAAGAAATTGAGCACAATTCCAATCGAATACAAGAGCAATGATTAAATGTTTGAACTTTGTTGACAACATTATATTATCACACTTTTAGTCTTTGTTCAAGTATTTGTACAAAGAAAGGGGAGAGAAAATTTGCGTCCAGAGTGGACGGGGGATGTTATTGGAAAACTTCATGTTCATGGGCTGTCTATTAAAGAACTTGCTGAGAGCATGGGGTACTCGCATGAATACCTAAGCGTCATCCTCAACGGCAAACGAGAACCTACTGGTATCAAAGAAAAGGTTGAAGATGCGGTAAACAAATTGATTGAGCAGAGAAAGGAAAGTGAAAATGGCAAACATTCAAGTTTTTGAATATCAGAACAACAAGGTTCGCACAGTTGATGTGGAAGGCGAAGCATGGTTTGTTCTGAAAGACGTGTGCGAAATTCTGCGCATGGATACTACCCAGCTTAAAAAGGTCGCCGACCGACTGGATGAAGATGAAAAGGGTCGTACCCTGGTTACGACCCCCGGTGGAATGCAGGAAACATGGATTGTCAACGAAAGCGGTTTGTATCACGTCATCCTACGCAGTGACAAGCCAGAAGCGGCACCGTTCCGCAGATGGGTCACAAACGATGTGCTTCCTGCAATCCGTAAGACCGGAAGCTACAACGCACCGCAGCTCACACGCTCGCAGCTCCTTGCAACTGCGCTGATCGCAGCGCACGAAGAGCTGGAAGAGAAGGACAAGCAGATTGAAACCATGAAGCCGAAAGCACTTTTTGCTGACGCTGTGAGCGCAAGCAGCCAGAGCATTCTTGTTGGTGAAATGGCAAAGCTGCTGTCACAGAACGGCGTCCAGATGGGGCAAAACCGGTTGTTTGCATGGATGCGTGAGAACGGATACCTGATCAAGGACAGAAAGCGGACGGACTACAATATGCCGACCCAGAAGTCTATGGAACTTCACTTGTTTGAAATTAAGGAAACGTCCATTGCGCACTCAGACGGACACACTTCCATCAACAAAACCCCTAAAGTGACTGGTATCGGGCAAGTTTACTTCGTTAATCTGTTCTTGAGAGCAGAGAAAAGCCAGAGAGCGGAGGAATGAGCATGGAAAGGTATCTGACCATTAAATTTGACCTTGAGTATCCCGAAGAAGCCAAGTTCGCTATTGACGCTGCGGCCAAGACCTACTCAGATTTCAAGCGTGAGCAGGCGACAAGGCGCTTTGTAGAAAATGGTTGTACGCCGGAAGATGCAAAGAAAATCGCAAAGTTCATCCAGTTTCTTGACCAGTGTTTTTCTGAACACAATGAAAGAGCCTTAAGAAAGGCAAGTGAAGTGGATGGAAATTAAATACTGTGAGCGCTGCGGTTGTCTTCTTGGCAAAGTTCTCAAAACCAAACGGTATTGCAAAGAATGTGCAATATTAGTTAAAAAGGAAAACCAAGCAGCGCGACGCGCTCCATATGGCGTCGTTCCGTGTGAATGGTGCAAAAGGCCGATGCGTAAAGTATACGAACATCAAAAGTACCACCATAAATGCGCGAACGCTGTAAGACGAAAACGGGTCGCAGACTGGTGGAAAGAACACCCGGATTACGTCAAAACATCTTCTCGTAAAGCCAGACCTGAAGGAAACCGGACGGAAGAAAAACCTAAGCCGAAGTACACCATCAAACAGATGAACGATAAAGCAAAAGAGCTTGGAATGAGCTACGGCCATTACAGCGCTTTGTTTGCACAGGGAAAGGTGAAGGCCCCTGATGAACGGTAAATACTACGGCAAGCGGGAAATCCGCTGGCACAACCGGGAGAAAGACCGCTTGGAACACATACATAATAGAAAGGGTAAAGATGAAAGCACTTATAGAAATCGTCCTGATCTGGGGAATCGTCTTGGCACTGATTCTTGCAGCGTTCCTGCTGAACTTCTGGCTGGTGCATCATATCGAGCTTCTGGTCGGAGCTAAAATGACCTGGTACATTATCGGGATCAGCGCTCTGATGGCCACATGCTGGGTTTTCAGCACAGGTAAGAAAGCATGACGCTGGAAGATGCAATGAAAGCCAGGTACTTCAACATCAACGACCTTAGCCGTAGATCGGGAGTATCAAGGCCGACGATTTACAGCATCTTGGGCAAGCGAAAGAAGCAAAAAAGTTCCGTTCGGGTCGATACGCTTCTAAAAATCGCAAAGGCCTTGAATGCAAAGATTGCCATTAGTGAAAACAAGCCAAGCGGATTTGATATTGTCTTAAAAGAGGTGAAGAGAAATGAAAACTGTTAAAGGCACTGTATTGTGCTTTATAAGCATATCCATCGCCGTTGCAGCACTTGGATGTGGAAACGCCATCAACGGTGCTTCCAATAGCTGGGGGATGCTTGGATATGCGCTGCTGTCCGTCTCAATGCTTTTTACTGCTTTGATTCTCGCTATTATCGGCGTTAGCGCGGAGAATGAGCGTATTGAACGTGAAAACCGTAAGATTAAGCGAGTGGCCCACCACACCAACGAGTGGAGGGATGCTCAGTGAAATGCCCGATGTGCGGACAGGAAAGTGTTACGACCGTTGACACTAGAAACGAGGACGATTGCATTATTCGCAGAAAGCATTGCTTGAATAAAGAATGCGATTACCGGTGGTCTACCATTGAAATCGACACAAGCCAGTGGTACTCAGCTCTTCAAATCCAAGAGCACAGAAAACAGAGAGGACGGCCCAGAAAGAATGATTAGCGTGAACCTAGATAGATTCGGTGGCGTGACCGAGCCGGAGGACGGCGTGTATTTTATGACCAACGAGCAGATGGCAGAAGCCAAAGAAGCAGACCGTCTGGCTGAAATCGAGGACTTGCAGTCTGAAATCGAGGACAGGGAAGCGGAGTTGAAAGACCTCCGTGCACAGTTGGCAGAACTGATGGCTGGTTGATTTCTGTACAGCCGTATTAAGCCAAAGTAAAAACAATGAAGCCTAATGAAGCCGAAGAAAGGAAAGAAAATGAGCAAATACAAGAAAGAAATTAAGCACTGCGAAAAGTGCAATAAGCCTTTTTCAGTGTTCCCGAACAGCACAGAAACTCTTTGCACAAGTTGCAAAAGGGACAATTTGGAGGAAACGCTTCGCAGAAACGGTCATGCACCGCAGCATATGCTTGTCAGGAGACCTTATGACGGAATCGAGGAAGCGTTTGCTGTCGAAGATGCCGCAAGAAGAGCTTCCTGGGACTGGGACACGAGCGTTCAGAAAATTTGCCGTGATTGCGGAAAGCCTTTTGAAATCACCCGTGCAGAACGCATTTTCTTTGAATCGCATAACATGGCACTGCCTAAGCGTTGCACGGCTTGCCGTAAAGCGAGAAAAGAAGCAAGGAAGGAGAACAACTGATGGCAGTATTGGTAATGGTCTACGGTCATTCTGGCAGCGGTAAGTCCGCTTCGCTTC
>ENA-OPAL01001729-OPAL01001729.1-human-gut-metagenome-genome-assembly--contig:-NODE-1729-length-12045-cov-2.517098_pt1 | contig 12045 bp, 10 predicted proteins | sample MGYA00241057_ERZ501430 | MGnify/ENA primary metagenome ERZ501430 (study PRJEB25962, sample SAMEA2042506) | human gut metagenome | biome: human gut; feature: human-associated habitat; material: faeces...
GGGCGGCGTCCTAAACCGCTAGACGAACGGGCCATATGTAGCAAATGCAATGGCTGGGATGGAGGGAGTCGAACCCCCATTGACGGAACCAGAATCCGCTGTCCTGCCATTAGACGACATCCCAATGACTGCATCGCTGCGCTCGGCTGTGCCTTTGCGCAAGAAAGAAATATACGGGAAGTCTCTCCGTGACGCAAGCCCCAATTTTGACTTTTTTGAAATTCAGTCAAATTGGCCTAATTTAGTCCAACCCGTGAAGGACCTGTGAAGCCGACCGCTGTACACGAAGGGCAAAACGCCGCGAGCGGTAGCCGTCAACCGTTGGCAGATTCTACCGCGAAAACGATAGCACCAGGCAACACAATCGAAGTATCAATGATCACGTAGATATCGAGGCGCCATGGACGAAGAGCTTGATTACCTATGGGAGACCCTAGGCCTTGAGATCACTGCCGACCTTTGGCCCGAACGGGACAAAATCCATCCCACACTGCGCCCCGCCATTACTGTGGTGCAGGCAAAATACCGCCGTGCATCCTTTTTGATCATGCGGATGTCATGGCACGCGGGACTCCCCGACCTTAAGCGAATCCAGGCAAGCCTCGTCGAGTTGTCCGGCATGCCGACCGTCATATCCGAGGCGCACCTGGAGCAGCGTCAGCGCGAGCGACTGCAACAGCAGCGGATTCCCTTTATCTGCCCTGGCGTTCAGGCATATCTGCCCTTTATGGACGAGGAGTACTGGAGCGGCAAGCCCAACAAACACGTAAAGGTCTATGATCCACACGAATGGGCGCAGCTCGAGGATTGAGCCGAGCGAGCCCGCCGATGGAAAACACGTCCCGCCCTGAGCACTCAAAACGGGTCGCACTTTCCGCAGCCGCTACAGTAACGCCTCAGCCCAAGCCGCTTCCCTAAAGCCGGGAATCACAAAGTCGTCGCCTACCAGCAGCGGACGCTTGACCAGCATGCCGTCGGTCGCCAGCAGCTCGTAGCACTCCCGATCCGTCATACCCGCATCCAGGCGCGCCTTCAGGCCCAGCTCTCGATATTTCATGCCCGACGAGTTAAAGAAGCGACGCACCGGCAGCCCCGAACGAGCAATCCAGGTCGCAAGCTCATCGGCCGTGGGATTGTCCAAAACGATATCGCGGTCGATATACTCTACCCCATGTTCGTCCAGCCATGCCTTGGCCTTCTTACAGGTCGAGCACTTGGGATATTCAACAAACAATACCGCCATGGGATTTCCTTTCTTAGAGAAAACAGGTGTCTGGAAAACTGCACATCGACGACCACTCGCGATTGCAGCCGTTATTGTAGTCAATGTCGAAGCATAGGCAGTCGCGATGTCTCGTCTTAAGGCTAGCGCCTCGCATGGGCGCCGATCGGCCGAGTCGCATGGTGCACCAACGCCGCTGCCAGCAATACCAACAGCATGGCGGTGATATAGCCCGCAGCATCGAATCCTAAATCGATAACGTCGAAATGCCTGCCGGGAACAAAGATCTTATGTACCTGATCGCCAACGGAGCAGGCGGCGCAAAAGAGCAATACGGGCACGCAACGGGAGCATACGCTCCACGGACGCCTGGAAAAGCAAACCACGACCACGGAGGCGAATAATCCGACGAAGAAAAACTCTACGGTATGGGCAACGCGACGGACGTTTGTGCCCACCCACATGCGAATGGAAGCAAGTCGGCCAGACCGGACATTCGAGGCAGCCGAATCGGCGCCCCCGTTCATTCCGTTCTCCGTCTGAGCTTCACCCGTGGCATCGGCAGCCTGAACGCCCGTAGCCTGACCCTCCACCACACGCGCGGTGGACTCGCTCAGCAACGACGTCTGCACCGCGTTTTGCTCCGTCAGCACCCAGATGCCCGCCAGCGTTGCAGCGAACAGAACGATCGCGGTCCATCCGATTATTTGTTTTACGCGAGCCAAGGGCCAACCTCCTTTTTTGAATATCAGCGAGTGTAGCCCCAAATGGCATCGTCACCGTATCAAAATTTGAATCGCAACAGGAAGCGACAAAGCGACGCAAACCCCTACCCCGCCTCGCGCATCCAGCGATCGAACGTCCCCACGCACACGCCCAGGCATTTTGCTGCCTGGCTGCGGGTAATATCGCCTGCCTCATAGCTATCGCGCACCAGCTCAAACTGAGGAGGGCACGGCTTGCGAGGTCGACCGAAACGGACCCCTCGCGCCCGCGCCGCTGCAATTCCCTCCGCCTGGCGCCGATGGATATTCTCGCGCTCCACCTGCGCCACGTAGCTCAGCAGTTGCAGCACAATATCGGCAATCAGGGTGTTGGTCACATCCGGCGCGCCGCTGGCCCTGACGCGCGTGTCAAGCAATGGCATGTCCAACACCACAATGGCAACCCCGAGCTCCTTGGTAATGCGTCGCCATTCCTCAAGAATCTCGGAGTAATTACGGCCAAGTCGGTCGATAGAAAGCACCACCAGTACGTCCCCGTCTCCCAGGACGTGCAGCAGCTCGCGATAACGCGGTCGATCGAAGTCCTTGCCGCTCGCATGGTCGGCATAAATATTCGCCGAGCCCACGCCATAGGCGCCCAGCGCATCCAGCTGCCGATTAAGGTTCTGATCGCGCGAACTCACCCGCGCATAACCGTACACCGTCGCCATCTCATCCCCGCTTTCTTGTAAACCTGCCAAAAGGGACAGGTTTATTTTGGTAGGTTTTACCTCTCAAATAGCAGGTAAGCGGGTGGCCGAGCAGACGGCAAGGTAGCCACGATTCAAATACGAAGGGCGGTCCCGAAAGGCCGCCCTCCGCTCCCCCACCATGAGTCGGGATTTGGCTAATGGATAAGCTTAAAGTCCAAGTGCCCACGCGTGGTATTGACGCGCGAGACCTCGATAATCACGCGCTGCCCCAGCTCGTAACGGGTGCCCGTGTCGGCACCTGTGAGCGTGAGCGCGTCCTCGTCGAACTCGAACCACTCGTTGCCCAGACTCTTGATCGAAACCAAGCCTTCGACCTGCGTTAGGTCCAAGCGCACAAAAAGGCCCATGCTGCTAACCCACGAGACGGTTCCGGCATAGCGCTCGCCCAGACGGTCCTCATAGTACTGGGCAATCTTGATCTTTTGCGTCGCATGGCTGGCGGCATCTGCCGCGCGCTCGGCATCGCTGCATGCGCGGCAGATCTGCGGCAGAATGCGCGGCAGCGACTCGCGCCCCTTGCCGATCAGCCGCGGTGTACGGACCAAGGCGTCCTTGCCGCCGAGCTGCTCATAGGCCAACTGCAGTTTGAGCACGCGGTGCACCACCAGATCGGGGTAGCGACGGATGGGGCTCGTAAAGTGACAGTAGCACGGCGCGGCGAGCGCAAAGTGGCCCTCGTTGCGCGGCTTGTACAGCGCGCGCTGCATGCTGCGCAGAAGCAGCGTGTTAACGAGCGGTGCGTTGGCCGTACCGGCGGCAGCATCGACTGCAGCCTGCAGCTCATCGGGGCTCCCCAGGGCAATACCGGCAGCACGGCGATCGTCGATGATGCCTAGCTGCGCCAGCGCAACGGCGGCACCGTGCAGGCTATCGGGGCTCGGATCCTCATGCACGCGATAGCAGGCCTCGATATCACGGTCTGCCAGCCACTCTGCAACGCACTCGTTGGCGAGCAGCATGGCTTCCTCGATAAGCGACGTGGCACACGAACGCTCACGCGCCACAATCTGCACGGGCGCTCCGTCCTCATCCAATAGAGCGCGAATCTCGGCCGTGTCAAAATCGACTGAGCCGCGGGCGCGACGAATACGACGGCGAAGCTCGGCGAGTTCGTTAGCGGCGACAAGGAAATCGCCGAGGTCGACGTTGTAGCCGCGGGCGGCCTCCTCGCACGCAAGACCGCGCTCAAGCGCTTCCTCGCGCGAGGTCTCGGCAGCCGCAACATCCTCGGCCGCACCCTCCAGCACCGAATACTCAACCGCGCCGGCACGCACCAGCAGCGCCTCGGCGCCGTCATAGTCCATGCGCACACGCGAGCGAATCACGCTGGGGTACGGATCGTAATGCCGCACGCGACCCTGCGCATCGAGCTCGATATCGACGGTAAACGCAAGACGGTCCTCGTCAGGGCGAAGCGAGCACAGGTCATTGGACAGGCGTTCGGGCAGCATGGGAAGCACGCGATCGGCCAGATACACCGATGTCGTGCGATGGCGAGCCTCAAGATCGATATGCCCGTCCCAAGCCACATAGTGTGAAACGTCGGCGATATGCACACCCAGCTTGTAGCCACCCTCGGGCGTGCGCTCCAACGAAATGGCATCGTCAAAGTCGCGCGCGTCGACTGGGTCGATCGTGATGACAAAGCGGTCGCGCAGATCGCGGCGGAGCGGGTCCTTAAGCGCCGCGGACACATCGAGCGAAAGCCCCTCGGCCTCGTCCAGCGCGGCCTCGGGATAGCTATCGGTATAGCCGTAACGCGCCATCACGTATTGAACGCCCAAATCGGGCGCGTCATCTCCGCCAATGCGGCGTTCGATCGTCACGGTGCCCGATTCCAGGCGCGTCGGGTAGGTCAAAATGCGCGCGACAACGGCATCACCCGGGTGGACGCCCAGACGATCCGCCGAGGTATCCTCGGGCAGAATGAAGAAGTCGGCCTTCAAACGCGAATCGAGCGGCTCAATCACACCGAGCGGACCGGCGGTCTGGTACGTACCCACTACGCTTATGGCTGCGCGCTCAACCACACCCTCGATCACGGCGCGCCGCTCACCGTGCGGGCTGTTCTTAATGCTCACGGCAACGGTATCACCGTCCATGATCTCACGCTTGCCGCGACCCATGACCTTGTAGTCGCCATTCTCGGTTATGACATAGGCACTGTGCTCATGGAGCTGCACGCGCCCGGTCAGGCTCGGACGGCGTTCGCTGCGCACCGGCCCGCGCTTATTGCGAGCTCCACGCTTATGCTTGTTATTGCGCCCCATGGCGCCTCCTAACTATCGATTGCCGACTCCAAAGAGTCTACCCAAATGATTCGCCATCCTGCCATCCCCTAGGGATCAAAAAACGGGCCGCCCCATAAGAGACGACCCGTTGGAAGGGATGAATTCCAGGCATGCCTACACGCGCAGGTAGCGGCGCATGGCGATGGCAGAACCAAAGAGACCGATAATCACGCCGACCAGAATCAGCGCAGCATAGGTCACCAGGTAGTACTGCATCGGCAGGGCAAACGACATCCAGCCGATGCTCTCCTGCAGACGCGGGATCATCAGATTGCGCAGCAGCTCCAGAACGCCGATGGAAAGCAGCGAGCCCAAAATGGCCTGCAGCACGCCCTCGGTGATAAACGGGCCACGAATGAAGCCGTTGCTGGCGCCGACCAGACGCATAATCGCAATCTCACGACGACGCGCCGTGATGGACAGGCGAATCGTGTTGTTGATGAAGATGAATGCGATAAAGGTCAGAAGACCAACGAGCACCACGGCGGCGATGCGGATGTAGTTGGTCACCTGGAACAGGCGGCTCACTTCCTCCTGGCCGTACAGCACGCTCGCGTTGACGTCGCCGTCATCCGCGATCTTCTGGAAATCGGCATCCTTCTTGAGCTTCTTTGCCGTGCTCTCGACCTTGGACGGATCGTCCATCTCAATAGCGAAGGAAGCCGGCAGCGGGTTCTGGCCATCGAGCGCGCTCATGGTGGCGTCGGCGTTGCCCGACATCTTGCTCGTATACTCGGCCAGCGCGTCGTCCTTGTCCTTATAGGTCACGGACTTGACGTTATTCCACGTCTTAAGCTCGGCCTCAAAAGCCTGAACATCGGCCTGATCGGCGTCATCACTAATGAACGCGTTGATGACAACCTGATCCTCGACGGTGCCGATCACGGAGTTCAGCATCGCAGAGCCCATGATGAACAGGCCGATGATAAACAGCGAAAGGAAGATCGTGATGACGGCGCCGAGCGAGGTAGTCCAGTTACGGAAGAAGTGGCTGATTGCCTCTTTGAAGGAGTAGCCCACGTTAGTTGGTGCCATAGTTGCCGTAACCTCCCCTCTCCTGGTCGCGGATGACGTGGCCGCCCTCGAGGGCGATCACGCGACGGTGCATGCTATCGACCATCTCGCGGTCGTGCGTGGCGACGATCACGGTGGTGCCGGTGCGGTTAATACGCTCAAGCAGCTTCATGATGCCCAGCGAGATCGCCGGGTCGAGGTTGCCCGTGGGCTCGTCGCAGATCAGCAGCGGCGGACGGTTGACCATAGCACGGGCGACGGCAACGCGCTGCTGCTCGCCACCGGAAAGCTGGTCGGGCAGCGAGTCCATCTGATCGGCCAGACCGACCAGACGCAGCACCTCGGGCACCTGGCTGCGAATGACGCCCTTGGGCTTGCCGATGCACTGCAGGGCAAACGCCACGTTTTCGTAGGCGGTCTTTTGCGGCAGAAGCTTAAAATCCTGGAACACGGCGCCAATCTGGCGGCGCAGGAACGGAACCTTACGGTTCTTGATCTTCATGAGGTCCTGACCGGCAACCAGGATGCGGCCGCTCGTCGGCTTGACGTCGCGGTTGAGCGTCGACAGCAGCGTGGTCTTACCCGAGCCGGAGTGACCGACCAGGAAGACGAACTCGCCCGGATAGATCTCGATGTTGATGTCGTCGAGTGCAGGCTTGTTAGGCTGTGCCGGATAGATCTTGGTGACATGCTCCATAAGGATGACGGGCTCGACACCGGCCTGCTTGGCCATCTTCTTGCGGCTGGCCTGCGGATCGATGGGCGCAAACACCGACGTGAAATCGGGGTTGTTGAGCGCGTTATCGAGGCTTGCGACCTCGGCTGCCTGATCGCTCTCGACCACCGGGGCAGCAGGCTGCGTGGGGTCGGGAATAGCGGCAAAGAGACCGGACTGCGCAGGCTGAGGAGCCGGCGTCGCAGGGGCCAAGGGGTCGGGAATGCCGGCCATGGTAGGCTGCGGCGTGGCGGCACCAGCCTGAGGCTGCTCCACGCGAGCGGTCACGGCCTGAACGGGCTCAAAACCCGCCGTGCCGGAAAGCGCGACATCGCTGGTTGGATTGTAGGCAAAGGGATCGGATGCCGGCTGTGCCTGATCTGCCGGCTGAGCGGGGGCCTGAGCAACAGGCTGGCCCTCTGAATCCGGAGTGGCGAAACGACTGCCCTGGACGCCTGCCTGCGTCTTGGGGGCATCATCGCCCGCACCGGAGGTACGGAAGTGGTTACCCACTGGTGCTCCTTATCGTCGTGCGTTTAAACTACATGAGCGCTTTGTATTTTAGCAGCATTAGCTTTGCTGCACATAAGAAGCATGGCGTGCTTAGGGATCCCGTCGGCCGTGCACAGGGTTACTCTCCAAATCGTCCTCGGACATGTCTGGACCCCGCCGTGCGCTTCGCGCGGCGGGGTCCTTCCGTCCTGCGGAAAGATTTGGGAGGTAAGCCCTGGGGCCTCCTGCGGCAACTAGGGAGGCCGAGGCTATTCGTCTTCTTGCTGCGGGTGCCTAGGGTGGGATGCGGCGTGCATTTTTGGGAGTATTCAGCAGCCGAAGGCACCTGCATACTGGATTTTGGGCGAAAGGCAGGCACTATGGGCCGCATCCTGTAAAAAATGATCGGTCCTCGAGGCACCGGGGGCTCAGAATCAAGGCTTTCGGCGCGGTTTTGCACTCCCATTCCCGCGCCCGCGGGCTCCGAGATGCTGAATACTCCGGAATTTGCACGCCGCCCCCGGGGGTACCCGTGGGCAAAAAGCAACCGCCCCGTCAAAGTATGCATTTGGCGGAGCGGTTTATGCAAAAACGCTGCTGCGGGCGTGTCGGCAGTTCGCTAGAACTTGGATCCCAGGACAGGTTACTCGGCACTCTTGAGGGCGCCGACCATGTCGATCTTGTTGAGGGTACGATTGGTGGCGAGATTGACGATAAACGTAAAGCCAAAGGAAAGCACCACGGCGAGCACGTAGCTTAGCGGCTCGACCTCGACGTCAAAGTACAGCGACGGCATCTGCAAAATGTAGGTAAAGCTCTCGGCCAGCAAGCCGCCTAGCGGCACGCCCAGAGCGGCGCCAATCGCCGTGAGAATCAACGTCTCCTTGTTGACGTAATGGTGCACCTCACCACGGCGGAAGCCCAGCACCTTGATGGTCGCCAGCTCGCGTTCGCGCTCGGAGATGTTGGTGTTGGACAGCGTAAACACCACCACAAACGACAGACACGCTGCCATAAAGGTCACGAGCACCACGACCGAATTGATAATCGTAAAGTTCGCTTCATAGTTTTCCCAATGCTCGGCCGTACTCGAAATCGTGAGCCAGCCGTCACTCTTAAGATTCTTGCTAAACGCAATCTGGTCGGCCGACGAACCCTTAAGCAGCACAAAGACGCCGTTAAGGCGTGCGCTTCGACCGAACGCGCGCTCATAGGTGCCCTGAGTCATATAAAGCGTGTTGCCCAGATAGTTGAGCGAAATGTCGCTGACTTTGACCTTGGCAACGTTGAGCGACGAATCCTGGACGTGTGCTGTATCGCCCGGCTGAATCCCCAGCACCAGCTGTGAACTCTTGCTCAGATACACATCTCCGTCACGCAAAGACAGCGGCTCTTTGGACTCATCCTCAAGGCGAACGTAATTGCCCAAGTCACCCGTGCGGTCATCGGGCACCACGATCAGCTGCACGGTCTCGCTCTTGCCGCCAAACGTAAAGGTGACGTTGTCGGTCATAATCGGCAGGGTCGAGGTCGCGGTCACGTTGGAATCATTGGCCGCGCTGCGCTCATCCAATGCCGCGCACGTCTGAGTAAAGTCGTCGGGATTGGCGACCGCCAGCAGGTCGTAGCGCGTGATATGCCCGTACTGTTTGGGCGAAAGCGCCACCGACGTGTCACGGATGCCCATGCCGCAGATCACGAGCGCCGTGCAGCCGGCGATACCGAAGATGGTCATAAAGGCGCGCTTTTTATAGCGGAATAGGTTGCGTGCTGCCACCTTGTTCAAAAAGCCCATACGGTGCCAGATAAAGCCGATGCGCTCGAGCAAGATACGCGAGCCGGCGCGCGGGGCCTTGGGACGCATAAGCGAGGCTGGGGTCTCGACCATCTCGTGGCGGCAGGCGATAATCGTAGCGCCCACCACGCCCACGGCAAACAGCGCCACCGACACGAGCGACGACACGATGTCGTACGAAAGCAGCATCTGGGGCAGTGAGTACATGTCGTCGAACACCGTAAACAGGAACAGCGGCAGGCCCACAAATCCGATGATGTTGCCGAGCACGCCGCCGATCAGACACGCCCACAGTGCGTAGTCTACGTATTTGGACAGGATACGCCCGCGTGAATAGCCGAGCGCCTTGTACAGGCCAATGAGCGTGCGCTCTTCCTCGACCATACGCGTGGCGGTGGTAAGGCTGATGAGCACGGCGACGATAAAGAAGATAAACGGGAACACCGTGGCGATGGCCTCAATTGACGAGCTATCGCTCTCGACGCTCGAGTAGCTTGCGATGTTACCGCGGTCCTGGATGTACCAAGTGCATTCGCCCAGATCGGAAAGCTCGGCGCGGGCATCGGCGAATTGTTGGTTGGCGGCGGCGCGGCGCTGGTCCAACTCGGCCTGAGCCTGGACGCGCTCCTCGCTGCCCTCGGCCATACGGTCGATGTTGCCCTGTTCAATCCCAAAGAGCATATTCGCCTGGCGTTCGGCCGCATCTAAGCTTGCCGGCGTGTCAACCGTCAACTCCTGAGCACGTGCCTTCTCACGCTCCTCGCGGATCTTCTCGATATTGCCCTTGACCTCGTTGATCTTTGCCGCGTAGGCATCCGAATAGGAGTTGAGGCTCTTGGCTCCCTCGACGATCACGTGGACCGCGGAGTAGGAAGAAGATGTCGCGGCATCCTCACTCACATAGAACTTATAGTCCGCCGCCGAAGCAGCGCGAAAGGCGTTGACTGTCGAGTCGGAGCTCACATCAGTGGGATCGAGGACCTCGGCCGTAATGGTGTAATCGCCCGCGGCAAACTGATCCTTGGCGCTTTGGTTCGACGAGCTCGCGTCATTGGCGGCAAAACTCACCGTATCGCCGAGCTTTTTGCCCGAAGCCTTCAAAAAACGCGAAGTCACCGCGACCTCATCGGCACTCTCGGGCAAATCGCCGTTCACGAGCACTGGCTGATCGATGTTCTCCTTGGAGAGACTTTGCACGACCACGCGCTCGCGCGCTGTGCCCACGGCGGTGTAGGCGGTCTCGGTGTAGATACCCTCGGCCGTCTCGACGCCGTCGACCTCTTGGATAGCCGCAAGATCGTCGCGCGTAAGGCCATAGGTCGACTGCACGTTAATGTCATAGACATTCTGCTGGTCAAAATAGGCGTCGACCGAATCGCGCAAATCTTCGCAGCCTGCCTTAAGACCGCACATCACGCTCACGCCAAGCGCGGTGATGACCACGATAGATAAGAAGCGCTTAAGACTGCCGCGGATTGTGCGGTGGATGCCGCGGCGAAAAACCGTCGGCACCATATCGTTTGAACTTTGGGCGGTGCGATAGGTCGTAAAATCCTGCTCGTGCTCCATGTTCCGCGCGTCGCGGCGTTGGCTGTTTTGGCGGTCCTGGTCCATGGGCGCTACCACTCGATCGTCTCGATCGGCACGGGATTTTGCTGGACCGTCTCGCTCTCCACGCGACCACTCTTAAAGCGGATCAGGCGATCGGCCATGGGCGCGAGCGCGGAGTTGTGCGTGATGATGATGACCGTAATGCCCTGCTTGCGGCAGGTATCCTGCAGCAGCTGCAAGATCTGCTTGCCGGTTTTATAGTCGAGCGCGCCCGTGGGCTCGTCGCACAGGAGCAGCTTGGGGTTCTTTGCCAGTGCGCGGGCGATGGACACGCGCTGCTGCTCGCCGCCCGAAAGCTGTGCCGGAAAGTTGCCCAGGCGCTCGCCCAGGCCAACCTGGCGAAGCGTTTGCTCGGCATCGAGCGAATCGGGGCAGATTTGCGCCGCGAGCTCGACGTTTTCGAGCGCTGTCAGGTTGGGGACCAGATTGTAGAACTGAAAGACAAAGCCGACGTCGGCGCGGCGGTATTCCACGAGCTGTGCCTCGTTGGCAGAGCTCACGTCGCGCCCGTCCACTGTCACGGAGCCGGAGGTTACCGTATCCATGCCGCCTAGGATGTTGAGCGCCGTAGTCTTGCCGGCGCCCGAAGCGCCCAGGATAATGGCGAGCTCGCCGCGCTCAACGGTAAAGCTCGCGCCGTCGAGCGCATGGATGCGGACATCGCCCTCGCCATATGCTTTGATGACGTCTTTGAATTCGATATAGGCCATCGATCGGTTCCCATCTGGTCGGATAACTCTTTAGTATTACCCATTTCACGCCGACCAAAAAGGGACAGGTTCATTTTGGCAGGTTTTATATGGGGAAACGACAGCCATAGATGAGGCGCCGGGAAGGCAGAGAAATCATCGACGGGGTCAGGCCGACCGCCAAACACAACGCACGCATCTCTATCTGTCAGCAAAATCATTCGAACAACTGTTCGTTTCTATGATATGATTCCGTTATCTAAGCAGGCCAATACGCAGAAAGGCGGCCAACATGGCGTTCGACTTTAAGAAGGAATGCAAGGAGCTCTACAAACCTGCAAGCAAGCCGAGCATCGTAACTGTCCCGCCTATGAGCTACGTTGCCGTTCGCGGAAAGGGCGACCCAAATACCGAAGGTGGCGAGTATCAAAACGCCCTGCCGCTGCTTTACGGCATCGCCTATACCGTCAAGATGTCGAAGAAAGGCTCAAGGAGTATCAAGGGCTATTTCGACTTTGTGGTACCGCCGCTCGAGGGTTTCTGGTGGCAAGACTCCCCGAGCGGCGACATCGATTATGTACGCAAGGACGATTTCAACTTTATCTCGTGCATTCGCCTGCCCGATTTCGTCACCCGAGATGACTTTGACTGGGCAGTCGCGGAAGCCACGACCAAAAAGAAACTGAGGCTTCGGTAGTTTGTGTGACAAGGGGCTAGCCTAGGCAGCAACGCTCTTCGC
>ENA-OPAL01001731-OPAL01001731.1-human-gut-metagenome-genome-assembly--contig:-NODE-1731-length-12029-cov-6.022549_pt1 | contig 12029 bp, 16 predicted proteins | sample MGYA00241057_ERZ501430 | MGnify/ENA primary metagenome ERZ501430 (study PRJEB25962, sample SAMEA2042506) | human gut metagenome | biome: human gut; feature: human-associated habitat; material: faeces...
CGGGCACAGGACGATGGGGCGGAACGCGTAGAGCGTACCGAGCTGGCAGTCGAACTTACCAAATGCGGCGATAAGTCCGATGAGGATTGCTTGGGTAAGCATACATCCCCCTTTCCATATAGGACACTACGAAGAGCTCAGACTCTTCGAAATTGAACGCCTAGAGCACGCTGGCGCAGTCGACCTTGGGGTCATCGGCCAGGGGTCGAATCTCGACCTCAACGCCACGATCCAGCATCTCGCGCACATCGGCTTCCTCGGCCGCGGTCAGGAAGATCTGACGAGAGACCTGACGAGCGTCGGGACGCTTCTCGTCCTTGGGCTTGGTGTTGCCCAGGTTGACCGACTTGATCTGCGGGCAGCCCTCAACAAGCTGCTTTGCCTCAGCGATAGTGGCGACGCAGATGATCATCTTGTACTTGTCGGTCACGCCCGAGTTGATAGCTTCGATTGCATGCTCCATATCTTTGATGACGAGCTTGCAGCCGGCAGGCTTGCCCATCTTGAGCGTCGTCTTCCACACCGGGTCGTTAGCGACCTTATCGCCCACGCAGAAGATGCAGTTGGAGCCAAGGCCCTGAACCCAGGAAACTGCGACCTGGCCATGAAGCAGGCGATGGTCAACGCGAAGTAGCTGAATCATAATGTGACCCCCCAAAGGTCTTGTGCCGTCATACGGCGTGTCAGTAGGTGCTGCGGATTAGAACTCTTCCTCCTCCTCGTCATCGACCAAAAGATCGTTGACAAACTTCACGCGCGTATCGTCCGCAGCGACGATGGCGCGAATCGTCTCCTCAACCGGCGCCGACTCGTCAGAGAACAGCAGCTGGATGAGCAGAGGAAGGTTCATGTTGGTAACGAGGTACGTGCGGGGACGCGTCTGGACGATCTTGGTGAACTCGTTGTTAACGCTACCGCCAAAGAGGTCGGTGCAGACAACGACATCATCGTCGGCAGACATGCCTGCCAGCAGTTTTTGGGCCTCCTCGGCCACGTCCATGCGGCCATCGACGAACATCGAAAGATCGTGGACGTTGTCGCGAGCGCCCGAGAGCAGCTCGACGCTCTCTTTGATGCCGGTGGCGAAGTGCGCATGGCTGGCGATGATGTACTGTCTCATTCTGTGTTCCTCTCAATAGCCCGGCACGTTCCCGCACCCGTTTTCTTTAGTAGTCGAACTGGTGATAGTAGCGACGATACTTGAGGTTGTGCTTGGTGACCGTCTCGTAGTAGCGAGCCAGGCGGTCGGTCACGAGCACCGTCAGAATCCACGGGGAGACGATGACGCGGAACTCGTCGTCAAGGCCGGGGATCGCGCGTCTGAGGCGGTGTATGCACCGCTTCTGGGCGTTTGTCGCGGGTAATTCAATTGTCTTGTTCATTGCTATTGCTGTTAAATGGTTCGTCGTTCAGCACATCGCCATGATAGAGGCGTGCCCTGTCCTCGACAATGGGAATCTTCCTGCCCACATTGTTTCCGACACGTCCGCCGACTATGGCCGCCAGCCCCTGGACATGAAAAATCACCTTGGCCAGTTTGGATGCCTGCCGTGCGGCGGCATTATGCGGTTTCCCTTTCTCCTCATGTGCCAGAATGACAAACAGTTTCTCCGGAAAGTTGCGGACAAGTTTCAGCAGCCCGTATTCCCTGCTCATCAGCTCGTCCTTGTAATAGGAGGCATTGTCGATGAACACCACCTTGGCGCTGCGGCGGTCACGCAGTTTCTCCCACAAATCCTCTATAGGCATATACTCATACATGTACATGTTCGAGCACTCCTGGGGAATACCGACCTGCAGGCAGGTGTCCTGTATGCTTGCCGAAATGCCTTCCTCCGCACTCAGGTACAGAACCCTGGCCATCTGGCGGAGATAGTTGGCCAGCATGAGGGCGAAAGTGGTTTTTCCGTTCTTCTCCGCACCGTAAACCAGCCATATCCCATGGTCCTCAGGCTCGGGGGATACATAGTCGGCCCACATGCCGGAGAAACGGAACTTCGATATTTTCTTGTCATATACGTTGCGCATAGTCAACAGACGCACCCGTTTTTTTGTCTTCTTCTCTTCCTTTTCCATTTTAGGCTCCTTCCTGCATAAGTATCAATGCCGACTCCGCACGTCTCAATCCGGTTTCCAATGTGTCCCCGTGCGTGTCAAGACACATGTTCACCACTTTCTTCACTATCTGCATATCATCCACATTGACCGACAGTACATCCGTGATCAGCCGGCGGTAGAACAGCAGCCGGTCATCCTTGCCGGTAGGCACGATTGAATAATACTTGCTGGAGAAACGGGAGAACAGCTCCTTGAATGAGTTCTTCCTGCTGCGCCCCTTGCCGTTCTGGAGCTTGGTACGTAATCCGTCGGATCCCATCATGAACCAGCCGCAGAGGTTCTCCGTGCCGTTCCAAAGGCCATGCAGCGATTCAAGCGCGGCATAGCTCAACGCGCCCGCCTCGTCGATGATGACCACCGGGTACGGGATGTTGCACAAGGCATACTTGATACTGTCCTCCATTTCCTCGGTCGTACCCTCGTCCGCGCCGATGCAGCGCGCCAGATGGAGGATGAAGGAACGGCGGCTGCGACACTGCGTGGCGTCCAGATAAAAGCAGTTCTTGCGGTTGCGGGACAGGTACAAGGCGGAGTATGTCTTCCCTATGGCGCATTCATCCACGAACATCATCGCCTTGGAATGCTCCTTGCAGAAATCCACATATTGCTCAATCATGTTGAACACATCCGTGCGGGCCATCCTCCAGGCACGTTCCGAAGCGGCCACCCCAAGCAGACGGCCGACAGCCAGCCATCTGGCGTCCCCGATCTTTCTCTCCGTGTCCGCCGTTATCTTCCCCTTGACTATCTCGCTGTAGATACTGGGATGGAGCCCGTATTTCTTGGCAAACTCCCCGTTGCTCCCGCTGAAACGCTTCCTCGCCTCTTCCAGGGCTTCCAGCACCTTCTGTCTGTATTCCCGTGTTGTTTCTATTTCCATAATGTTATTATATTAAAAGTTAGTTCTCAAATCCTTTTTGAATGATATCCGGGTACCGTTTAAAAGAGTGTCGCCCACAGGCGTATCTTCCAATATCTCGACCTCGCCGTCCCTTTCCGGAATATTCCTCCTTTCAAGGGAAGTGATACGGAACCCGTCATTCAGTATGTCACTCCTGCGGTCTATGACAGCCACCCTGCCGATCTCATGGTAACGCTCCTTGCTGTACCCCTCGAGCGTGTTCCGGTAACGAGCCATCAGCTCCCGGTTCTTCCTCTGTTGCGGGGTTTCCTCCAGGACGGAGCGTGCCGTACGAGGCTGTGGAACCGCCTCGCATATGATCCTGCTCTCTCCCCTGAGGCAGACAACGGCGTTCAGCACCTCCCCGTCATTATCGTCCAGATAATAGATGTCCACGTCCTTTCCCGCCAGGACACGCATGTAACCGACCAGCTTCTCGCCGGTGCACAGCGTGCCGCCGTCCCCCAGAAGATAGAAGGAGTTCCTGAACCGTATCTGCCCGGCCATGCTGACACTTGTCGCCGTCCTCTTCCCCAAGGAAAGAAGGATACCCCGCCAGTTGATGGCGTTCGCATTGTCGGGGTTCTGTTTCTGCAGGAACACCTCCCAACGGGTCATTCCCTTATAGATGCTATGCTCCGTATTGTTCCATTTCTCGATATCCTCAAGGCACTCCCGGACAATCCTCTCGTAAGGCAGGACAGGGACCTTTCCGACGGCCGCCTGGTTGGACTCGCTTCTGGCGAACGGACGGGCCAGCCAACCCTCACGCCTTTTCTCCATCCTGTAACGCAACGGGCGCCAGTACGCCTCGCACCGTTTGGAACGGGCGCTGTTGGCCTCGATCCTGACGGACTTGAACATCGCACCGGGCTTGAGAAAGCTGTCCGAGAAACCGGCGTTCAGGTTGCTCTCACATTCCAGCTCGTAAGGAAGCGGCATCCCCCATAGGGCATAGTTGCGCACCATCTGGCGGTAGAATTCCGTGATGATGCCCTCCTTGTCGGTGCCGTAAACCCATGCGGTGATCGCCTCGCTTCCCAGGTCCACCCCGCAATAGAACCACACACGCTTTCCTTCGGCATAGAAGAAGGGGGGCTGACGGTCATCCACGGATATGATGCTTCCCGCCCACTGGGGATGTTCCAATGTCTCAAAAGGCACATACATGCCCAGACGGATCTGACGGTTTCCCGTGCGCCTGCGCGAGGTGGCCACGCCCGACTCCCACGAGGACAGGAAGCCGCTTACTGTACGTTGGGATATCTTTCCGTACCCCTTCGGGTCAAACACCTCCCCGGTCTCCACATCCACAACCTCCACATAACCCGAAAGGAAGGCCTCGTACTGGCGGAACACCTCGGCGGCGTCAGGTTTCCATGACTGGTGCGCGAACATGCTCTCCAGAAGGGCACGGGCTTTCTCCGTCCGTATTCCCGCGGAATTGTTACCCCTGTTCTTGTTGACAAGGAAACGGTATCTCTCCTCCGCATCCAGGGCGGCGTATTTCCTCATTTTCTCCAGAAGGCGGGCACGGGAGGGGGGCAGCGTGTGCGTCTTCCCGAATTTTTCCTCCAGCACCTTCCCGAATGTGCTGTAGTCATTCCATACCGAGTCGTCCAGTCCGTACATGCTTCTTCTGCCTCTGGACTGCCATTCGGTAAGACGGGCCTCGCGCAACGCCAGCAGGGCGTTCAGGACGGAGGCGTTCATCACATACCTTTCCTGCTCCTCCGTGGAGAGTTTTCCGCCGGCATCCTCATAGATGTTGGAGTAGAACTCCACGGCGGCGGCGTCCGTGTTGAAGTAAAGCAGGAGGATATGTTCCACACGGCGGGGATCGCCGAGGGACTCCCGTATGGTGGCGGGAAGGGAGTCGAAAAGCACCAGCAGACGTCTTCCGCTGCCACCGCCGCGGCTGTACCGCTTGATGCCGGTGGGCTTGTCCTGATGGCGGAACAGCTGAACTTTCAAGCTGTTGTAGCTGTAAAACCGCGGGACAAGCTCGTCTTTGGTGACTACCAGTATGTTGTTGTCTATGAAGATTGGCATTTCTGTATAATTTGACTTTGTGCGGTTTCCGGCGTCGGACCGGAAACGCGGGCCGCCTTCCGGCTCCCTGACCGCGTGTCCTATTTTCCCTCCCTGTAATACCTCTGTCCGATAAGGGAAAGGCAGCATACGACTGCAAGGACCGAGGCGGCGAGGTTCTCGTTGAAGGTGGGGCGGAGATTGTCCGCCAGTCTGAGCACTACCACAAGGCCGATGACTGCGGCCACTATATGGATAATTCTGAATGTTCTCATTGCAAATCATTTTTAAGGGTTAATAAAATTGTCTTTAAATCTCCGTCCCTATCCGTCACGGACCGGGACGGAATGTCACATTTTTTATTTATTGTTTTCTCTGTAGATTGCTTTCCCGTATATGGTGGGATGGTAGACGACATCGCCGAACGGTCCGGTCTGTTTTGTCAGCAAACCGTTTCTTACCATTTCGTCCAGTTCACCGGAGGAGCTGCCAGTCATCCCATCCTTTTTGCAGATATTCCCCAAGAGAATAAGTTGCTTCTTGTTTAACTTCATCTTCTTTCCTTTTTATGAGTTGTTATTTGTCCACTTCCTCCAGCATTACGAGCGTTACTACGAGCGTTACTAAAAGTAACGCTGGGGTTGTATGAACTATTTTTCGATTTCCTTGACCAGACGCTTTGCGCCGGCTATGTCCCATATCTTGTCGACCATCTCCGCGACCTTCATGTCGGTTGTCGGTCCTATCTTCACCATCACCGCCCCTTCGGAGTCCTGGTCCTTGGGAATGATGATGGGGCAGAGCATCCCGTATTCACGCCAGATCGTTATCACGATCCTCAGGTATTCAAGGTTGATACCCATCGTATAAGTAATCATCCCTGTTCCTCCCATTCTATCAGCAGTTGTCTGTACACCGGAACAGGTTCGGGATATATGATGCCTTTGTTCTTGTGGGATATAGCCAGCTTCGTCAGCCTGTCGGTTATACGGCGGCTCATTGTGTTGCCGGAATACATCTTGCATACATGGGAGTAGGTGACTTTCATGTTGGCGGCGACCGTTTTCAGATCATTCCGATTGAGATAACGGCACACAGCCTGTTTCCAGTCGATGAAATCCGGACGGTACTTGGGCGCAGGGAGCGTCGGACGCTGTGCCGGACGAACGGAGTAGCCGCCGGTACGACGGATGGAGGGGAGAACCTCGTTAGTTACCCATTTGCGGAAGGCTTTTGCTTCGGGCTTGCGGGAAAGGAAGATCAAGCCATATAATCCGGATTCATTAACAGTCCATGTTTCTCGCCCTTGACCTGATACAAATAATGTTTGTATCAGCTTCTCGTCATCATCTAAACGCTTGACTGTCATGCTAACATCTTGTAACCCTAAAGCGCAACAAATGTCTTTTGCTATAAACCATGATTCTCCATCAATCATTTTCATCCGGATACCGGCGTTAATGCCGTCATTGAAGAATGTTTGCAGACCTGTTGTCTGCTGGTTGTTGTTCGATGTTTTCATAATAATACATTATTAATTAATACGTTCCGCTTTCACATTACCCTTGTTGTCGAGGATTTTGACTGTTTCATGCTTGACGATTTCGTCAACATTGTACAGCTTACTGTCGTTCCGTTTCTTGGCGGCTTCCCAGATTGCCGGAGCTTTACCACCCTTTTTCTGACCGGACAAAACCTGTCCGACATAGGCCATTGTTACTTTAAAGGCGACAGCAAGTTCCTTCTTGCCTTGTGCGCCTAACTTAATTACTTGTCCCATATTCAATATTTATTGGATTAAAATCGCTATATTTGGCGCGGTTTATATTAAACCGTATGCAAATATAGAGCAATGTTCTAAATAAGCAAAGATTTATTAGAGCAAATATCTAAGTTTAATAGTTAAAAAATATTATATGGCTGATTTTAAGAATCAAAAAGAACGTTTGCTACTTTTTTTAAAACATAAAGGGCTTAAAAATGCTGTCTTTGAAAAAATGATGGGTTTATCTAATGGGTATATAAATTCAATGAGGAAAGGGCTTGGATATGATAAGTTAGAACAAATATCTATTTCTTTCCCGGAATTAAATATCGGTTGGCTTCTTACCGGCGAAGGCTCTATGCTAAAAGATGAGAATTCTAATTTAAGATCCACACTTGTTCCTACTCTAGAAACACGAATTAACGTATCACAACAAGAAAAAGCAGTACCTTATTATATGTATAAGGATCTACAAGAAGAAAATCGAAAGTTGGAGAGAGAAATAGGACGGCTCGAAAACGAGTTAGATAATTTAAGGAAACAACAGCAAGAATCCCCAACAACAAACTCCAGCTCCCATGCAGAAACTGCCCCAAAAAAGCGGAGCTCATCGCGTATATCAGGTTCTTCTGCGCAAACAGATGCCCTGATCATAAAATAAAGATAATAATTGATTGATAATCAAATACTAAAAAATGTTTAAGCCATGGAGAATGTTATTGTTTTTATTATATCTATCATATTCATTATTATTGGAATTGCTTTTGGTGGATTTAAAGACGGATATCCTCAAAAAATTGCAAGGAAAAAAGCTACAGAGGTAAAACGTTTAATAGAATATGTTTATAAGATGGAATACGCATCAAACATCGAAGAAGTTGTGAACTCATATTATACAATATATTCTGAAATTACAGAGCTCATCTCTCTTAAAAGATCAAATCCTAACGCATTTAATCAGGTTTTAACAATGGGAAAAATAAGATATGAAGAAATACATAGCAAACAATTGACCTCTATCCAACAAAAAGTATTATCTTTAAACGAAGAGAGTTTAAAAAATGTATATTCTCAATGTTTGATAAATGCTTTACAAAGATATTCTTCTAAAATAGAAATGCAAATCAATAAATTAAAAACAGATGAAGCAAAAGAAAAAAGAAGAAATCTTATTATTGATAGTATTAAAAAATGTGTCATAGAATTAAACCACAGAGGAAATCCTGAATATATTACTATGATACCCAATATTGTTTCTTCTTTTAATATCTGCATTGACATAAAGCGAACAAGTGATGAAAATCAATCAAAATTTAGACCAAACGAATATGTAAGGAAAATCAATGAATCAAAAGAGGATAATATCTTATTTAAATTATAATATATTTTAAGAGAATTACTCGTTTAAAAAAAGATGTTGCTCCGTTAAACTTATCTCAATTGGGAGACGGAAAACGAGATGACGCGATAAACCATCTGTTAAATAACAATTTAGGAAACTTGTAAGAGCTAATTGAAAATCAACATAATCGTTTATTGTCACGTTTTCACCACATACTGGAGCGATTAGCGTGTTACAATATCTCTGATCAACGATCCTCAGGTCGTTTTCATTTACAAAATCAAAAGAAACCACTAATTTTCCTTCCATACTACTAATTATAAAAGAGGCTGCCTCAAATCTACGCAGAAAATGGGGCAGCCTCACGCGAACAACAATCTTATTACCTTAAAAAATAGACTAAAGCCTATATCCTGATACTTATATAACGAATTGGCTAGATTTACTGTTTTAAAGTGCCCCGGTAATGAAACCGGGAACACTTCGACGCGTCTATTTCACACACCAACACATAATTTGCAGCTTGAATCTATGCAAATATAGGTGTTTTATCCCAATTATGCAAGTAATTATCTAATAATCAATATATTATCATTTACTACAAATGCAACCCAATGTACATATAGGGTGTAAAAAACAAGGCTTTTCTATTTTAGAGCCATTTTTATAATACATATACCCCAATATTCGGGCGTTTTTTTTTTGCGATTTGTAACCCCAAACTGTAACCCCAAGTTGGAAAAGTGTAACCCCTTTAACACTTGTTTAACAAATCAGCATATCACTCCCATGGTGGAAGATCTGAGATAATAAAGGCTTTAAAATGCTCTTTTAAGCCAATATGTATAGAAATGTATGGAGAAAATAATAAAGGCTGTAAATCCTTTATTTAAAGGGTTTTTAAGCGGTATTTAACCGATGCTCTCAAGTGGATGTTTGATAAGTCGATGGAATTTTATATCTTTGTATATAAAGCCTGTGCGGTTTCACTTTATACTATTCTGGTAAGGGAGGTAGACGGTCGTTTTGTCACTTTATTCTTCAATATGTCGCAAAATGATTTGAAACGCCCGAATCGTATCTTATTAATTTTCAGCGCAATTCATATTAAATCTCTCGCATTTCGTTTTGCTACCCCTATTTGGTTGAAACATATCCCTCTCTATCCTCATCACCTCGAATCCCGACATACGATATTGTAGGATCATCACCCACAAATCGCTCAAACTCTGCCAGCTTCATTTTTTGTGTACACCACCGAGCTTGAGGCGACGGCAAATATCCCCCACTAATTTTAAGAAAATGGTCAAATGGAGTTGGTTCAGGGCTATCTTCGGCCGCAACCAATATCTCAATATGCCCTAAATATGATTTTAGATTCTCAATCAATTTTTCAGTTTCTGCCAATTCACATTTTGTATCAGTATTATAATACTCTATAGGAAGCTGAGGATACAACCGCTTCAAATAGATCGCCAGTGCTGCACTATCTTTGCCGCCTGATATACCTAAGACATGTCTTACCTTACTCATCTCCCAACCTCCTTTTAAGAATCATTAATAAAGCATATGCATCGACCTCACTGTCTCCCGATAACAGTTTATCTATTTGTTTTTCAATTTTTTGTGCAACATCAATCTTGTTCTTATTAAGCCGTACTACTTGAGGTGATATTGCTCCATCATTTGAGATCATTTCTATCCGAATAAAATTGTCCTCATGTTCAAGATTCTGACGACTAATATCTATGTATTTATCCAGCTCTTTGAACAAATGGATCAAATTATCTATCAGATACGCTTCTTCTTCATCAAGCAAATTTTCAAGCTGCTTATCTAATATGACATATGCCAACGATTGATACCAAGAAACCTTATCTGCTGCCGGAGATAATATTCTGTTGAGTATTGCCTTTTGTTTATCAGTTAGCAAATATGTTTTGAGGCAAGAGTATCGTTCCTCTAATTCTTTTTTGTATTGAATAAAGTCTGTCGATTTTAAACTCAACGAATCGACGAGCGCATTCTCAATGCGCCCAATCAGATTAACATAACAACTCCGAAGCTCTCTTATCGCATTCTGCAATAGATCTACATAGCTCTTCAAAACCTCATCATTACTAGCGAGGACACTATCCTTGAAACCCAAAGCACGAGGCAAATCCTCAAAAAAAGTCTTTTCGGGGTCTTTGGCGGTAGATAATACATTACGGAACTGCAATGTTGTCTTTTTGAGTCGCTTTGTTTGCTTAGTATATTTATTAAGTTTCTTATAGAACACCAAAAAAGGTCTAATGGTTTCTATAAGGCTAGCAGCCGTAAATTCACTATCTTGACTAAGGTTTAATGCTTCACGATATTTATTGTATAAATCCAGCTTAACTCCTTCTACATTAAATGCTTTAATTTGGAATCCGCCCGGTGATTTCTGCATAATATCCAATACCTCTCTATTAATAAAAGGAATAAAGACTCCCGAATCATTATATAAAGAGTAATCATTCTTCTTAATAATGAGATATGTTGGTATCCACAAATCAATCACGCCTTGTTTGAGCTTAAATGGACGCGCCTTAAGTGTGTTAATGAGTTCAGCCAATTTGCGAGGCTTCTCTTTACTACCTTCCAAGAATGCTTCACAAACATTCCAAAGATCACTGAACGATTCTTCTTTGGGTGCATCTAACTCATATGTACCGAGGAACAGTCTATGTATGCCGGTATTTTTCAACAAAGTCAAATAGATGGTTTTTTCCGGTTTAAACATACTGTCCTCAAATCCTAGATTGTATTCAGTAGAGTTCTCTAGTAAATGAGATAAGTAGTTGACACGAGCTAGAGACATTGCACCGCTCGGCTTATGCTTATTCACCATCTCGTTGATGTATATAGGTGTAGAGAAATAAACCTCATCACATATACGAGATAAGAATTTATTAAAGCTGGTCTTAGAATCAATCTGGAACTCATTTCCTCGATACACCCAAACGACATCTTGGCTATATCTAAATAATGCATCTAACACACTCGCATTAAGCAACCCTCGTTCATGGTTCATCAAAGCTTTTAATTCTCGATGAGCAACTTTGTCTGCGCTATCAACTATATTTTGAACATAGGCAAGCTTATCTAACATCCAAATATGATCAATAACTTTATCAGTTCGCTTAAAATAAGCATATAATATAGCCTCTTCGACAGTAGTGGTCTCTTGTTTGAGCTTCTCTAATGTCAATGATTCATTAAAGACAAGATTAATATATCCGTCAATCTCATTTTGAGGTTGTTTATTAATTGGATAGTCCGATATAACATACTCAAAATATCGAGGTGTCCCCTTACGATAATATGCTGCATTAGCAAACTCTACGGGAAGAGAGAAATTCTCAAGAAGTTTATCAACAACATCTTTAGAACGAGGCACGATTCCAGAGGCTTTTAGTAATTCACTTTCAATGTTGACGTCAGTACCCTCAAACAAAACATATTGCGACTTATATTCTGCATAACGGATTATTTTGTACTGTGCTAACAAGTCAATCACACCCTCTGGAGATATAATTCCTAACGCATTCTTAGCATACAATGACAAATCTTTTTTAGTAAAGCTTACACCAGCATTACCGAATAAATTTATCATGCCAATAGTCTTGACAAGCTTAATTGCATCGTCTGCAACTTCTGTGTCAAACAGTCCTTCTACTCGCTCCAAAGAGACTCGAATACCTGCCCATGCTGCCGAATCGAGGTTAATCTCAGAAAGGAAAGAGTGGAAGTTATATATGTCGTAGTCATATACATCCGCTAGATTATAGGTACTAAAGTTTCCCACCCCTTAAAACACTAACTTTTCTCATTTTCCTTTGTCTGTC
>ENA-OPAL01001745-OPAL01001745.1-human-gut-metagenome-genome-assembly--contig:-NODE-1745-length-11951-cov-1.887693_pt1 | contig 11951 bp, 11 predicted proteins | sample MGYA00241057_ERZ501430 | MGnify/ENA primary metagenome ERZ501430 (study PRJEB25962, sample SAMEA2042506) | human gut metagenome | biome: human gut; feature: human-associated habitat; material: faeces...
TATACTGTGCAGCATCTGTTATATATATATTGGATGCTGAATTTTGGGATAAAAACAAAAGATTTCTTATAATTTCGACAATAATGGGTGAGTCAGATGAAGATTTGCAATATAATCCAGCTAATAATATCTTCTTTATTTGAATATCGAAAGAGTCCATAATTATTATCCTTTCAGAATGTATATTAGTCATTTTATGATTGCATAATACACATTATACAATTAAATCTCCTATTGGTAAACTACAAAATATAAATATTGTGGGGTGATTCAAATGGAGAAAAAGAATGTATCAAAGGGTGATATTGCAATAGGACAAAGAATAAGAAAAATAAGAGAAGAGAAATCTATGACTCAAAAGAAACTGGCAGAAAAAGTCATGGTATCTCCAAGCTCGATTACTCGGTTAGAATCAGGGCAGACTATGGTATCCGTATTTACAATAATTAAAATAGCAGAAGTTTTGAACACCTCAATTTCGTTTCTGTTGTCAGGGGATGAAGATGATTTGAATAAGTCAGATATTTTGGAAATTGCAAAGAAACTGGATCGATGCACAACAGAGCAGAGAGAAATTTTGCTTCAAAGTTTTGGAAATATTTTGGATGCTTTTTTTCTTTCTTGATTCCGAGGACATTTAACTCTTGGTTCGAGGACTTTATTTTCCGAAGTGTAGTTTCTGACTTATAATAAAAAACTGAGAGGAGAAATTATGTTGACACTATCAAAAAAATGTGCGGAAATCTTGGTAAGACATGGAAAAATAAGCGATGCTCAAATTAATTTGTACAAGTATGGATTTGAATTATTATTTTCGACAGCAATCACCCTTGGTTTTATACTATTACTGAGCGTTTTTGGGGGTTATGTCAGTCAAATAATTATTTTCTTATTATATTTTATCCCTATTAGAATCGCGGCTGGAGGATATCATGCTAAATCCTATGGCAGATGTTTTGTTTTAACGAATTTTATTTCTATAAGTTGTATCGAAATTTCGAGGTATATGTGGGAAATAAAATCTATATTTGTGGAAATCCTCTTAGTAGTGAGCTTTGCCGCGGCTTGTAAATATATATGGGATAATGCACCGATAATTCCGAATAGATATAAGGAAAAGACGAATCGGTATGATGTGAATAGAAGATATGCTCATAGTATAATTGTGCTAGAAGGTGTGGTTGTTGTGTTTTTAACGATTTGGCGTTATCGTTTTGCATTTACAGCATTTATAACGACTTATTTCGTTGCAATCATGATGAAAATTGCTAAGAAAGGAGGAGAGTGATTTGGATACGATGCTTACATTTGTTACATGGCTCATTGAAAAAGTGGCAATGTCTGGAGCCGGGTTCTTCTCTTGGGGAGCCGGATATCAGCCGGAAGTACCAGAAGAACTGTTAAAGTAGCGAAATGGATAAACGTTTCATGAAAAATCAAAGAAATCTAGAAGGTATCGCCAAAATGTCTAAGTTGATGGTTGTGCGATACCTTCATTTTAGTATAGTCTCAATTTCCCAGCTTATAGATTCGGTTTTTTTTAATGTCTTCGTCTAAATCCTGAATCAGTGAGGAAAGACTTTCAATATGTCCAAGCTGATATTCTAACATTTTTCTTTGATGTTCTAAAACTCGGCCCAGTAAAGATTTTTGCATCTCCTGAATCTTATTTCTGGATCTTCCTTCTGCAAGTTCACTTAAGACGCCAGGATCTGTTTCTCCTGATATAATCGCCTTCAGAATAGCTATGCCGCTTTTTCCACTGATATCAGAGAGTACGCTGCCCAGTTTTGTATATTACGATGAAAATGTACCCCTGTTCCGGAGGAACGGATACCGGGAATCCGGAGTTATGATACCAAAAGTCCGGAACAGGGATACCGCACTTAGTTAATTATTGCTTGCGAGTTTACTCGCTTAATGCAGGATCTAATCCATATACTTCCCGCATGGATTTGTAATTCGCCGGATCCATTGGGATGATGTTGATCTTATATGCATCATGCTTGATGCGGTCCAGGATTGCTTCCGAAAGAGGACTGTCGTCACCGCCAAGCTGATCATACCAGCCATTGGAATCATACTGGGAGCAGAAGATGGTGGATGATCTTTTTCGTCTCCTGTGGAGAAGCTCCAGAATGTCATGCTGTTCGGATTCGCTGGACTTCAACAAGGTAAGCGCCAAATAATACTGCGTCCAAATACAAAATTACCCCAGCCCTTTGCGAGTTGGAGTAATTCACTATAATTCACATGCGATTTTTGATAGATTGGAGTTTTTCACTCCAAGGCGCCAGTTCCGCAAGCTCCTCATCCGGCATCTCTTTTGTTGGACGATGTTCCAGCAGAAATTTTAAGTACTCACAAATATTCAGGTCATGTGCTTTTGCCATTTCCACCATCGTATAGACCACAGCGCTGGCATTTGCACCGGCAACGGAATCGCTGAATAGCCAATTCTTTCGGTCAACCGTAAACGGGCGGATCGCATTCTCATAATGTTATCCTCATCTTTTTTGTGTAGATGTATGGAAATAGCGCTATATCCAGAAAAGATGAGGATAAAAATACTCTGAGGATAACCCGCAGACGATGTAGATTTTTTCAAGTCCAGAGATATCGCCTAACATGAAGCCTCCCTGAGCAGATAGAATGTCCTGGTGAGCAGATCAGGATCGGCATCGTTGCTGATTCGGATCGTCACATTTTTCATGGTGACTTCAATCGTATGTGAATTGTCAAGGTACATTTGCCGCTCTGGAAGAATCTCAATAGGAACCACGTCCTGCTTTAGCAGAGGTTCTGTATGATGACCGAAATTCGGTGCCGGGATCTGATCTGCTGCCGCTTTCCGGCATCGACTGATCCAGTTATAAAAGGTACTTACTGCGATGTCATTTTCACGACACCAGTTAGCATCTGTCATGCCGCTCTGTCGGCATTCAGTGATAAGTCTGATCTGTTCCGCCATGGGAACACGGGCTTTGCGAGTAGTTGCCATAACTTCTCCTCCATAATTGTAGTGGAATATTGTCTAAATAGCTAGCAACTACGATTATAGTAGAAGAAGACAGAACTGAAAATCCGCGGGAATATTTGACGCTTATGGAATAATCAGTTTCCAGTTAATTGACCGTGGATGGACTTTATACTTGTAAAAACAAGGACAAGAAGTATATATTTGACGGACAATATGAAATAAAGACGATATGTTATGATAGTATTTATCTAAATTATTGAGAAGGAAATAGTAGTTCTGTAGAACGACTACTATAAAACTTCACTCTATTTCGTATACACTATTTTGATGTACACAATGAGTATTTAATTTATGAGCTTAATTGCATATTCATTTAAAAACTCATTGAAATAGAATGGCCTGCAAATTGTATGGCGCGAGAGGAGGTGAAAATGTGAGAAAATGGGTAAGTCCTAAAATTGAATTTTATTCTAATAGCTGGCTCCGATGGGGAAAAGATGAAGGGGGCTGATCGAGGAATATATGGTACGGCTGCAAAGCCGTACCATATTTCTAAAAATAGTGAGATGTAAGAGAGTCTAAAGTATTTATGTGCCTGCGAGAAACAGGGATAATGGAAAGCCATTTGATTGGCAGGAAGGATACTATTGCAACGAGCCAAGAGCTGTGGGAATGGCGCATAGAGAGTAGTATTTCCGTAGGCCAAAGAAAAAGTTGGCACCTTTAGGTATTGGGCGAATAGTGCGAGCTTGTAGCCAGTGAATATGCCATTTTTTACGGATGAGAGCAACTGAAAATTGAAAACAAATAGATTGTAAGTCCAGCGGTGATATGTCAAGAGGAAAATGATAATCGCACTTTTTTGGTCACTTTCCGAAAGGAGCAAAACACCTACCTAAACCCCGCCGACCTCAAATTTTTTGAGCGCCGGGCTTCGGACTTCCGGAGTTATCTACAATCAGTGGCTCTCCGGTGCCTTATAAAGGCAGTTGTCTTTCAACAGTTGAAAGACTAACCGCACAAATTTGCAGGCCGTTAATGCGAGGGTACGTTTGTGCTGGTACTTGTTGACCTCATTGTATTTGAGGTAGTAGAAGCGGCTGTACTCTGCGTCGCATCTCATAGGGACATGGCAGCTTCACACAGATAGCACTTTAAGTATCGGTTGCTGGATTTGATGAGACGTGTATTCTGAACCTCAAAGTCACCGGACTGATGCTGTGACCATACAAGACCAGCATATTGGGCCAATGCCGCCTAGTTGAGAAGCCGATTGATATCCCCGATCTCGGCGATGATACTGGCGGAATAGACCGAGCCGATACCACTGATGGAAGTCAGGGGATTCGGGATCAGTTCCATCTGCGCGGCAATGGCCTTGGCGTAGTTTTTGATCTGCGTATCCAACGCTCTCATACTTTGAACACAGCCAGGGCTGTGGCGCTGAAGGAGTCGGAAAATACCTTCTACTGCGTGAAAGTAGAACTTGAACAGGCAGTTCAGAAAGCGCTGCTTCTCCTTAACGAGGTTCTGAACCGCGAAGTATCTGGCTCTTGTAAGATTATGGAAGGCTTTGTAGCAGTAGTCATCCAGGTACACCTCTTTGATGATTCTGCCGAAGTGCAGGCAATCTGCAAGAAGATGCGCTTCACCAGCTTTCTGGATTCGTCCAGAGAGTTGGGGCCAGAGAAGCTGCTGTGCCTAGAGCCGTCTGGCTTCATGAGATAAGCCACATTTGATTTGCTGCTCACACCAATACCGACGTAAAGTGGGTTCATAGTAATTACCTTCTTTTCGTAGTTGGATTTAGCGGTCAATCGGCTTGGTAATACCCATGATCATGGAGCATCAACACCCTCGCGATATAAGAATTCAGTTGGAGATGGGCGGATGCGAACCCCTCTGCTAAAGGGTGCCCATGGACGCCAACAAATAGCCAGCTGGTTTGAAGTTATTTTCCATGTTAGGGGGCAGACTTTCTATGAAGTACCCATTGCAGGGTTAATAGGAGAATACAAAGCTTATACCTGATTGACACTATGGTCATTATATCATGGATATAAACAAACCGATTGATCTGTATGGCAACTATTTTGTTGTCGAAGTACTGCGCTTATACCCGGGATTACTGACTCGCCTCCCCACCTTCCGGTCTGGATAGCTTTCCTTAGGAGCTCCGGATCTGCTGGTCTCAAAACCAGCTGTAACTATCAATCTAAACATAATTATACGAGGAGAATTAGATATGTTTTCTGCGCCGTTTCATGTAGATTTTGATATTACGCTTGAATGTACTCACAAGTGTAAGCATTGCAATGTTGATGCGGGTAATAGACTGGACGATGAATTGAGCTATGAAGAAATCTGCCATGTTTTAGATGAGTTTGATGATATAGGAGTCTGTAACATTTCCATTACAGGTGGAGAGCCACTTATAAGGAAAGATTGCATTGAAATTTTAAAATATGCTTCTCGAAAGGAGAGCTTTAAACTTACGCTTAATACCAATGCTGTATTATTATCTAAGGAAGTTGCGGATGAAATTAAGCTAATTAATCCCAATTTATTAATTGCAGTAAGTTTGGATGGGTATGATGCGGAGAGTTATAGTATATTAAGAAAAGTAGACACTAATGAAAATAATACTCCTAAGAATATTTTTGATAGAATTATTGAAAACATTCTGTATGCTGTGGAAATTGGGCTAAATGTTTCAATCAATTATACAATTACTGCCGCAACAATAGGTAATTTTTATAAAACATTTGAATTTATTAATGGTTTAGGGATAAAGAGAATGCTTGGGATTAAATTTTTTCCTTTTGGGCAAGGAGAAAAATATGCCAGCGAATTAGAATTAGATTATGAGGTTTGGAAAGCATTTCTAATTGACTTGTTTGAACGGAAAAAACAGAACGATAAATATAAGGGAATTAAAATTTCAGTTCCGTGTCCGTGGGAATTGTATTTACCTTTTTATGAGAACCAAGAAAATTTACATGAAATCGAAACGTATTTTTCTTACAATTCCCCCCTTGAATCCCAAGCATATTCTAAAATGCGAAATATTGGATGCCATGCAGGGATCACAAGCTGTGCTATGTCAGCTAATGGTGATGTTTATCCGTGTGGAACTGTATCGTCAAAATTTCCTCCCTTTGTTTGTGGAAATATAAGGGACAAATCTTTTGCAGAGATATGGAAAGGAAATAATGTTTTTGATATATTTCGTGAAGTAGAAATGAAAGATATTGGGGGCAAATGTAATGAATGTGATTTAGTTAAATTGTGTGGGGGAGGTTGTAGATCACGAGCCTATTTTAAATATAAGGATATTAAAGCGCCTGATTATTTGTGCCCTCGTTCATTGTGATATTTAAGGAGCCACAAATGTATTGAATTTATCAATCTGTCTTGGGTGGGTGTACGTTATTTTCACATATAACCGAAAGTGCGATGTGAAGATTGAGATAGCAGTGACTTCAACTAAGATTTTAGCACGAATCGTTATAGTGTAGGAAATTTCTGATATAAAGTAACAAGTAAACAGTATAGATGAGAAAAGGATAAATCGGTATTTATAGATGAACCTTTCTCCTAAGATGACATCGCAGATGTCTATCCATAAAGCAGTAATTCTGTTAAGTACTATAAATGAGCAAATACCGAAAAGTGCACAAAAATTATAACTTCTTGTGCACGTAACATGGACATTGGTCCGCTTAATATTCTTTATGTCTGCATGTGATAGACTTAATAGTGCAGTTTTTCAAATTTGCTCATTTATAGTTGAGTAGTTATATTGCAGAAAAAGTCGATAATATTAAATAGTTAAAAGAAAGGGAGGATATATTATGTCTGTTATTACATTAAGAGATAGGAAATATATAACTAAAATAAGAAAAGAAGAGCATGGATGTTCAATCTTTCATCCATTAGCGTACATAGAAGGAAATGAAACCATATTCGAAATATTTAAGTGTTTGGATGAACGTGGAGTAGAAGGCGGTCTTAAGGCTTTGCACGAAATGTATCCAGACTATGTATCAGAAATAGATAACGATATTAAACAATTATGTAATGAATTGATTGAAAAAATATACTTACGGAACTTTGCTGTGAAATTCTGGAAACAATCAGAGGAGAGGGAGAATGATTTTACCAAATCAATGTTATATTGAGTTAACACAAAACTGTAACCTAAGGTGTAAGCATTGCTTTGCTGCTGCTAAACAATGTAGTAAAGAAATTGACTTGCATGATATCAAAATGATTTTTTCGCAGTTGGAAGACTTGGGGATTTATTCAGTAAATCTTTCAGGAGGAGAACCTGTACTAAATAAAAATTTTTTTGAGATCATGGAGTATGTGGCAAAACAGCCATTTGAAATAACTGTATTGACCAATGGCATGTTGTGGGATCAAAGTATGTTTGATTTATTTATAAAGAGTGTTCCACAAAAAAATATTAAAATTCAAGTTAGTCTTGATGGGGACTATAATAGTATGTTTCAGCAAAGGGGAATTTGTGATAGTGAATATGAAAAAATAATTGATAATATAAAAATGTTCAAAAGTAATGGCTTTAGGGTTGGGTGTCTGTTTGTGGCCAATTCCTTAACAATAAAAGATGCCATTTCAATTTGTAAAAATTATGTTAAAGAGTTAAATATTGATGGTATAAAAATTGTACCAATGTTTCCAATGGGGAGGGCACAGGATAATATAGATGCGCTAGGTGAATTCTGGGAGAGTTGGTCAAAACTTGTGGTGGAATTTACCTGTTTGAAAAAAAAGGAGAAAGATGATCCGATCCTGAAAAAAATCAAGATGAGTTTTTTCAATTTATATGAATTAGTTGTTCCCTTAGATAATGCGGGAATGCACAGTGACATATATGATGTATGGAACTTAGATGTTGATAATTTAGATAATTATAGGAAGCAAATACATAGAAAATTTTTTTGTGAAGTAGGGTATAGTGAACTTGTTATATCTTCAGAAATGCATATGTATCCATGTGTGGCATCTGTGAGATCAGATTTAAAAGTCGGTAATTTGAAAGAAGAAATGATTGCGGATTTATGGGAAAACAGTGAAGTATTAGGGTGGTTCCGAGATAATCTAGATAAAGTGATATTACAAGAACCTTGCGTGCGGTGTAAATACAAAGATTTTTGCGGTGGCGGTTGCCGCTTGATATCTGTTACTAATGAATGTAATAATTTTATTCCAGATTCGAGATGCCCTATTGTTAGACAATATTATAAGGAGAAGAGTGAAAAATAAATTATCGGTTTAGAAAGGTCTAATCAAACACAAATAGAGATTCTTTCGACTCCCGAAAAATTTGTTTTAGGAATAGCAATGGTGATTGTCATCCTGCAATTGAATAAACATGGTTTATTACCAATGATAAAAGTCCGGGCTCAAAGTCCCACTTGTTTGTGCTTGAAGGATAGCGGCACATATAGCCATACAGGGTCGAAATAAATTCGTCGCTCCTCCTTCCGTGTTCTGTAGTGTATTGCTATTCCCTATAAGAATTTTAAATCAAAGAGTGGAGGGGCACAACACTTTTCATAACTTGTTTGTGTCTTGGCGAAGCGAAAGGAATGATAAAAACCATGAAGATAGATGTATTAGTAGTTACACCTCCATCTGGAGCCTCTTTAGCTCGAGCTGTTAACCATAATCATCCACCTGTGAATCAAGGGATCGATAGCGTTCCATTACGGTTGGCATCGGTGATCGAAGAACAATTTGTTACTGACTTCTTACCTTTGAATTTTTTGGATTATAATTATTACAAATTGTGTGCCAAAAGTCTTTTAGAGATTATTAAATCATCTGAGCCTAAAGTAGTAGTTTTTTCAACAGACTATCATATTTCTAACCGCTCCACGGCTTGTGTTAATGCGACAGTTGGGTTGGCAGATGCAATAAAAGCATCAAATCAAAATATAAAAATAATAGTTACAGGAAAACATGCTATAGTATGTCCAGAAGATTTTATATACGGTGGCTCGTCAATAGACATAGCAGTAACTAGTGAGGCGGAATTGATAATTAATGATTTGATTAGGAGTGCGGCAAATAAGGATAAATTGGAAACAATTCCCAATTTATGCTATTTGGAAAATAATTGTGATGTAAAATATACATATACGGATAAAACAGCGCCAAATTATGATTTGTTACCGGTGCCAGCATATCATTTATTGCGAAATAAAATGGATATGATGTTGGCACATATTAGTCATGCTGCTAACAAAGTATACCTAACATTAAGAACATCTTGCGGTTGTGTATATAATTGTCCATTTTGTGGTGGAATATCTAACTGGAATAATTATCGTATGAGGAGTGCGAAAAATGTTGAATTAGATATTACTCATGCAAAGAAAAATCTGGGGCCTGAAGCAGAATTTACATTTTTAGATGATGAACTCTTTACATATAGTATTGATCATGTAGAAGATATAGCTTCCATTTTTGTTAAAAATAATATTAATCTTATGGGAGTATTGACTCATGTGAATTATTTTGATAATAACATTGCTGAGCTTATAAGTAAATTTAGCAGATCCATTATCTTTGGCGCAGAAAATTTCAACAATACTATTTTAGGTTCTATCAGTAAGCCACAGACTTATGAATCTATCGTACATGCATGTAGAATAGCGAAAAACAATAAACTAAATGTGAGATTAGAATGCATTATCGGTTTGCCAATGGAGACTGTTTCGTCGTTAGCGTTAAACTTAAATATAATGTACAACCTAATTGCGAGTGGAACTGTTGATATAATCATACCATATATACTTACACCACATCCAGGCACGCTAATTGCGAAAAAAGCTATGGATTATGGTTTGAATATTTGGGATTATAATTATGATCATTATCATGAATCGTTTTCTTATCCTGTATATTCGACGCAGTATTTAAGTAGTAATCAAATCCTTGTGTATTATTTATTTGCTAAAATGGTTATCAATATGGCTCAAAATGCTAGAAAAAGATACATAGACAATAAAAGATTATTTCTCAATGCAGAATATAGTGAAGAAATGATGATAGAGTTGTTTAATATGATTAATAAACATTATGAATAAATTGCAAATAGAATTTTTAAATAAGGACAATGTTGATGATTATCAGGCTATAATGGAATGCATTGATCCATGGTTTGGGACGGTTCCAATAGATTACAATAAGGATAGCTTTGGCGATGAATTAGCTGGGATTAGAGAACGGTTGTATAATTATCAAAGCATTTTTTTAAATTCTTTTATAGATCCCCAGAGCGTATATAGTCTTATGAAAGATGTAATAATTATTATTGCTTATAATAACAGCATAGCAAATTTTTTTTTAAAAAGGGAAATGCCAATTTTTGCATGTACATATCCTATGAATTCCCAAGTGATTTGCTTTTTAGCGTGTGTAGAAACTGATTTAATATATCAAGTATTTGTACATGAGTTAGTGCATGCATATAGACTATGCCAATTGAAGATAAAAACATTTAAGGATTATATAGTATACAATAATTTGTTATGCAATGTGATTTATGAAGAAATAGTTGCGTCATCTTTTGAGAAAAGTATATTTAGTGTATTATCTTGGAATGAGATTATGGGAGGTCAATTTAAGAAGATATATAAAGAGGACATAGACAGATGCATAACGGCTATTAAAAAATCCAAAGATATTGAGGAACTCAATAAGTTATTTTTAGAGGAACGCAAAAGGGATATTATATATTCATTTTGTAAAATGTATGCTCTTGACAAAAAGGTGGATCAATTATTGCCGTTATCTGCTAAAAATGGATTGATGAATATTGTGTACGATTCTGGAACATTTATTCGTAATCAAAATATAAATGGGTGTGATTATGATTAAACGGGGTAAGAGGTATTCGATTTTGAGTGCGGTCGGACTGTGCGTTCGATGCAGCGCTGGTGTCTCGGTAGCAGTGATGTTACTGTATTTGTTCCAAGGGCTTACGCCAGCTCTGCTCACACTGGCGACAGGGGCCTTCATTGATGCGGCGATAGGGCTTTTGCGGTCCGGGGAGTATGCCGACGTTGGGAGAGCGCTGACTGCGGTGTCTCTACTAGTGAGCTTCAATTGGATTTCCAACCAACTTCTCGATCTTCTGGTGGGGCGGCTACGGATCGATGTGCGAGAGAGGTTCGGAACGGAGATGGTGGAGAAGGTCGCTGATCTTCGATATCGATATGTGGAGAATCCGGAGAGTTGGGATCTGATCACGAAGATTTCCACTGATACGGATGAGAGTATCTTGAATGCGTTTCAGGCGTTGCTGGCGTTTTTGGCGCTGGTATGGAAAGCGCTGGGTTTATTTCTGGTGATGTTTCGATATGTGCCAGCAGCGGCTCTGGCTGTGACGGCCTGTGCGGTGCCTTTGGTAATGCTGTCTTTGGCCGGAGGGCGAGCCAGTTATGCCGGAATCAGCGAGACCCAGGGGCTAAAGCGTCGGTATGAGTATATTTCCAGGCTTTTGACTGGAAGGGATGCGGCGGAAGAGAGGACTTTGTTTGGCTGGGCCGGATATTTCAATGGTGAGTGGGAGAGTGCCTATAAGAAATGGCTCGGAGTAAACGCGAGGGTGAATCTGAAATCTTTTGCGAAGGCGAAACTTGGCAGCATCTCCTTGGTGTTGATCGCGATCGTGGTGATGACTGCGCTGCTTCCTGGCGTCGTGGCAGGAGAGATTACGATTGGTATATTTATGGCTTTGGTTTCGAATATATTCTCACTGGTCCAACTCATGTCCTGGAGTCTGCTCCACAGCGTCAGCGAGATCGCGAAATATAACGAGTTTTTTCATGATGTTGAAACCTTTACCAAAATGGATTTTAGGGAGGCGGAGAGCGTGAGCTGTGAATTGCCGGAGTTCTCTTCGCTGGAGTTTCGCGATGTTACTTTTGCCTATCCG
>ENA-OPAL01001750-OPAL01001750.1-human-gut-metagenome-genome-assembly--contig:-NODE-1750-length-11927-cov-2.102594_pt1 | contig 11927 bp, 8 predicted proteins | sample MGYA00241057_ERZ501430 | MGnify/ENA primary metagenome ERZ501430 (study PRJEB25962, sample SAMEA2042506) | human gut metagenome | biome: human gut; feature: human-associated habitat; material: faeces...
CAGGGACCTCCAGATTATGAGTCTGTTGCTCTAACCAACTGAGCTACAAGTCCGAGCTATGAGAATTTCTTCTTAGCAGGTGCAAAAGTAGAACATTTCTTTGAGATTTGCAAAGAATCACACCCAAAATTTGATAAAAAGATTTAATTCACTTATTCGTAAGGATTTAAATTGTATTTTTGTACTTCACTAATTAATTGATAATAGCCGTATGGCACATACAAAACAGGAAACCGCCTTTACAGGGCTGACAAATAAAGAAGTTCTTGAAAGCAGGGAGAAATTCGGGATGAATCTCCTGACACCCCCTAAACGTCCTTCTATGTGGAAACTTTATCTCGAAAAGTTCCGCGACCCGGTGATACGCATCCTTCTCGTTGCAGCATTCTTTTCACTGGTCATAGCCATCATTGAAGATGAATATGCCGAAACTATCGGAATATTCTTCGCTATATTTCTGGCTACCGGCATCGGGTTCTATTTTGAATATGATGCAAACAAGAAATTTGATTTGTTGAACGCCGTAGGTGAAGAAACGCCCGTCACGGTCATGCGTAACGGCAAAATACAAGAGATTCCGCGCAAAGACATCGTTGTGGGAGACATCGTCATATTAAATACCGGCGAAGAGGTGCCGGCAGACGGCATCTTGTTGGAAGCTATTTCCATGCAGATTAATGAATCCAACCTGACCGGAGAATTAATGGTGAACAAAACGGTCAACGAAGAATTATTTGATGATGAGGCCACATATCCCAGCAACACCGTCATGCGTGGAACAACAGTAGTGGACGGTCACGGCATGATGCGCGTAGAGCACGTAGGCGATGCGACAGAAATCGGCAAAGTGGCTCGCCAGGCAACAGAGCAGAGCCAAGAACAGACTCCATTGAATATTCAATTAACAAAGCTGGCCGATTTCATCGGTAAAATCGGCTTTACCATTGCCACACTGACCTTTATTATCTTCACGGCCAAAGACCTTTATGGATATTTGAGCATGAACGAGATAACCGGCTGGCAGCAATGGGTGCATATCGCCCGTATTGTTTTAAAATATTTCATGATGGCCGTTACCCTGATTGTAGTGGCCGTGCCTGAAGGATTGCCGATGAGTGTAACCCTGAGCTTGGCCCTGAACATGCGCCGTATGCTGAAGACCAACAACCTGGTGCGGAAAATGCACGCCTGCGAAACCATGGGGGCCATCACCGTCATCTGTACAGATAAGACCGGAACCTTGACACAGAACCTGATGCAGGTATACGAAGCACAGGTAGACAACAGCCAACCGGACCTGGTAGCCGAAGGAATTGCAGTGAACTCTACCGCTTTCCTGGAAGAGAAAGCAGCGGGAGAAAAGCCTTCGGGTGTAGGTAACCCTACCGAAATCGCCTTGCTGTTGTGGCTGAACGGCCAGGGAAAAGACTACATGTCTTTACGTACCCAAGCCAAAGTAGTCAACCAGCTGACGTTTTCAACTGAACGGAAATACATGGCTACCCTGGTTGATTCGCCCATCCGGCAGAAACGTATCCTTTATATAAAGGGAGCACCGGAAATCGTGATGAGCAAATGTAACCTATCGGCAGACGCCATTGCCCGCTATAACGAACAGCTCCTCGCCTACCAGAACAAGGCCATGCGTACCTTGGGTATCGCCTACCGGGAAATAGCCGAAGGCGAATCGGACGACTGCGCCACCCTGGTCAACGAAGGTGGATTGACCTTCCAGGGTATCTTCGCCATCAGTGACCCGATCCGTCCGGACGTGCCGGATGCTGTCAAGAAATGCCAGTCAGCGGGTATCGGTGTAAAGATCGTTACGGGCGATACTCCGGGAACCGCCACCGAAATCGCCAGACAAATCGGACTCTGGCAACCCGAAGATACGGAACGTAACCGCATCACAGGAGTAGAATTTGCGGCCTTGAGCGACGAAGAAGCCTTGGATCGAGTACTCGACCTGAAGGTGATGAGCCGTGCCCGTCCGATGGACAAGCAGCGTCTGGTACAGCTTCTGCAACAGAAAGGGGCTGTGGTAGCTGTTACCGGTGACGGTACGAACGATGCGCCTGCCCTGAACCACGCCCAGGTGGGTCTGTCCATGGGTACCGGTACATCGGTAGCCAAGGAAGCCAGCGACATCACCCTGCTGGACGACTCCTTCCACAGCATCGCGACAGCCGTCATGTGGGGCCGTTCATTGTACAAGAACATCCAGCGATTCATCGTCTTCCAGCTGACCATCAACGTGGTGGCCTTGCTCAGCGTATTGCTCGGAGCGTTCTTCGGAACAGAATTGCCGCTTACCGTAACCCAGATGCTGTGGGTGAACCTCATCATGGATACCTTTGCCGCCATGGCCTTGGCTTCCATCTCTCCGAGCATGGATGTCATGAACGAAAAGCCACGTAAACGGACGGACTTCATCATCACTCCGGCCATGCGTAACAACATCCTGGGTGTAGGCCTCGGATTCCTGGTCATATTGATGGGACTTCTGGCTTACTTCAAGACACTTCCGGGAGGTATGGATGTACATCACCTGACTGTCTTCTTCACCATCTTCGTGATGCTGCAGTTCTGGAACCTGTTCAATGCCAGTGTATTCGGCACCAACCATTCCATTTTCAAGGATGCAAGCCATGCTTTGGGTATGCTTAGCGTTGCCCTGATTATCCTGATGGGACAGTTCCTGATTGTCACCTTCGGCGGGAAAGTATTCCGTACCGAGCCCCTTCCGCTCATGGAATGGCTGTACATCATCGGAGGAACTTCCATCGTACTGTGGATCGGTGAAATCTGGCGGGGAATCCAACGGTTAAAGAAGAATTGATGCGTTATGAATCCGACAATCCATAACCTGATATTCGACTTGGGCGGGGTCTTGTACGACCTCGACATTGAAGGTTGTCTGCAGGCATTCGAGCAAGCGGGCCTGACCGAGGTACGTCACCTGATAACCGGCACCAACGAAGCCGGTATCTTCCAGGCATACGAAACCGGGGAACTCTCCACTCCCCGGTTCCGCGAAGAAGTACGCAGACTTATCGGTAACCCCCAACTGACGGACGAGGACATCGACCGGATGTGGAACCGCATGCTGGTACACCTGCCTCAAGAGAAACTGGATTTATTGCACGAACTCGGTCGGCATTACCGCCTGTATCTGCTAAGCAACACCAACGACCTTCACTGGGAACACGTTGTCCGGCAGGCCTTCGCAAAGCAGGGATACCAGGTCTCCGATTTCTTCCAACAGGTATTCCTGTCCTTCCGGATGAAACTGGCCAAACCGAACCCCGCCATCTTCCTCACCGCGCTGGAAAATGCCGGTCTGAAAGCCGAAGAAACCCTGTTCATCGACGACTCACCGGTCAACTGCCAGGCAGCGAAATCAGTCGGTATACAGGCTGTCCATTATACACCGGGCGAAGACCTCCGCTCCCTACTCGCTACCGTCTTATGAGAATCATTACCGATACAGACCGGACAGAAGCCTTAGAACCCTGTGTAGCCACAATCGGCTGTTTCGACGGCGTACACTGCGGACACCGCTACCTTATCAATCAGGTATGCGAAGTGGCCGCGGAGAAAGGGCTGCATGCCGCTATCGTGACCTTTCCGGTGCATCCGCGCCAAGTGATGCAGACCGACTACCAGCCTCAACTGCTGTCCTGCCTGCACCAGAAAACTGACCTCATCAGCCAACTGGATGCCGATTATTGCTTCATGCTGCCTTTCACCCGGGAGTTGTCACAACTGTCGGCCCGCGAGTTCATGCAGGTTCTACAGAAACATTACCACATCCAGGTACTTGTCATCGGTTATGACCACCGCTTTGGACACAACCGCACAGAAGGTTTTGAAGACTATTGCCGGTACGGACAGGAACTCGGCATGGAAGTCATCCGCGCCAAAGCATTGGTAGAAGACGGTGTATCCATCAGTTCCTCGCATATCCGTAACCTGCTCAGACAAGGTGCCGTACACGAAGCCAACCGATGCCTGGGTTACGAATATTACCTGGATGGTACTGTAACCGACGGATACAAGGTAGGACGGAAACTGGGCTTTCCTACCGCCAACCTGCTGCCGGCCTGCCCCGAGAAACTGATTCCAGCCGAAGGGGTCTATGCCGTCTACACCTATGTACAGGGCATCCGCTATGGCGGTATGCTGAACATCGGACACCGCCCCACCGTCAACAACGGCAGCGACCTGAGCATCGAAGTCAATATCCTCGACTTCTCGGAAAACATCTACCGCAAGCAGATGCGCATTGAGTTTATCGCCTTCATCCGCTCCGAACAACGGTTCGATTCGCTGGAATTGCTTACCACACAATTGAAAGCCGACCGGGAACAGGTGCGGAAACTGTTGCAGATGCCCGTTCGTTAATGAATCCCATTTAATTCAGTTTCCACCTCATAAATCACCACTGGTATAGCAATTTATCCAAAGATTGTGCGTATCTTTACCCCGAAATATTAGAAAAACTGAATGAAGACATTTGAAGAACTCGGCGTTTCCTTAGAAATACGGAAAGCGATTGAAGAAATGGGATATGAGAGTCCCATGCCCGTACAGGAAGAAGTAATCCCATATCTATTAGGAAACGGAAACGATGTAGTGGCTCTGGCACAAACCGGAACCGGAAAAACAGCCGCATTTGGTCTGCCGCTGATTCAAAAGATTGACGTAACCCGTCGTGTTCCACAAGCATTGATACTCTGTCCTACCCGCGAACTCTGTCTGCAGATAGCAGGTGACCTGACAGACTATTCAAAGTATATCACCGATTTGAAAATATTACCGGTATACGGTGGTTCCTCCATCGACAGCCAGATACGTAGCCTGAAACAAGGGGTACACATCATCGTGGCTACACCGGGACGCCTCATCGACCTGATGGAACGTAAGGTGGCCAACCTGTCTACGGTCCGCGATGTCGTGATGGACGAAGCCGATGAAATGCTGAACATGGGTTTCACAGACAGCATCAACGCCATCCTGGAAAAAGTACCGCAAGACCGGAACACCCTGATGTTCTCGGCTACCATGAGTCCCGAGATTTCCCGCATCGCCAAGACTTACCTGCACGATGCCAAGGAAATCACCATCGGTACCAAGAACGAAGGCAGCAAGAACGTCAACCACATCGCATACATCATCCATGCCAAAGACAAATACCTAGCACTGAAACGCGTGGTAGACTTTTATCCGCAGATTTACGGTATCATCTTCTGCCGTACCCGTAAAGAAACACAGGAGATAGCCGACAAGCTGATACAGGACGGCTACAATGCCGACTCCCTGCACGGCGAACTGAGCCAAGCACAGCGTGACCTGGTGATGCAGAAATTCCGCCAGCGTCACCTGCAGCTGCTGGTAGCTACCGATGTGGCTGCCCGTGGTCTGGATGTAAACGACCTGACCCACGTCATCAACTACGGATTGCCGGACGATACTGAAAGCTATACACACCGCAGCGGACGTACCGGACGTGCCGGAAAGACCGGTATCTCCATCGCCATCATCAACCTGCGCGAAAAGGGAAAGATGCGCGAAATCGAACGCATCATCAAGAAACAGTTTACGGTAGGCCAGTTACCGAGCGGCAAGGAAATCTGTGAACAGCAGCTCATCAAGGTAATTGACGAAATCGAAAAGGTAAAGGTGAACGAAGAGGAAATCGAAGCTTTCCTGCCGGGCATCTACCGCAAGTTCGAATGGCTGAGCAAGGAAGACCTGATCAAGCGTGTAGTATCGATGGAGTTCAACCGCTTCCTGGAATATTACAAGAACGCTCCTGAAATTGAACAGCCAAAGAACAGCGACAAGAAAGGCGAACCGAAAGAACGCAAGGAACGGGGAACTGACAAGGAGAAATCCAGCCGGAAAGCAGAGAAAGGCTATACCCGCCTCTTCCTGAACCTCGGAAAAACAGACGGCTTCTATGCCAATCAGATTATCGAGCTCATCAACCGCAACCTGAAGAAGGAACGTATACAGGTGGGTCGTATTGACCTGATGCAGAACTTCTCGTTCTTCGAAATCATCGAGGCCCAGGCTCCGATGGTCATCAAGGCCCTGAACAAGGTAGTCCTGAACGGCGGACGCAAGGTCATCGTCGAAGTAGCCGGCGAGAACAACGGCAAGAGCGACAAGGACGGCAAAAAACGCAGCCGCAAGGAAAGAGAAGGAGAAGAGAAAGGAAGCAAGCGTAGCGGTAAGAAAGAAAGCCGTGAAACGACCCCCAAAGCCGAAAAGAAGACAAAACCTAGCCGGGAAGAACGTGGCTATACAGCAGCTCGCGGACCGAAACGAAAGGACGATTGGAAACAATTCTTCCAACACGAAAACGACCGTCCGCTCAAAGGCGAGATACCAGACTTCGCCGAAGAAGGCTGGGCCAAACGAAAGAAATAACCTGCGTATAAACAATCAAAACTGAAAAGCGGGAGGATTCGTCAGAGTCTTCCCGCTTTTTAGTTTTTAGTTTTTAACTTTTAATTTTTAACTTTTAATTAATAATCAGCTTCAGCTTCTTCGCTTCCGTCCGGGCCTGCAGCCACTGCAACATCTTGGCCCTGTCCATCACCGACATCGGCCGGTTACAGCCAATGACCGCGTACGTCACCGTATCAATCCGGTTACTGTCAATGTTCAGCTCCATCCCCTTCGATACAGAGAACGACTGGACTTCCGGGAAGATAACCTTCATCTCCTTCCCCATCCGCTCATTCACCACGTAAGAGCCACTGAACAGCGACAAGGCCCGTTGCAGCGAGTCGATTTCCTCGGTCTGCTCGTTCAACTTCTGCTGACTGTTCTTGTAGAAATCCTCCATGACCATTGTCTTGATGCTGCTCAGGTCCTCTACCCCGTTGTTCACACCCTGGAACACCGTCAGTTTCGTATTGCCCAGCTTATAGTCGGGCAGTTTTGTCTGAGCCGCCACAATCAGGTTCTCGGGCACTTCCTTTCCAATCAGCACCACCTTGATGGTCTTGTCGGAATAATTGATTTCCCGGTTCAGCACCTGCGTATCAGGGAACTGCAGTTCGTGCGAAATGAAGTTATTCGCCGAAGTCTGGTAAAAGGTTTCACGCACGATGTTGTACGTCAGATAGACAGCCGGGCACATGGTACCGATGGTAATCCAGATGATGTAACGCTTCACCATCTTCTCCCGTTCCTTGTCGACAAACTGTTTCCGCTTGAAGTGCATGAAACGGACCCCCAGGAAGGTAGCCAGGCTGATAAATACGGAATTGATGAAATACAGGTAGAAGGCCCCCAGGAAATACAGCAGATTCCCCGTAGCCAGTCCGAAACCGGCCGTACACAAAGGCGGCATCAAAGCCGTAGCGATAGCCACACCCGGAATCACATTCCCTTTCTCCTTGGTAGCAAGGGCTACGATACCTGCCAGACCACCGAACAAGGCGATAAACACATCGTAGATGGTAGGCGAGGTACGGGCCAGCAGCTCCGACTGCACCTCATCCAGCGGCGTGAAGAGGAAATACAGGGTGGCCGTCACCACACTGAAGAGAGTAGCCACCAGGAAACTCTTCAACGAGCGCTTCATCAGTTCGAAGTCGTTCTGCCCGATGGCGAGTCCCACACCCATAATCGGCCCCATCAGCGGAGAAATCAGCATGGCACCGATAATGACCGCCGTAGAGTTGACATTCAGTCCCAATGAGGCGATGAACGTCGCAAAGATAAGAATCCACAGGTTGGTTCCCTTGAATTCAACCCCGTTTCGGATGGAGTCTACCGTGACCTGTTCGTCCTCCTTACTCCGGTTCAGGTCCATATATTCATCGAAGAACTTGCGCAGCAAGAACTTCTTATGATTTCTTGTTTCCATGATGCATTAATGTTTTCATTCCGTTATCTGACCAACCGATTCAGAATCGGTATACTTTTCAAAGGTAAGTCTTTTTTCAGAATATACCCAATAAATACCAGAATTAACACGGTATTCAGCAACAAATGAAGCACGGTGTTATGCACAGGTATCCAGACACTGAGGGCATACAATACACCGGCCAACAGCAGATACACCGCCATGTCCTTGAGCGGATAATCCACCGGATATTTCTTCTGACCGATGAAATAAGACAGCAAGGTTATCACTCCATAACCGGCTACCGAAGCCCAGGCCGAAGCCACATAACCGTACATCGGCACCAGCCAGACGTTCAAGGCCAGAATCACCGCACAGCCGATGAGGGAGAAATAAGCTCCCCACTGGGTCTCATCCGTCAGCTTGTACCAGAAGGACAGGTTGAAGTAGATGCCCTTGAAGATTTCGGCCAGCATCACGATGGCTACCACACTCAGTCCCTCCCAATAGTCGCGGGCCACCATATAGCGCAGAATGTCCATATAGCCCATCACCACCAGAAAGGCCAGCAGCGAGAAGATAAAGAAATACTTCATCGCCTTGGCATACATGTCGCGGTTATCCCCTTCCCGGTTCTTGCCGAATACAAAAGGTTCGTAGGCATAGCGGAAAGCCTGGGTGAACATGGCCATCACCAGCGCCACCTTACTCGTCGCACTGTAGATACCCAACTGCACCAGTCCCTCCTGTCGGTCCTCGAAAAGGAAGGGATAAATCATCTTGTCCACGGTCTGGTTCAGGATACCTACCAACCCGAATATCAGGATCGGGAATGAATAGGCAATCATTTCTTTCAGCAGTTTTCGGTCAATCCGGTACGAGAATCCGCACAGTTCGGGAATAAAGAACAGCATCTGTACTGCTGACATAATCAGGTTGGCCACGAAAATATAACCCACCAGATAGTCCGGGTCGTAGAACCAGTCAATCAGTCCCGGCTGTACCTTATACAGCCACGGGCAAAGCAACAGGAAGAACAGGTTCAGCAGAATGTTCCCCACAATGTTGAAGAGCTTGATGCCCGCAAATTTGATGGGTCGCTTCTGGAATCGCAGGTAGGCGAAAGGAATGCATTGGAAGGAGTCGAGCGCCACCACCAGAACCATCATGGCCACGTAGTCGGCGTGGTCGGGATATTCCAGGAACGAGGCGATGGGATGCAGGAACGTCAGGCACAGTACCACAAACGCCAGCGAAAGTCCTCCTACGAACATCAGTACATTGGCGTAAACTTTTTTGGGGTCATCACCCGCCTTGTTGGCAAAACGGAAAAACCCCGTTTCCATCCCGAAGGTAAGGAATACCAGAATTAATGCCGTATAGGCATATACATTCGAAACGACACCATAACCTCCGGAAGCCGCAGGCAGTACCGCCGTATAAAGAGGGACCAACAGATAATTCAGGAAGCGTCCGATGATACTGCTCATACCATAGATGGCAGTATCCTTTGCCAAAGATTTCAATCCGGCCATGATGATAATTAATAATTAATAATGAATAATGAAAAACGGATGCAGATTCACCCGACAAACGCTTGCCGGGCGGGCAGACCCCGCCCCTACAGATTATCGGTTTACAGATCCGATGGCACTGTACACATCAACAAACTCAAGAACTAATCACCTAGTATCTACATTAACTAGTATCCGTCAACTAACCAACCAACTAATCAAACAATGTCTTTTCCGTACTGTAGCGTGAGCGTCCCAGGTGTTTATAGGCCAGGTCCGTCACTTCGCGTCCCCTTGGCGTACGTTTCAGGAAACCCTCCTTAATCAGGAACGGCTCATACACCTCCTCCAACGTACCCGGGTCTTCCCCCAAAGCCGTAGCGATGGTGGTCAGCCCCACCGGTCCCCCCCGGAACTTGTCGATAATCGTACAGAGAATCTTATTATCAATCTCATCCAGGCCATAGCGGTCAATGTTCAGCGCTTCCAATCCGAAACGGGCAATTTCCACATCGATACGTCCGGAACCTTTCACCTGTGCGAAATCTCGTACCCGCCGGAGCAAGGCATTCGCAATACGGGGAGTACCCCGGCTGCGCGAAGCGATTTCTCCTGCCGCCTCTTCATCGCACGGTACTCCCAGAATACCGGCCGAACGGAGCAGGATGCGCGTCAGTACCGCATCGTCGTAATACTCCAGGTGCAGGTTGATACCGAAACGGGCACGGAGCGGAGCAGTCAGCAGACCGCTGCGGGTAGTAGCTCCCACCAACGTGAACGGATTCAGTTCCAACTGGATACTGCGGGCCGACGGTCCCTTGTCTATCATGATGTCGATGCGGTAGTCTTCCATGGCCGAATACAGATACTCCTCCACCACCGGGCTTAACCGATGGATTTCATCGATGAAAAGCACATCGTTCGGCTCCAGACTGGTCAGGACACCGGCCAAATCGCCCGGTTTGTCGAGTACCGGTCCCGAAGTCACCTTGAATCCCACCCCCAGTTCATTGGCAATGATGTTGCTCAGCGTAGTCTTTCCCAGTCCGGGAGGTCCGTGCAGCAGCACATGGTCCAGAGCCTCCGCCCGCAGGCGTGCAGCCTTGACAAAGATACGCAGGTTGTCTACCACCTTGTCCTGTCCGCTGAAGTCCTCGAACTGTAACGGACGCAAGGCATTCTCAAAATCGCGCTCCTTGCCGCTGGGCCGATAATCACGTATATCAAACTGTTCTTCCATATCTTTTCTGAATACGAAAACAAAAGTACAAAAGATTCCGTGAAAAACCTTATTTTTGTTCCAAACTCAAAAACAGAACTTATGCAAACAACCGAGAAACGCGTTCTGGTAGGGATGAGCGGCGGCATCGACAGCTCTGTCGTATGCCTCATGCTACAGGAACAAGGATATGAAGTGGTAGGCGTCACCTTACGCACCTGGGATGTTCCCTCACACTTTTCCACTCCCGGACAAGAGGAGCCGGACGAAGTGCTGGAAGCCCGGTCACTTGCCCGTCGGCTGGGCATCGAACACCATGTGGCCGACGTGCGTGAAGAATTCCGTCAGGTCATTGTCCGTTACTTCATCGACGAATACATGCGAGGCCGCACCCCGAATCCTTGCGTACTCTGCAATCCGATGTTCAAGGAACGGGTACTCTGCGAATGGGCAGACCGTACCGGCTGTACCAGCATCGCTACCGGACATTATTGCCGCCTGATAGACAAGGACGGATACCGCTACATCGTTACCGGTGACGATGCTGCCAAAGACCAGTCTTACTTCCTGTGGAAACTGCCGCAGTCCATCCTGCGACGGATGATGTTCCCCTTGGGAGGTATGACCAAGACCGATGTACGCGCTTATCTGGCCGAAAAAGGATTTGAAGCAAAAGCCCGGGGGGGAGAAAGTATGGAAATCTGTTTCATCGACAAGGATTACCGGGAATTTCTGAAGGAACACTGCCCCGACATCGACGAACGTATCGGTCCGGGATGGTTTGTCGACAGCAAAGGACTGAAATTGGGACAACACAAAGGTTTCGCCTATTACACCATCGGCCAGCGCAAGGGGTTGGAGATAGCCTTAGGAAAACCGGCCTACGTACTGAAAATAAATCCGGCCAAGAATACCGTCATGCTCGGTGATGCTGAACAGCTGAAAGCCGAATACATGCTGCTGGAAGATGTCAGTATAATAAACAGGGAGGAACTGCTTGCTTGTCCGGAACTCTCAGTCCGTATCCGTTACCGCAGCCGTCCTATTCCTTGCCGGGTCTTTCCTCTGGGAAACGGTCACCTGCTGGTACGCTTCCTGGCAGAGGCTTCAGCCATCACGCCGGGACAATCGGCCGTATTTTATGACGGGAACCGGGTATTGGGAGGTGGATTCATTGCTTTCCAGCAAGGTATCAGGAAATTAGCGCAAGAATATGCAGAAAATATCTAAAAGCTGAGGAACGTGGCGGAATTTAAAGGATTTTAGCCATATTTCAAAGCTGAATTCAACTTGCAAATGCAACAGAATTCTGATTAATAATTTGTTTAAA
>ENA-OPAL01001760-OPAL01001760.1-human-gut-metagenome-genome-assembly--contig:-NODE-1760-length-11878-cov-3.171445_pt1 | contig 11878 bp, 12 predicted proteins | sample MGYA00241057_ERZ501430 | MGnify/ENA primary metagenome ERZ501430 (study PRJEB25962, sample SAMEA2042506) | human gut metagenome | biome: human gut; feature: human-associated habitat; material: faeces...
CGAGATAAGCCAGTCGCTGAGTGGGATATTCGTGAGGACGGTCGCATTGTTGGGGTAACAGAAGAACTCTCAGCCCAAGAAATTTACGAGATGGGACGCAAGGTTGAACCTTTTGTCATTGCTGAGGAAACCCGAATGGGACATATTCATTTATCAGTCAAGGATAGTCAGTTAGCTTCAGCTTTCTATCAGGAGGTTTTGGGGCTGGCAGATAAGTTTACCATTCCAAGTGCTAGTTGGATTGCTTCAGGTGATTACCATCATCACTTGGCGGTCAACGAATGGGGTGGAAAAAACTTAGCCAAACGTGAAGAAGATATGCCTGGTCTTGCTTATTACATCGTTGAAGTAGAAGACAAGGGAGATTTGATTGCTATTGCAGAGCGTGCTAATAATCGTGGAGCCGAGGTCAAATGGTTATCTTCTAATGCCTTAACATTCGAGGATAATGATGGTATTTTGACACGGGTAAGAAAAAATATCAATAATTAGTGATTTTTTTGAGTTGTAACTATTGACATTACATTTGAAATCTATATAATAGTATTTGTAATCAAAGATGTTACAAAAAAACATTTAGCAATTTTAACAATTATCACAAAGAAAGAGGAAATAACGATGACAAACTTTACAGATTTACAAACAAAACGCCGTTCTATCTATGCATTGGGAAAAGATGTGGAACTTTCAAATCAAGAATTGATTGATACTATCCAAGGAGCTGTTCTTAACACACCAACAGCTTTCAACTCACAAACATCACGTGTGGTGATTTTGTTGGATAAAGAATCAGATGCCTTCTGGAATGAGATTGCTTATTCAGAGCTTGAAAAAGTAACACCGGCAGAAGCCTTCGAGGGAACAAAAGAACGTTTGAAAGGTTTTGCCCAAGCTAAGGGAACAATCCTCTTCTATGAAGATCAAGATGTAGTGAAAGGCCTTCAAGAGCAATTCCCACTTTACGCTGAAAACTTCCCAATTTGGTCAGAGCAAGGTCATGGAATCGCCCTTTATGCGACATGGTTGGCTTTGGCTGAGAAGAATATCGGTATGAACGTACAACACTACAATCCACTTGTTGATGAACAATTAGCTGAAAAATATGACATTCCAGCTAACTGGAAACTCCGTGCCCAAGCACCATTTGGTCAAATCGTAGCAGCAGCAGGAGACAAAGACATCCAAACAGAAGGTCGTTTCAAAGTTTTTGGCGATAAATAATCACTTTAACTCAGGCAGTTAGCTTGACAATTGGCTGTACTATGACTGAACATTATCAAAATGATAAGACAAAAAAGTAGCAGGATTGAGAAATCTTGTTATTTTTTTGTATCCTAATACCAGTTAGTAGATTAATTATAAATGAAAGCTATAACTTGAGATTTAAAACCTTTTTCAGTTTCATAGTGTTTTCTAATTTAAATGATCCCAATTTACTAAAACTGCAGAATAATGGACAACTAAAGCAAAGTTTTGAGCAGTCGGTTTTTGATAGATATAGGGCACACGTTAGAAAATACTTGTTACGAAATCTTAATCTTGATATGCTTTTTATTAATAGAGGTATAAAAACACAGAAATAGCTCTATTTTTGTCTTGCAGTATGGTATAATAGTGCGGTATTTCTCAGAAAATGGAGTATAAAAATGAGTATTTTTCGTAAAAAGGATGTTGGTTTGTCTCAAACCGAGATGAAACGGCATCTGACCCTTAGGGATGTAGTCCTTCTGGGAATCGGTGCCATGGTTGGGACAGGAATCTTTACGATTACTGGTACCGCGGCATCGACTCTGGCAGGTCCAGCCCTGATTATTTCGGTTTTGATTTCAGCCGTTTGTGTGGGTATGTCGGCGATTTTCTTTGCTGAGTTTGCCTCACGCTATCCATCCGCTGGTGGTGTTTATGGTTATCTCTATGCTTCTTGGGGTGAGTACCCTGCTTGGATGGGCGGATGGCTTACAATGATCGTTTTCATGAACGCCGTGTCTAGTGTTGCCTCTGGTTGGGGAGCCTACCTCAAGGGGCTCTTGGCAAGCTTTGGTCTACAGCTCCCCAAGGCTATCAGTGGCCCTTTTAATCCGAGTCAGGGGACCTATATTGACCTATTGCCAGTCTTGGTTTTGGTGCTTGTGACGGCTCTTCTCCTCATGGATTCCAAACAAGTCCTTCGTTTGAACTCACTCCTAGTAGTGCTTAAGTTCTCTGCCTTGGCGGTTTTCATCCTAGTTGGTCTTTTCCATCTGAATCCGGACAACTGGGCTAACTTTGCACCATTTGGCTTCGGCCAAATTTATGGTGGGAAGACGGGGATTATGGCAGGTGCTTCTCTCATGTTCTTTGGTTTTCTTGGATTTGAATCCATTTCTATGACAGTAGATGAGATTAAGGAACCACAAAAGAATGTTCCTCGAGGTATAGTTCTCGCTTTGATTATCGTCGCTTCACTTTATGCCGTGGTTTCATTAGTCTTGACGGGAGTTGTCCACTATACCAAGTTAAATGTCGACGATGCCGTAGCTTATGCCCTTCGTTATATTGGTGTGTCTTGGGCAGCCAATTATGTATCGGTAGTTGCCATTATGACCTTGATTACCGTATGTATTTCCATGGCCTATGCCCTTAGTCGCATGGTTTATAGCTTGGCGCGTGATGGATTTCTTCCACAAACTTTTCAAAAGGTTTCAAAGACCCATAAGGTTCCACATTATGCGACACTTTTGACTGGAATCCTTTCTGCCATCTCATCAGGCATCTTTTCTTTGGCTAATATGGCATCCTTGGTTAATATTTCGACTTTGGCTTATTTGGTCCTCTTGGCTATTGCTCTTATCATTCTTCGTAAAGACAAGGGCTTGCCACAGAAGGATGAGTTTAAGGTCCCATTTGTTCCTGTCTTACCAATCCTTTCCATCATCGTCTGTCTCTCATTTATGAGTCAGTACAGTTGGCAAACCTGGTCAGCCTTTGGCATAGCAGTGCTAATTGGTTCGGCTATTTATGCCTTTTACGGTTACAAACATTCTAAGTATTAAGATGAGAATGGTAGAGCCCTTTTGGCCTACCATTTTTGATATTTGAAGTAGAGACAGACTAGCTCACAATTTGGTTTTGATGGGACAAAAGACAGTAATTAGCTCACCTTTCGACTTGTTTGCAGTTAGCTAGGCCCCATTGCCCAAGTAAAATGCCGTTTGTATTATTGAAACAACTAAAATTGTGGTTCTTCTTTTTAAACAAGTTAGCGTTGACCATACAAAGAAGGTGAAGGAGATTGAAGCCTAGCTTACTGGCAAAAGATTCATGAGGACCTCTTTAGCAAATGGTTGCATGAGGCCGGATTGAATTTTAGTTAGAAAAGCCAAGTTGTTTTGGAAAAATTTAGACTGGTCTATCCTAGAGATTGAAAGTTCTCAATATTTTGGGGACTTTTTTACTTTAAGTAAAGATTAACGTTTCTTTAGGCCTTGTTCTAGTTTTCTAGTGTTTAATAGAGTCATCGCAAAAGTAAGTAGAAGGTTTAATAGATGACATACAAACATACCAAACAAACACAAGAACGTTATGCCATTAAGAAATCATCAAAACGGGAAAAAAGTTGGGGCAGTCCTAGTCGCTAGCTTAATTTTGGGTAGCTCAGTTGTACAAACTAATCTTGTTCAAAAATAAAATAAAAGCTCTAAGGCTAACCAGTCTGCTAAAAGTTCACAAAGTAGCCAAGTAAATAAATCAACTTTACCAGATACTGGTGATGTGAGTAGCTTGGGATTAGGTGCATTAGGAGCTGTACTTATGAAACATCATTTGCACTTAAAGGAAGCAAGCGTTCTCGTAAGTAATTTCAGTTTAGAAAAAAATAAAAAAGAAGTTCTCTTGCCAAATGGCTTGAAAACTTCTTTTTTGTCTTATTTTTTAAAGCTATTTTTAAGGACTTCAACCGCATCATCAACGCCTTCTTTAACATATTTGATACCGTCTTTTGCTTTTTCTACAACTTTTTCAACCGCACCTTCGATTTCAGTCTTTTTATCGCCAGTCAGTTTACCAGCACCCTCTTTAAGAGCACCTTTAGCTTGATTCAATTTATCTTCGATTCCCATGATAGAACCTCCTTTTTATGATGAGACCATTGTAGACAATATTAAACGGTAATGCAAGTATTTTGTTTAATAAGTGACAACATTAATCTTTCCTTTATCATATTCAGCGATGAAGATATCTGAAATGTTGTCATATCCCATTTTTTGAAGCTCTTCATTTAACCAATCCTCCGTTTTACCAATAGTATCAAGAATTTCTGTTTGAATGACCCCATCAGTAACGATTGGGTATTTCGGATTTTCATCACCCGCACGAACCACAATCAATTGGCCGTTCTGTTCAATAACTGCATGTTTAACCTCTTTAAGTTGAAAAATTCCTTGGGAACGTAATTTTAAAGCGACATCAGAGGCTGAAAGTCCTTTAGAGCGACAAGCTTCAGGATCTAGTTGACCATGTTTGATGATGACAGTTGGTTTACCGTCAATCAAATGTTTGATAAAGAGAATATTGGTAATTAGCCATTTTAGAAGTAAAATCAAAATCGTCCAAATAATCAAAATCACGATATATTGGAGGATTGAAACGGTACTACTATAAATTGTACCACCGAGGATTGCACCAAGAACATAGTTCTGTACTTGGTCAGTAGCTGAGCTAGGTGCTAGGTTTCCTTTACCTGTTAAATTGATAACAAAGACGAGTGAAATAAGCCCCAAAGCTAGTTTAATTGCAACAGTAAGATAAAAAGATGTCATTTTTTAACCTCCACGAGTTCAACATCAGACTTGTAAAGTTTTATTTGTTCTAGCAAGTAGCTGTCAGGTTCTGAACCTGAGATGGCACGATAGTACTTGTTTCCAACTTTGAGGATAGCGCCATCTGTAGTAGAAGTATTGACATAAACCTTGCTCTTATCAACGTCAAGATTTTTAGACACAACCTCGATAAAGTGAAGAGATGCTCTAAATTGGTCGTTGTTAGATTGATTGCTTTGGAAATTACTGATAGCAATTAGAACCACGGCAACTAAGGTTAAAATAGAAATAATAGAGAGTTCACGAAACTTAGTATCATGGCGTTCTTTGAAGGCTTTAAAAGCAAATACACCGGTCACTAAAATAAGTCCTGCAGTAATGGCAACCATAACCCAGTTTTGTTGGCTAATCTGACTTAGCACATAGTCATAGGAATAGAATTTCATTGAGAGATTTCCTTTCATAATATCAATAACATTATAGGTTAAAAAGTCTTTAAATTCAATCAATCTATCCGAAAAATGAAGGAATGAGTAGGATTCTTAAAGGAAATTTGCTATTGAAATGACTTGCAGCCATTAAGCCAAAATCTTATGATTTCTTTAAGGACTCTGTTGATATTTTCACAAATTATGCTTATAATTGAGGTAATCAACAATCAGAACTTGCCTAAATTTTTCGAGAATCAGAAGTCTGGTAACTTAAAGAGATTGGTTATTTTATGTAAGACTTCACTGTTAATCTCTAAGAGAATCAACACCTTTTCTTGAATTCCAAAAAATGTTAAGGCCTCTCGTTCCTAGAAAAAGGAGTAATTATGTCTGAACCATTATTTTTACAATCTGTTATGCAAGAAAAAATCTGGGGTGGTACGCATTTGCGTGATGTCTTTGGCTACGACATTCCAAGCGACCATGTCGGAGAGTACTGGGCTATTTCTGCTCACCCAAATGGTGTTTCTACTATTAAGAATGGTCGTTATGCCGGTCAAACTTTAGATGTTCTTTATGCAGAGCACCGTGAGTTGTTTGGCAATCGTCAAGAACCTGTTTTCCCACTTTTGACTAAGATTTTGGATGCTAATGATTGGCTTAGTGTGCAGGTCCATCCAGATGATGCTTATGGACTTGAACATGAAGGTGAGCTTGGTAAAATAGAGTGTTGGTATATCATTCCCGCTGAACCAGGTGCAGAAATCATTTATGGTCACAATGCTAAATCAAAAGAAGAATTGCGCCAGCAAATTGAAAGTAAGGATTGGGAAAATTTCTTGACCAAGGTTCCAGTTAAAGCAGGAGATTTCTTCTATGTACCAAGTGGTACCATGCATGCTATTGGTGCAGGTATCATGGTTCTTGAAACACAACAATCTAGTGATACGACTTTATCGTGTTTATGATTTTGACCGTAAGGATGACCAAGGCAATTTGCGTGATCTCCATCTAGAAAAATCTATCGACGCGCTTACTATCGGTGAACCTGCCAACAGTCGCCCAGTTACAACAAAAGTAGATGATCTCAAATCAACGCTCTTAGTGGCAAGTGATTTCTTTGCTGTTTACAAATGGGAAATTTCAGGTAAGGCTGATTTTGAAAAGACTGCTGATTACAGTTTGTTTAGTGTGCTTGATGGTCAAGGAAGCCTTAACGTAGACGGGCAAGATTACGACATTGCCAAAGGAGGTCATTTCATTCTACCAAGCGATGTTCAAGCTTGGGAAATCGAGGGAAATCTTGAACTAATTGTTAGTCACCCATAATTTAAGTCGTTAAACGAGACGAGATAGGAATCTTGTCTAGTTTTTTCATCCAATCAGGCAGAATATTTGAAATTTTAAAAACCTTTGTGGATAAGTTTCAATAGCTTGAAATTCCAAATTAATCATGTCATACTAATTAAGTTAACTAAAAGTATTAATGAACAAGCCGTTTCCTTTTGAAACGTCATGTTTTGTTTTAGATTGGAGTAACTTATGTTAAAAAAAGGAGGCCTTACAGCCCTTTTGCTGTTTGGTATGTTCTTCGGAGCGGGAAACCTAACTTTCCCACCTCAGCTAGGCTTTGAATCTGGAGGTCATTTCTGGCTAGCTATTGCCGGTTTTGTTCTATCTGGTGTCGGAATTGCAATTCTAACACTTATTATTGGGACTCTGAATCCGAAGGGATATATTCATGAGATTTCTCAAAAAATCTCACCTAAGTTTGCCTTGCTATACTTGTCGGTGCTTTACTTGTCTATTGGACCATTCTTTGCCATTCCAAGGACAGCAGCAACAGCTTTTTCAATTGGTATTGAACCAATGCTTGGTAATAGTCATACTAGTCTATGGTTACTTGCCTTCACAGCCGTTTATTTTGCCTTGGCTTTATGGATTGCAATGAATCCTTCTAAGATTTTAGATAGTATTGGTCGAATCCTGACTCCTATTTTTGCCCTATTAATCGTTATTTTGATTGTAGTTGGTGCCTTTAAATATGGTGGTCATAGCACACATACTGCAACAGAAGCTTATAAAGCCTCAGCTTTTGGTAATGGTTTCTTGGAAGGGTACAATACTTTAGATGCCTTGGCTTCGGTAGCCTTTAGTGTGGTGGCAGTAGTAACCCTCAATCAATTAGGCTTTAAATCTAAAAAAGAGTACATCTCAACCATTTGGATTGTAGGTATTCTGGTTGGATTGATGTTCTCAGGTTTATACTTAGGTCTAGCATTCTTGGGTAACCATTTCCCACTTGATACATCAACTTTGGGAGAAGGTGCTAACCTTGGAGCAGCAGTTCTATCGAGTGCAACACAGGCTATCTTTGGTCCGATTTCACAGATTTTCCTAGCAGTTATGGTAACAGTGACGTGCTTTACGACAACAGCAGGCTTGATTGTGGCGACCGGTGAGTTCTTTAATAAGGCCTTCCCACAAGTCTCATACAAAACCTATGCTATTGTCTTTACTCTTATTGGATTTGCGATTGCCAATTTGGGACTTAATAATATCATTGCTTTCTCAGTACCAGTACTTTTGATTCTTTACCCAATTACAATCACAATTGTTATGATTGTAATTGCTAATAAGTTTGTAGCCTTGTCTAAACCTGGTATGCAAATTACAGTTACTGTAGTGACACTTATCGCTTTGCTTAGTGTAATTGGCAGTCAGTTCAAACTTGCAGGACTTAATGCCATCATTAACTTCCTTCCATTATCGGGAGCATCACTGCCATGGTTGATTCCAGCTATCTTGTGTATCCTCTTGTCTCTCGTTTTACCAGATAAAATCAAGAGTGAAAGCTTTGAAATGGAATAAAATGGAATAAAAATGAATCCTATCACAATTGTGATGGGATTTTTTTCTCTCCAAGTCACCATAAGTGCGAAATATCCCAAAAAGCGTTACACTTAAAGCGTGGAGATGCAAGTATCTAGTGAAGGGAGTGCTAAAAATGTCAAATCCAAATAATCATGTGATCTATCTTGCTGGTGGCTGTTTCTGGGGTGTGGAAGAGTACTTCTCTCGTGTGCCTGGTGTGTTAGATGCGGTTTCGGGTTATGCTAATGGTAGTAGTGAGACGACTCGTTATGAGCTCATCAGTCAGACGGGACATGCTGAGACTGTTCAGGTGACCTATGATGCTGGCAAGGTGACATTGCGAGAGATTCTGCTACATTTTTTCCGTATCATCAATCCTCTAAGCAAAAACAAACAGGGGAATGATGTGGGAACCCAGTACCGTACGGGTGTTTACTATACTGATGTAAATGACCTTCCAATCATCGAGAAAGTTTTCCAAGAAATGTCTGAGCAATACGGTCAGCCTTTGGCAGTTGAGTTGTTGCCACTTCAGCACTTTATTCCTGCTGAGGAATACCATCAGGACTATCTCAAGAAGAATCCTAATGGCTATTGCCATATTAATGTTAATCAAGCCGTTAACCCTGTTATTGATTCAAGTTCTTATCACAAGCCAAGTCAGGAGGAACTTAAAGTAAGTCTGAGTCCAGAAGCCTATGCTGTGACCCAAGAAAATAGAACAGAACGAGCCTTTACAAGCCCACTTTGGAATCATTTTGAACCAGGGATTTATGTTGATGTAGTGACCGGTGAGCCCCTCTTTTCATCTAGGGACAAGTTTTATTCAGCCTGTGGCTGGCCAAGTTTCTCTCGTCCTATTAGTCCCGAGGTTGCCAACTACAAAGAAGACCATTCTCACAATATGGATCGTATTGAGGTTCGTAGTCGTGTAGGAGATTCTCATCTTGGGCATGTCTTTCCAGATGGGCCAAGTGACAAGGGGGGGTTACGCTACTGTATCAATGGTGTAGCAACGCGATTTGTGCCTAAAGCTGATATGGAAAAAGAAGGCTATGCCTACTTACTTGACCAAGTAGATTGACTAGTCACGAGTTTTAAGAGATGTTTTTAGCAGAATCATGTCATAACTAAAGAGGTTGGAGTCCCTTGCTACCAACCTCTTTTGCATGTAAAAGAAATTAAGGAAAGCCTTTTAAATCTAACATAAAATATCACCTAACCTTTCAGGACAAAAATTGACCTTTTTCAATATTAAACATCTATGCTTTCATTAATGGATCCAGTTTGGCAATAAGCAGGAAAATCTGAATATAACTAATCACTCATAAAAGAAACTTTCTGTACATTGACAACAGTTTATTTGTTTTCAATATGAAGGAGGCTTTTTCTTTATTATCAAGTTTTGAGCAGAGAAAAAGCAGTCTAACTAGACTGTTTAAGGTATATTAATGATGTGATTCGTAGCGTTTGACGATTCTATTTAGGCGCCATTGGTAACAAAGACCACTGACGATAAGACTGGCAATCAGGCCAATCCAGTAACTATATGGACCCAGTCCAGCAACTTTTTCAAGAAGGTAACCAACAGGAAAGGTCAAGCCCCAGTAGGACAAGACACCGAGATAGAAAGGGACCTTGGTGTCCTTATAGCCACGCAGAATTCCTTGAAGTGGAGCCGCAAAGGCATCCGATACTTGAAAGAAGAGGCTATAGGTCATGAAAACGGTTGTCATTCTCAAAAACTCAGGTTCATGTCCATAGAGTTCAGCTAAATCATATCTCAAGAAATAGAGAAAGAACAAGGTAAAGCCAGCAAAAACTAAGGCAGTTAGACGTCCTAGTTTGCTATAGCTCTTAACCGCATCCATGCGTTTAGCTCCAAATTCATAAGAAATAATGATAGCCATTGCACTGGAAACACTGAGAGGAAAGGCATACGTGAGGTTTGAGAAATTCATGGCTGCCTGATGACTGGCAATGACTAGGGATGGATACTTGGCCATAACTAGACCAACGCCTGAGAAGATGGAGACCTCCGCAAAGACCGTTCCACCAATGGGGAGGCCTAGTTTCAGTGCATCAAGCAGAGCCGTCTTATCAAGGGGTTGGATTTTTTCAATCTGGTAGGGTTTAACCTTCTTATGCTTTCTGATAACTGCGATGGAAATAAGGAAAAGAGCCCAGTAAGCCAATGAAGTTCCCAGACCTGCTCCGGCTCCCCCCAACTCTGGTAGACCAGCGATGCCATAGATGAGGAGAAAATTGAAGAAACCATTTAGTGGTAGAAGCAAAAGCATGAGGTACATGGAAAGGCGCGTGAGGCCAAGCGCATCAAGGAAGGAGCGAACCACGCTAAAGAGCAGAAGGGGAATAATTCCAAGGCTCAAAAAGCGTAGGTAACCAAGGGCTACCTTTCTGACCACTGGTTCCAAACCTAAGTGTCCCAGAACTAAGGGTGCCCCCAGAAAAACGAGGGCAAAGAGGATCAGTGATAGACCTAAAGCCATATAGAGAAATTGATAGAAATCTGGAGCTACTCGATCCTTGCGACCTGCCCCTAGATGGTGTCCGATAATCGGAACCAAGGCAGAGACGATACCTGTTAAGAAGGTGAAAAAAGGACTCCATAAACTCGTTGCCATGGCTACACCCGCCAAGTGTAGGGCATCGTATTGACCAGTCATGGTAGTGTCCACAAAGGCTGCCGAGAAGTTGGCGAACTGATAGATTAGTATGGGCACAAAAATCTTGAAGAAAACAAGAAATCGCTCACGGAGAGAATGTGTTTCGTGCATTCTGTTTTCCTTTCTAAATTTTTCAAATTATATAATCATTGTACAACTGTTATCCAATAAAGTCTATAATTGACGGAAAGTTTGGTCCCATTCTCTCAAATTATCGTCATCTCCCATAAAAGCCAAGTAGTGGAGAATTTCTTTATGTATAGTCTTTCCCATATTCTTATCGATAAATTTATAAAGGTATGCGGCTTTTAGTTCTTTAAGATAGAGTTTTTGTAACATGAAATAGTCTGGTAATTGAATAGTTTTTAGTTCGTTTATATAGTAGTCACTATCTTCTTGATTTCCGTAAAGAATGATTTGGAAAATACAACGACTGATAACTTCTAAAGTGATTCGATCTAAATTATTTCTAGGATTTTTACCGAGAATTGATAGGAGTTCTTTAATGTAGATTTTTAGCGCATCTTCTGTGAAGATATCCTTTACCATATTCAGTAAATTAATATCGAGAAGTGTCCAAATATCAATCGAAAAGAAGTAGTTTTGAAGTTCTGTAGCAATATCTTGGTTAACTGAACGGTTTTGAAGTTTTGAAATCTGACAGTCAATACAAAGACTAATCAGATAATCACTATAATTGGTTTCTCCTAAAATGCGAAACTTTTCTGCGACTTGCTCCAGTGCTTCAAAGTCTAGATGATTTGAGGCTTGATTGAATTGATTAGCAAGTTTTATGTAGGTTTCGTCCACAAGATATTCTTGTCCGAAAAATTCATTATATTCGACTTTTAGATGTTTTAAAAGTTTGAAAAGAGTATCATTTGAGAGTGATGTTTTGTTATTTTCAAAGTCTGAAAGACTCGCTACAGATCCAGCTACTTGAGCGAGTCTCTGAATAGTGTATTTTCTCTGTTTTCGAATCTGTTTAAATTTTTGACCTTGTTCCATATAAAATTCCCTTATCGGATTTCCGAAATTTCAATAGTTGATACTATTAATAAACTAAAATAATAGTATCAAATTGAAGGAG
>ENA-OPAL01001763-OPAL01001763.1-human-gut-metagenome-genome-assembly--contig:-NODE-1763-length-11861-cov-5.613840_pt1 | contig 11861 bp, 9 predicted proteins | sample MGYA00241057_ERZ501430 | MGnify/ENA primary metagenome ERZ501430 (study PRJEB25962, sample SAMEA2042506) | human gut metagenome | biome: human gut; feature: human-associated habitat; material: faeces...
TATCAAGGAGGCAACTTATGAAGAAGCGTATTATTATCGTTTTGGGAATCCTGATTGCAGCAGGTGGTATCGGAACCGGTGTCTGGTATCACTTTTACGGAAACACTCAGGGAAAAACCGGAGATTCAATCGTATATGTATCTAAGGTCAGTGTGATCAGCGGAACGGAAACGGCTGCAGTCAATCGTTTTGCAGGTGTGGTAGAACCGCAGAAAACTGTAAACGTAAAAATAGAAAGTGGACGTAAAGTAAAGGAAGTAGAGGTAAAGACAGGGGAAGAAGTCAAGGCAGGACAACTTCTCTTTGAATATGATCTCAGCAGTATTGAAGATGATCTGAAACAGGCACAGCTTGACCTGGACAGACTGAAAAATGAGCAGATCAGCCTGACAGAACAGATTTCCACCCTTGAAGCGGAAAAGAAAAAAGCAAAGGCAGATGATCAGCTTTCTTACACAATTGAAATTGAAACAAATAAGATGAATCTTAAGAAAAATGAATACAGCCAGAAGAGTAAACAGGCTGAGATTGACAAGCTGCAGAGTGCCACACAGAATACAGAAGTGAGAAGTGAAATAGATGGTGTGATCCAGAAAATTGATACATCAAAGATGACAAGTGATGACGGTGATTCTGTGGATGACAGCAGTACAATGGACAGTATGTCATCAAATGATGACGGTTCAGACAGCTCTGCATTTATCACGATTCTCAGTACAGGTGCTTACAGAGTAAAAGGTAAGGTCAATGAACAGAACAGAGATTCTGTTGTGCCGGGAGAGTCTGTGATCATCAGATCCAGAGTGGACAGCAGTAAAACCTGGAAAGGAACCATGGGTTCCATTGATATGAATAACGGAACTTCGGACAGCGACAGCAGTGATATGAATATGGGAATGTCCAGCACCAGTTCAGATGATCAGACTTCTTCTACGTCCTATCCTTTTTATGTGGAACTGGATTCGTCAGAGGATCTTATGCTTGGACAGCATGTATATATAGAGCGTGACATGGGACAGGATGATAAAAAAGATGGTCTGTGGCTCAGCGATTATTATATTCTGGATACAGATACCAATGAACCATATGTCTGGGTAGCGAATGACAAAAATCGACTGGAAAAACGATATGTGACTCTCGGAAAACATGATGACAGTCTTGGAGAATATGAAATTGTTGACGGTCTGACAAAGAAAGATGCGATTGCATTTCCGACAGATTCTCTGGAAGAGGGTGAGAAGACAGAAGTAGGAGATCTCGCGCAGACGATGAGCGGAGGAGCAGACGGTATTACTGATATGGATGCTGATTATGGAAATATGGATGACGCACAGATTAATTCCACAGATATGGAATCCGGCGCAGACAGCTTTACAGAGCCGGATATGGAGGAAGATTCCGCAGACGCAGCAGATGACAGTTCAGAAGATATGATCGATCCGAATGAAGAACTTGTGCCAATTGATGAAGCACCTGGTATGAGTGCAGACGGCAATGTGGAGGGAATCGAATGATACTGGAATTGAAAGGCATATATAAAGAATATCAGCAGGGGAAAATGAAGGTTCCAGTGTTAAAAAATGTAGACTTTTCTATGGAAGAGGGAGAATATGTCGCAATCATGGGACCGTCCGGTTCGGGAAAAACTACTTTGATGAACATTATCGGATGTCTGGACAAACAGACAGAGGGAACTTTCTTTCTGGATGGCGTGGATATTAAGGCGTGTTCGGAGAATGAAATGTCGGATATCCGGCTGAATAAGATAGGGTTTGTTTTTCAGAGCTTTCATCTTCTCCCTAAGCAGAGTGCTCTGGCAAATGTTGAGATGCCATTAAATTATGCGAGGGTACCTAAGAAGGAGAGAAGAGAACGCGCTCTGAAAGCACTTGACAGAGTGGGCCTGGCGGACAGAGTGGATTTTAAGCCAAATCAGCTTTCAGGAGGTCAGATGCAGAGGGTTGCCATTGCCAGGGCGATCGTCAATAACCCGAAACTTCTTCTTGCAGATGAACCTACAGGTGCTCTTGACAGTAAATCCGGTGCGCAGGTTATGGAACTTTTCCAGAGGCTGAATGATGAGGGGGTATCTGTATTGATGATCACCCATGATGCGGATATTGCCGCACATGCGAAGAGGGTGGTTACGATCAAAGATGGTATCCTTCAGGAAAAGAGGTGATCTTCATGGGCAAAGTAAAGAAAATCCTCGCAGGAGTGCTTGTGGTGGTAATCGCAGGAAGCGGAATTACAGCGGGATTGATGCAGCTGAAGAAAAACAGCCAGAAAACAGTGGCGGTTACTCCTGTGAGCGGATTACTGCAGGAATTTTATACACCTTCCACCACGCTTGACGGAACCATTACATCCAGTGCAACACAGACAGTAAACGGTGATAAAGACCTGATCATTGATCAGATTTATGTGACAAAGGGAGATGCCGTAAAAAAAGGGGATCCTCTGATTTCTTTTGATACTACTCTGGTGGAAATGGAACTGAATATAGCAAAGCTGAAAAAACAGAAACTGGAGCAGGATTTAAATAAAGCAGTGAACAGACTGAACAGCCTTCAGAATGGTGGACCTGTAGAGGAAACAGATGCGGGTACAGACGCCGATAACCTGAATTCAAAAACAGGAAAAACTGATAATGATACAGGCGATGATGATATGAAACCGGATGATACGTTATCATCCGCAACAGATATGTCCGGTAATTATCTGGCAGCAGCCATGCATCCGTTTTTGTTATCTGCTTTTACAGATGGAGATGCAGTGGATAATGCGGGCTCAGACAATTCTTCATCCAAGTCAGATTTACCGGGAGATGATGCTTCAACAGATACCGGAAATACAGGCGGTTCATCAGACGGAACATCTGCGGATAATGATACTCCGGTATATTCGGATCCCTCAGCGAATGGATTCAGTGACGGAGAGAAGGATGATTTTAATTCAGGAAAAAATGATACACCGGAATTATCACCAACGCCAACGCCAACACTGGATGATCGTACCACATATTTTGATCCTTATTACCGAAAAGGTGATCCGAATATCACAGATGGTGACGAGCCGTTTTATCAAAAACTGGATGCAGATTCCGTTCCGTTTACTGGCAGTGGCACAGAGGATGATCCATATGTATATCTGTGCAGCAGTGCAAAAGAGAAAGTTACTGTGATGGGATCATTTTTTAATAAACTTGCAGGATACAGTTCTGATGGAACAAAAATTGTTCATCAGGGAGGTTACTGGTACCGTCTGGAGTTTCATCAGAATGATACCATAGAAGATTATGATAATCTGAAAACATCCTGTACAGGTTATTATCTGGTAAACGGAAGTCTTCTGGAGAAACCGGTGTATGAATTTGCAGAAGTGGAATTCACACTGTCAGATGCAGATAAATATGACAAGAATCCGGATGATGGAGGCGATGATAATCCGGCCGGTGGTGATGATGAACCTACCGGAACTCCTGTTTCCAGAGCAGATGCCATCAAGTATCAGAAGAGTAAGATTGCCAGCCTGAAACTGGACCTTCAGGAAAGCGATATCAAAATATCACAGCTGGAAAAGAAAGCGAATAAAAAGCTTATCAGTGCAAAATTGGATGGTACGGTTACTTATGTGGGAGATTCCGGAGGTGGTGAGACAACGGATGGGAAAGCTCTGATCAAAGTAAAGAGCAGTGATGGTTTTTATGTGATCGGTTCTGTCAGTGAACTGATGCTGGATGATATCAAAGAAGGCACAAAACTTGACTGCACAAGTTATACAAGTGGATCTTTTGAAGCAGAAGTTATGGATGTTTCAGAGTATCCTGTAACCGGAAACAGCTTCTATGGCAGCAGTAATCCAAATGTGTCTTATTATGCATTTACAGCAGTGGTAAGTGACAAGACACTTCAGTTGGAAGATCAGGACTGGGTTACTGTCAATTATGAAGCATCTGCTACAGAGAACAGTATGGTTATCCAGAAGGCTTTTGTCAGAAATGATAATAATAAAAACTATGTGTATAAAGATGATAATGGTATCCTGAAGAAACAGGAGATTTCTGCAGGTGCAACTGTGGATAGCGGTTACAGTGTGATTGTCAAAGGTGGACTCAGTGAAGATGATCTGATTGCATTTCCTTATGGAAAAGATGTGAAAGAGGGTGCAAAGACAAAAGAAATTACTCTGGATCAGATGTATGGATATTAATTGAGAAAGGAGACATTTTATGCTTGAAAATATACGCCTGGCTTTTCAGGGAATATGGTCACATATGATGAGATCCTTCCTGACTATGCTGGGTATCATTATTGGTATTGCGTCTATCATTGCAATTGTTTCTACCATCAAAGGAACCAGTGAGCAGATTAAGGAAGACCTGATAGGTGCAGGTTCCAATACAGTAAATATTTATCTGTATGATGGAGATAATCAATATGATGCGGAATATGGAAATTCTTCAAAAGCACCGATTCTGACAGATGATGTAAAAGAAGAAGTGAAAGATCTGGACCATGTTGAGAATGCAACTTTTTATTATAACAGTACCAGCGCATCTATTTATAATAACAATAACAGTCTGGAGGGTGGAAGTGTTTACGGGATTGATGTGAACTATCTGGCTACTTGCGGATATATAATTCAGTCAGGACGGGGATTTGTAAAAGATGACTACAAAAATTACAATAAAGTTGCGCTGATCGATGACAATGCGGCACAGAATCTGTTCCCGTCACAGAACCCGGTAGGGCAGACTGTGGAGATCAATCAGGAACCATATACGATTGTGGGAGTGATCCGGCAGGATGAGAATTATCAGCCGACGATCAACAGTATTGACGAATATTACACTTATTATCAGTCGATTGTAGGAAGTGTAATGATTCCGGACAGTTGCTGGCCGATTTCCTTTAAATTTGATGTTCCTCAGAATGTAATTGTGAAAGCAGACAGCACAGATACCATGAGTACGGTGGGAAATGCAGCAGCAGATGCGCTGAATAATTTAATTGCAGCCCTGAATACAGGTGGAAATACAACCATGAAATACAAAGCTGAAGATATCATGGAGCAGGTTAAGAATATGCAGAAGCTCAGTGAGAGTACAAATAATCAGCTGATCTGGATTGCAAGTATTTCTCTCCTTGTGGGTGGTATTGGTGTCATGAATATCATGTTGGTTTCTGTTACGGAGCGTACCAAAGAGATTGGTCTGAAAAAGGCTATCGGGGCACGTAAGAAGACTATTCTGGGACAGTTTCTGACAGAGGCTTCCGTACTTACCAGTATTGGCGGTATTATCGGAGTAATAACAGGAATCGGGCTGTCGAAAGTGGTGGGAAAGGTTACCGGTTCGCCTACTGCGATCAGTGTGCCATCAATTGTGATCGCAGTATTGTTTTCTACAGTGATAGGCGTGGTATTTGGACTGCTTCCTTCTGTGAAAGCAGCAAATTTAAATCCTATTGATGCGTTGAGAAGTGAATAAACACTGCACAGATAAAACAGACTTGATGTACAATACCTTTGTATATTGAGTCTGTTTTTCTGTAACATTTTTAGTTACTGTTTACTGGTAATATCCTGCAAAGCGTGTTATTGAAAACGAAGTGAACAATAACCATTTTTCTGTGGATTTTAAACAGAAAAACAATCAAATTTGTATAGATGTCAAGAAATGTGCTAAAATTTGTACAAAAAATAAAAAAATATGGAAGTACAAAGACAGGTTGTGCTATAATGGAGTATCTCAAAAAGAATTATTTATACAGGAGGAAGTTCGCGGATGGTATCATTTACCTATATCATCAAAGATAAATTTGGAATACATGCAAGGCCCGGACTGCTTCTTGTGCAGGAAGCCGGAAAGCTTACGAGCAATATCACTATTTTTAAAGGAACAGACAGTGGTGATGCGAAGCGGATGTTCTGTGTTATGAATCTTGCAGTAAAACAGGGAGATCAGATAACAGTACATGTGGAAGGCGAGAATGAAGAGGCAGATGCCGAAGTAATGAGAGAGTTTTTGAAAAATAATCTGTAACTGTGAAGATGTCAGACAGTTATGCCATAATCTTTAATAAGGAGAATTGGAGTAATGAGAGTATTAGAAGGTAAGTCCGTATTTTCAGGAATCGCAATTGGAAAGATTTCTATTTTGCAGAAAGCAGACACAAGTGTAAAGCGTACGAAGGTAGAAAATCCGGAGGCAGAGATCACACGTGTGCAGGAAGCAAAAGAGAAAGCAGTTGAACAGCTTCAGAAACTGTATGATAAGGCACTCCGGGAAGTAGGAGAATCAGGTGCTGCTATTTTTGAAGTGCATCAGATGATGCTGGATGATGAGGACTATCTGGATTCTATTGATAACATTATCCGTACGGAGAATGTAAATGCAGAGTATGCAGTAGCAACAACAGGTGATAATTTTGCAGACATGTTTGCGCAGATGGATGATGACTACATGAAAGCAAGAGCGGCAGATGTAAAGGATATTTCAGATCGTCTGGTACGTGTATTATCAGGACACGATGAGGGAGAGATGGATGCTGCAGAACCATCTATTATCGTTGCTGAGGATCTGGCTCCAAGTGAAACTGTACAGATGGACAAGAGCAAAGTTCTTGCATTTGTTACAAGGAAAGGTTCTTCCAATTCCCATACAGCAATCCTTGCAAGAACTATGAATATCCCGGCGCTGATCAATATTGAATATGATGACAGCATGGATGGGAAAATGGCAGTTGTAGACGGCAAGACCGGTTCTCTTATTGTGGAACCGGATGCAGATACCCTGAAGAAATATCAGGATCAGAAAGACGAGGAGTTGCGCCAGAGAGCAATGCTCAAAGAATTAAAAGGCAAAACTACAGAGACAAAGAGTGGACATAAGATTCATCTGTACGCAAACATCGGAAGCACAGGCGATGTAGCCAGTGTACTGGCTAATGATGCAGAAGGTATCGGTCTTTTCAGAAGTGAATTCATTTATCTGGAAAAAGATAATTATCCGACAGAGGAAGAGCAGTTCCAGATTTATAAAGCAGTAGCACAGAATATGGCAGGAAAGAAAGTAATCATCCGTACACTGGATATCGGCGCAGACAAGCAGATTGATTACTTTGATATGGCACACGAAGAGAATCCGGCAATGGGTTATCGTGCAATCCGTATCTGCCTGGACAGACCGGAAGTATTTAAGACACAGCTTCGTGCACTGTTCAGAGCAAGTATGTTCGGAAATATCTCCATTATGTATCCGATGATCATCTCTGTAACAGAAGTAAAACAGATCAAGGCTATTGTTGCAGAGGTTAAGAAAGAGCTGACAGAGCAGGGCATTCCGTTTAAAGATGACGTAGAGCAGGGTGTAATGATCGAGACACCGGCTGCAGTTATGATCAGTGATCTTCTTGCAAAAGAAGTTGATTTCTTCAGCATCGGAACTAACGATTTAACACAGTATACACTGGCAATCGACCGTCAGAATGCAAAACTGGATAATATTTATGATTCTCATCATGAAGCTGTACTTCGTATGATCCAGATGGTCATTGATAATGCACATAAAGAGGGAATCTGGGCAGGAATCTGCGGAGAGCTCGGAGCAGATACTACATTGACAGAACGCTTTATACAGATGGGGATTGATGAATTATCTGTATCACCTACATTTGTTCTGCCGGTACGTAAGATCGTAAGGGAACTGGACTGATTCTGGCATAAATATCGCAAAAGAATAGAAACAGGCAGTCAAAATTCCGCATGGGTCAATCTATGCGGAATTTTTTTGCAATAAATTAGCGGTTCCTGATTGTGATACATAAAAAAATATGATAAACTGAACATAGTCTGTAATTTTATGAAAAGATAATTGATACATAAAAAATCTGAAGTGGATCAGAAGCAAAGGAGATATGAATATGGGAAAAATTGCCATTGTCACAGACAGTAACAGCGGCATAACACAGGACCAGGCAAGAGAACTTGGAATCAGCGTAATTCCAATGCCTTTTTATATTAACGAGAAGCTTTATCTTGAAGGAATCACTCTTTCACAGGAAGAGTTTTATGAGAGACTTAAGAATGATGAGGCTATTTCTACTTCACAGCCGGGGCCGGCAGATGTATGCGGACTTTGGAATACATTACTGGAAAAGTATGATGAAGTAGTGCACATTCCAATGTCAAGCGGACTGAGTGCATCCTGCGATACAGCAATGGGACTGGCTCAGGAATATGACGGAAGAGTACATGTAGTAGACAATCAGAGAATTTCTGTTACGCAGAGACAATCTGTACTGGATGCCCTCACATTAAGAGATGCGGGCAGAAATGCGACACAGATCAAACAGGTTCTGGAAGAGCAGAAGCTGGATTCCAGTATCTATATTACTCTGGAAACTCTGAAATACCTTAAGAAAGGCGGAAGGATTACTCCTGCAGCAGCAGCAATCGGAACAGTTCTGAACCTGAAACCTGTGCTTCAGATCCAGGGTGAGAAGCTGGATGCATATTCCAAAACAAGAGGCAAGAAGCAGGCAAAACGTGTCATGCTCAAGGCTATGCAGAATGACTGGGAGAACCGCTTCGCAGAATACGTAAAACGTGGCGAAATGTGCCTGCAGTCTGCTTATACAGGAAATCAGGAGGAAGCAGAGGAATTTAAGAAAGAAATTGCCGAAGTATTCCCCGGAATTGAGATTGTGCAGAATCCGTTATCATTAAGTGTTGCATGCCATATCGGACATGGTGCTATTGCAGTTGCATGTTCAAGAAAAGTGGTAGTAGAATAAAACAATCTGAGGAGTTAGGAAAGAATGAAGAAACTTATGGAACAGATGGCGGAAGAACTTTCCGCAGCATTTGAAAAATCCGGATACGACCCATCCTACGGAAAAGTAACCGTATCCAACAGACCGGATCTTTGCGAATTTCAGTGCAACGGTGCTATGGCAGGAGCCAAAGCATACAAGAAGGCACCGTTTATGATCGCTGATGATGTAGTAGCATACTTAAAAGACAGCCAGGTTTTCTCCATGGCAGAAGTCGTAAAACCGGGATTTATCAATTTAAAAGTAAAAGGTGAATTCCTTGCAGATTACTTAAAGGAAATGGCAGCAGACGAGAAACTTTCCGTATCTGCAGCAAAAGAGCCGAAGACGATCATCATCGACTACGGTGGACCAAACGTTGCAAAACCTCTTCATGTAGGACACCTTCGTTCTGCAATCATCGGAGAAAGTATTAAGAGAATCGGTCGCTTTGTAGGACATAAAGTGATCGGTGATGTTCATCTGGGAGACTGGGGTCTTCAGATGGGGCTGATCATTACAGAACTGAAACACAGAAAACCGGAGCTGGTTTATTTTGATGATTCTTATACAGGAGAATATCCGGAGGAAGCACCATTTACGATCAGCGAGCTGGAAGAAATTTATCCATGTGCAAGCGGCAAGTCCAAAGAGGATGAAGCGTACAGAAACGAAGCTCTGGAAGCAACTCATCTTCTTCAGCAGGGCAAACCGGGATACATGGCTCTCTGGAACCATATTATGAACGTATCCGTTACAGACCTGAAGCGCAACTATGACAAATTAAATGTGTCTTTTGATCTTTGGAAAAAGGAATCCGATGCACAGCCATATATTCCTGGAATGGTTGAGGAGATGAAAGAAAAAGGATTCGCTTATGTAGACCAGGGTGCACTTGTAGTAGATGTAAAAGAAGAGAACGACACAAAAGAGATTCCTCCATGTATGCTTCTGAAATCAGACGGAGCTTCTCTCTATACGACCACAGACCTTGCTACTATCGTAGAGCGTATGAAACTCTTTCAGCCGGATGAAATCCTTTATGTTGTTGACAAGCGTCAGGAGCTGCATTTTATCCAGGTATTCCGCTGCGCAAGAAAAACCGGTCTTGTAAATCCGGAAACCAAGCTTTCCTTCCTTGGTTTCGGTACCATGAATGGAAAAGACGGTAAACCGTTTAAGACAAGAGAAGGCGGTGTTATGCGTCTTGAGAATCTGATCCGTGAGATTGATGATGAGATGTATAAGAAGATCATGGACAACCGTACAGTAGAGGAAGAAGATGCAAGACGTACAGCAGAAGAAGTTGGACTTGCAGCGATCAAGTACGGAGATCTTTCTAACCAGGCTTCTAAGGATTATATCTTTGATGTTGACAGATTTACTTCCTTTGAGGGAAATACAGGACCGTATATTCTTTATACAATCGTTAGAATTAAGTCTATTCTCAAGAAATATGTTGAGAATGGCGGAGTTCTTGACGGAACGATCAGACCGGCTGAGAATGATGCAGAGAAGTCTCTGATGCTTCAGGTAGTGAAATTCAATGAAGTGATCGATAATGTATATAAAGAGACAGCTCCTCATAAGTTGTGTGCATATATCTATGATCTTGCGAACGACTTTAATAAGTTCTATCATGAGACAAAGATTCTTGCAGAAGAAGACGAAGAGAAGAAGAAAGGTTATCTTGCACTTCTCACACTTGCGAAGCAAGTGCTTGAGACCTGCATTGACCTTCTTGGATTTACAGCTCCGGAAAGGATGTAATACGAATTATGACAGAAAATGGATTGATGGATGGTACAAGAACAGAAAAACTGTTTTACAATGACAGCCATCTTTCAAAATTTACTGCAATGGTTCTGGAATGTGAGCCGTATGAGAAAAAGGAAGGATGCTATGCGGTAGAACTTGACCGTACAGCATTCTTTCCGGAAGGCGGTGGACAGTATGCAGATACAGGAAAACTGAAGGATGCGAAGGTATCTGATGTTCGGGAAAAGAATGGAAGAATTCTGCATATTACAGATCAGCCGTTTGAAGCAGGAGAGATTGTTGAAGGCGAGATCGACTGGAAGACCAGATTTATGAAGATGCAGCAGCACACCGGAGAGCATATTGTTTCCGGAATCGTGCATGCAAGATACGGTTTCAACAATGTCGGATTTCATCTTGGAACAGAAGATTGTACGATGGATTTTGATGGAGAGATATCAAAAGAAGCACTGCAGGAGATTGAACTTGAGGCAAACCGTGCAGTGTGGAAGAATCTGACAATCGAAGTGTCCTATCCATCCAAAGAAGAGCTGGAAGAACTGGATTACCGCAGTAAGATTGAGATTGAGGGACAGGTTCGTATCGTATCGGTTCCGGGATATGATATCTGTGCGTGCTGTGCGCCGCATGTTGAACGCACAGGAGAGATCGGTATGATCAAGCTTGTTAATATGCAGCGATACAAAGGCGGCGTTCGTGTGACAATGCTCTGTGGAAGCCGTGCACTTACAGATTATGAGAAGAAGCAGGAACAGAACAGGAAAATTTCAGCGTTGCTCTGTGCGAAAGAATATGAGACAGCAGAGGCAGTGGGACACTTGAAAGAAGAGCTGGATTCTTTGAAACGGACACTGGTGGAGAAAGAACGCCAGCTTGTACATATCTGGGCGCAGTCTGTTCCAGAAGAAGAAAAAACAGTCTGTATGTTTTCAGAGGATATCAGTGCGGATGCCATGCGTCAGTATGTGAATGAAGTGCTTGAAAAAGAAAGAATTCTTTGTGCTGTGTTTTATGGAAATGATGCAGTGGGATACCGTTATGTGATCGGAAGCAGAACCCAGGATCTTCGTGCATTTTCCAAAATGTTAAATGCTGCATTCGAAGGACGGGGAGGCGGAAAGCCGGAGATGGTTCAGGGAACTGTAAAAGGTGAAGCTGGAAAGATCAGAGAGTGGATTCAGAAGATAGCGGAGGAATTGTCTTATGAAAAATGATCCGAGACGCTCCTTCTGGAGAGCTGCCGGTCCTTTACTTGGATTCTGGGGA
>ENA-OPAL01001771-OPAL01001771.1-human-gut-metagenome-genome-assembly--contig:-NODE-1771-length-11829-cov-2.690589_pt1 | contig 11829 bp, 10 predicted proteins | sample MGYA00241057_ERZ501430 | MGnify/ENA primary metagenome ERZ501430 (study PRJEB25962, sample SAMEA2042506) | human gut metagenome | biome: human gut; feature: human-associated habitat; material: faeces...
TCTTTCCATAAGAGTTTACATTCTGTCCCAGAAGCATAACCTCAGATACTCCGTCTGCAACCAGACGTTTTACTTCTTTTACGATTGCCTCCGGCTCACGGCTTCGCTCACGTCCACGTACATATGGGACAATACAGTAACTGCAGAAATTGTTGCAGCCAAACATAATATTGACGCCTGATTTAAATGTATAATTTCTTTCTGTCGGAAGATCTTCCACGATCTGATCGGTTCCTTCCCAGATATCTACGATCTGCCGCTCAGACTGGAGCATCTCATAAAAAAGTTCTGCATATTTAAAAATATTATGCGTTCCAAATACCAGATTGACAAATGGATAGGATTTCTTAATCTTATCTACTACATGCTGTTCCTGCATCATACATCCAAAAAGAATGATCTTCATATCTGGATTGTGATCCTTCAGACTGTGCAGGTGTCCCAGTCTTCCGTATACCTTCAGGTTCGCGTTTTCACGAACAGTGCAGGTATTATAGATCACAACATCTGCTTCTTCATTGTCCTGTCTGTGATACCCGATCTCATCCATAATACCGGCCACTGCCTCTGACTGTTTTTCATTCATCTGACATCCAAATGTTGTCAGGCAGTATGTCAATGGACGTCCAAGAGTATTGGATTTCTGCGCTGTCAGTGCCTGCGCAAGTTCTATGAATGAACGCTGACGCAACGTTTCTTCTGCACTCGTATTCTGTCCTTTAGAGGATTCGTTTGTCATTTTGTATAACTCCTTTGTTTTATAAACATATTAATCACTACCAATTTCTTTTTTAAGCACTATTCTTTAATATACAGGAATTTTTTGTCCAACGCAAGCGTTATAATGCCGTCCGGGATACATTCTTGAAAAATCAGAGTGAAAAAAGATATTCCAGCGGTAATGTATGTATTTCCTCATATTCTGCCGGATCAGGAACCATCTCATTTCCTCTGCTTCTGCGTGGTATCTCAATTCTGAACGCTGGCTGTCTGCATATTTCTGCATAAAACTGTTCCGGAGAACCATACCCTCGTTTTCCTGTTGGTTCTACATCGTCCAGATGATATTTTGCTTTATCTGCATTCAGTCCTGCCTGTTTTTGCAAATGTCTTGCAAGGCGATAGCTTTTTTGATTTGCAGCAAATGACTGCGATTGTCTGAAATAAACAATTTGTCTCTCAGAGTAGCCAAAGGACAAAAGTCCTCTTCCTGTATTTTCCTGAAAAACTTTTATAAGTGCTTTTGTTTCATTTTCACTCGCCGGCTGACTGTGAATTTGTTTTCTTCTGTAGTACTGTGTCGGGAAATTTTTTCGCAGATTTATCCCTCTGCTGTTACAGATAAATTCTTTGCATGGAATCTCCTGCATTCTCAGCATCTGTCGATAAATCGGATTCCGGATCGCATAGAAATCTTTCTCATAAATTTCATATCCATCCGGATTCAAAAGTGGAATAAAACAGATTTTCCAGTCTTCCAGTAATGCCCGAAGATCGTACAGATTCTCCAATTTCCATCGGCATTCCCATGCTTTGACATATTCTTTCAGCATATGCATAAGATATACCGGCATGCATTGATCCCGTCCACTTAAACCTGCAATACAGAAAATAGTCTCTGCACCTTTTCCAATCTGCACCATTGGAATCATCCTGTCATCATGGCTTTTGCCAATTACCTGAAACTGCGCGATTTCTGTATACCGCCCTGCTATTTCCCACATTTCATAATAAATATTCTCATATGTACAGAATGTCTTGTCCGTATTGATCATCATCTTTCCCTCTGCATGTATAAATAAAAATCATTTTACGGGTTCCTGTACTATTATATGAAAATAGACAGGCCAAAATGACCTGTCTCTCAAATCTTTTTGTATTTAATCAGAGTTAAATTACTGTTCTTCTTTTTTACGTTTGCGAACAACGATATATCCGCCTGCCAGTAAGGAGAGTGCTGCCAGTGCAGACATTGTTCCGATCGGTGATTCATCGGCTGTAGATACCGCAGATTTGGATTTGGAACCTGCATCTTTCTCAGATGCTGCAGCAGTTGCTGTCAGTTCTGCATCCGCATCATCACCGGAGCCGCCATTTCCACCATTATCGCCACCATTATCCGGAATTGGTGTTCCAGAAAGTTCTGCAATATATGCATTCCACTCTTTATCACTGATTGAAGCCGCTGTGAAAGTAAGTGCCTTTCCGTTACTTCCCGTAATATATTTAATATCCTGTGGTGTAGCATCTTCCCATTCTTTTCCATTATAAACCTGTTTTTTCAGGAAAATATAAATATTATAGCTTGCACCGTCTTTAATACCTTTACCAGAACCAATTCTCCAGGTTGTATTCTGCTGTTCTGTCGTTGGATTCTTCTTTGTACTCCAGTATACCGGATACCATCTCTCATCTCCCTGAACAGGACTGGTATTATCCATACCTGCACCAGTTACAGTGAATTCATAGAATTTACCTGGGAAGAACTTAAGTTCTCCATCAAGACCAGTAACAGTACTTTCACTGACCTTATATGTTTTTGCCGGTCTCGTAGTAGTGGTTGCAGCAGCTGCCGGACGTTTCTTCTTAAAACTGCTACCGTTTAATTTTACAACACTCATTTTTGCTTTTGCTCCGGAATCCGGTTTTGCACAAATTACCAGCCAGGAATCTTTTTCCGGAACTTTTACCGCTGTCACATCAAAGCTTCCACTTGTGGACATTACATTGGTAGCATCGTTTGCGACATACATGTTCTGGATTGTTTTAGTATCTGTTCCTGCATCTACAAAGAAATAATACCATTTACAAGGTCCATCTGTTGTCATCTGCAATGTTACTGTCGTATGGTCTTTCCATTTTAAAGTACCGCTCTTATATTTCAGTGTCAGCGGTGCCGGAGTTGGTGTCGGTGTAGCAGTTGCTTCTGCTGCCTTTTTCTGTAATGTAGCAGAAAGGCCATTCTCTGCTAATGCCAGTGTATAATCTGTAGTATCATATTTAATCTGACCAACTGCTGTATTAAAATCTGCTGCTGCAAAATTCTCCACACTCTTAACAGCAACCTGCTTGTCTGCCGCCTTCTCCTGTGTAAAGGAGATATCAGAATTTGTCATCGCACCTGAAACAACCAGTGCAGAAGTTCCTGCCAGATAGATATTAGCCGGCTGATTTTCTTTTACAACTACAGTTCCCTGTACTTTAATATCTGAATCACTGTATACAGCACCTTTTGCTCCGTTATTTCCTGTAATTGTGCCGCCTTTTAATACAATATTTCCGCCAACATTTGTGATTGCACCACCGTTCGCTGATGAATTGTTTTCTTTCAGTGTTACGCCGGCATCCATTCCAAATGCAGCACCTGTACCAACAGAAACGATGGATCCCTCTACAGAATCACTTTCCTCATCACTGATCTTACCGGAAACCGTAAAGGATGCTCCCTCAGCGCCTTCTTTCACATCAAACTGAAGTTCTGCATTCTCTCCGGTTACTTCAAACATATCATCCGTAAACGCATTGCTTGTTCTTGTGATCGTTACTGCATTCGTCGCTCTGATGCACACTTTCTTATTTGCCAGTACGGTTACTGTATCATCCAGTGCGATCTGTCCGGATACTTCAATCACGGTAGCGTCCTTTGCAGTCGCTGCATCATAACGCGGTGCTGCATCGATTGCATGCTGAAGAGTATCAAAATATCTTACCTTATCTTCCTGACCTTCTTCTGTAGCTTTCAGTGTAATCGAGATTGCTGTCTGCTCTGTTGTCTCACCTGGAGCAAGCTCTTCTGTTTCGCCTTCGGTTTCTGTTGTTTCACTAGTCTCTGCCGCAGGTGTTTCCTGTACAGCCGGTGTCTCTTCTGTAGTCTGCTGTGTCTGCTCTGCCGGTGCTGCTTCCTGCGCCGGGGCCTCTGTAGCCGCTGCAGCTTCCTGCGCCGGTGCCTGTTCTGCCGGTGCCTCTGTAGCTGCTGTAGTATCTGCCGGTGTTTCTTCTGCCGGTGCTTCTGTAGCTGCTGCAGTCTCTCCATCAACCGGATTTTCTTCTGATGTCTCCGCTGTAGCTGCCACATCTCCTTCTGCAGCAAATACAGCCGCCGGTGCACTGCTTGCTGCAAGTGCTCCTGCTAAAATAATCGCATATAACTGTTTTCGTCTCAATTTAAATCCTCCCATGGTGAGTATGTAAATCTTACCCTCGGCATGTACTTAAAACTTCAAAAGTTTACATGTCTAAACTGTAAATTATTATACACACGCATCCAGTAATTGTCAAATCATAGATACTGTTCACTTTGTTCACAGTATCTATGGTCAAAATGCATTCCAAATCACCTTCGGTGATGGCATTTTGCCCTGTATGTCTCGGGATTTTGTCATATTCATGCCAAAACACCTCGCGGAATATTACCTGTGAATAGTGACTCATGTATCCTGTGTTCTGTGCAAAGCTTATCGACAAATATCGATCTGCCATTCCCTGTTACTGACGGATCTGTCCATTTCCATAGATGATATATTTGGTAGTTGTCAGTGCAAGCAGTCCCATCGGTCCTCTGGCGTGAAGTTTCTGGGTACTGATACCGATCTCTGCCCCATATCCGAATTCAAATCCATCGGTAAATCTGGTAGAAGCATTGACATATACCGCCGCTGCATCCACTTCATCCAGGAATTTCTGGGCATTGGTATAATCATTGGTGATGATTGCCTCAGAATGTCCTGTATTGTACCGGTTGATATGTGCAATAGCCTCGTCTACAGAATACACTACTTTGATTGATAATATGTAATCCAGATATTCCGTTCCCCAGTCTTCCTCTGTGGCTGCAACAGCCCCCGGCATCAGCGTCATGGCTTCTTTATCTGCGCGCATCTGTACATGCTTTTCTTTCAGACGGTTTGCAAGAACCGGCAGCAATACATCTTTGATATTCGCATTTACCAGAAGTGATTCGCAGGCATTGCAAACTCCAACTCTCTGTGTTTTAGCATTCATAATAATATCAACCGCCATATTCAGATCAGCACTCTCATCTACATATATATGGCAGTTTCCTGTGCCGGTCTCGATGACCGGAATCGTACTCTGATTAACAACTGCTTTGATCAGTCCCTTGCCGCCTCGTGGAATCAGCACATCCACATATTCATTCATTTTCATAAATTCTGCAGCAGTCTCACGGGAAGTATCCTGGATCAGCTGAATTGCGTTCTCTGTTATGTCATTGGCTTTCAGGGTTTCACGAATACACTTCACGATAGCTTCGTTTGAATGGATTGCATCACTGCCACCCTTCAAGATCACTACATTTCCGGTCTTAAAGCAAAGGCCAAAAGCATCCGCCGTTACATTCGGACGTGCTTCATAAATGATTCCGATCACGCCAAGCGGTACCCGTTTCTGTCCGATGAGCAGTCCATTCGGACGTTTTTTCATCCCGGTTACCTCACCGATCGGATCCTCCAGCGCTACCAGCTGCTGCAGACCTTCTGCCATTCCCTGAATTCTTTCCGGTGTAAGAAGAAGTCTGTCTACCAGTCCTTCCGGCATATTGTTCTTTTTTCCATTCTCCACATCAACAGCATTGGCTTTGATCAGCTCATCTGTACATTCCACAAGATGTTCCGCAACTGCCGCAAGCACCTGGTTCTTTTTGTTTGTGGTTATGATCCGCAGCATATTTTCAGCTTCTTTTGCATTTTGTCCAAGCTCTAACAGCATTTCATTCATAGCATAACCTCCCCGGGACATTTCCTGTCCCTTTAAATAATAAAAACCTTAAAAAATGCTTATTTATAAATTTCTTTTTCTGTAACAATGATCTCCGGTGAAATGTCTGTAGACTCCACCGGTACCTCTGACATCATCTGAAATTCAAATGCAACTGCAACCCTTGTGATATATGGATGTTTTTCCAGAAAGCGGTCATAAAAACCGCCGCCGTAACCAACTCTGTGATTCTGCCTGTCAAACGCGACTCCCGGCATGATCATCAGAGCCTCTTCCCACTGAACGATCTCACCTCTTGCCGGCTCCGGAATACCAAAATATCCCTTTTCAAGCTGTGCAAAATCTGTCAGTTTATAAAATACCATATCCTGTCCAACTACTTTAGGAACCGCAACTTCTTTGCCATCATTCCATGCCGCTTCTATAATATACTTTGTCATAACTTCGTGATTATAATCCGCATAAGCAAGAATTCTCCGGCTGTTGCTGTATTCCGGAAGTGCCGTAACTGTTTCAGCAATTTTTCTGCTCCAGTCATCGATCTGCTGATCGGTGTGTGCTTTTCGTGCTGCAAAAACCTGTTTTCTAATTACCTTTTTTTCTTCCATACTTTTCACCAAGGTTCACAATCGAACCATCTTTTTCCTGAATATCAATATTATTTAACTGTACCCTGAGATTTTTACGCACGGCAGCCAGATATTCCTGTCGAAGTTCTGCCTGTTCTTTCTTTTCTTCTTCTGTAAGACCGACACTCTTCGCTTTATGTGCCAGAGTATTGATTCGGTCTATCTTCACATTATCCATCATAATAATTTCCTCCTAGAGAAGTTTTTCTATATAATCAATCAGGAAAAACTCTTCTTTTTTGTTTCCTGCAAATAAGGTACCATATTTTCTGCCTTCCATGATCTTGTGGATCACATGAAAATCCCGGCCATTCGCGATCACCATATCCGCACCTGCAGCCGTTGCTATCTCGGCAGCAGTCAGTTTTGTAGCCATTCCACCGGTTCCGACCTTGCTCTTTGGTCCTTTTCCCATACTCAGAAGTTTCTCATCCAGTACTTCGACAGTATCAATGAATTCTGCATCTGGATTCGTATTCGGGTCATCGGTAAAAAGTCCGTCGATATCAGAAAGCAGGATCAGAAGATCCGCCCCGATCAATCCCGCGATAACTGCTGACAATGTATCATTATCACCAAAAGATTCCAGCATCTCCAGCTCGTAGCTTGAAATGGAGTCATTTTCATTAACAACCGGAATTGCCCCGAGCTCCAGCAACTCTTCAAATGTATTCCGTGCATTTCTGCGGTTCAAGTTATTGACCATCGTATTCTTTGTCATCAGAATCTGCGCCGCCATCTGGTTGTACTCTGAAAAAAGTTTCTGATAGATCATCATCAGACGCGCCTGTCCAACTGCGGAGCATGCCTGTTTTTTCTTAAGTTCTGTCGGCTTCTCATGCATGCCAAATGCAGATGCACCAACTGCCACTGCACCTGAAGTAACCAGGACAACATCTTTGCCCTGGTTATGAAGATCACTCAGTTCTCTTACAAGCACTTCCAGTTTACGAAGATCCAGTTTATTTGTTTCCCTGTGGATCAAAGAGGAAGAACCAACTTTGATCACAACACGTTTTTTGTCTTTCAGTAACTCACGATAATTCATGGTATTTATTCTCCAGTAATTTCTTCTGCGATCTGTTTCAGGTCATCACCTGTAAACAGTCTCTGTTCTCTATTGATAGCTGATATCATCCGCTCTGTCATCCTGTACGATCTCCACCCAGGTCGTTCCCGGATTCAGCTGAACTTCCTGATTATCATCTGTAATATAATGAGTCACACCCCATGGGGAATCTTTCTGCCAGGTGACATCGATTGCTTTCCCTCTTGTGATATATTTGCCTCGTCCACCGGAATTTCCGTCACGGTCGGTAATCGTCTCAATATCCTTATAGCTTGTTCCCTCATACGTAGTCACGTAAGAGTACTGGATCAGGATATTGTCACAGGTCAGTTGCTCTCCGGTAAGATCATCGATCTGTGCCGCACCATACTGGAAACGGCTGTATTTTTTTGTATTTTCATCATAAACAAACCATGGATGATTCACTGTAAAATTATCAAAATGTATCTCCTGTGCGGATGTACCCTGCGGAAGTGTGTTTTCAGTTCCATCAGGTACAAACACATAGTGTCCATCATAATCTTCTTTGTATTCTCTGCGGTATCCCATCTTGTCTATACCCTGCTGAAGCAGGTCATATGTTGTATAAGCATTGTGCGGAGCCTTACGGTCAGTACTCCTGAAATAACAGATTTTTCCCAGTTTCACGCCATTCAGATTGTCGATCAGATGCTGTTCAAAATATGGAAGTGCAAAAGCAGACTGTCCATAATGTGCATAAATTGCATCAAATTCATTCGCATAAAAGATATAATAATCTCTGCAGCTTCTGACGGAACCAATCCGTTCCAGATCTTTATAATCCTCAAAAATTCCCATCAGTCTTGTGATATCGCCCTCTACAGGTGCCTCATACACAACACCGGCATTCGCGATTCCACTCTGTGGGCATCCCTGCTTAATATTATTCAGCATAACCGCTACCGGGCGGACCCGGCCTTCCGATTCGGGAACATCCAGTCCTGTAAGGTAGCTTTTCACCATAGTATCAGCAAATACACCAACAGGTGTCGTTCCTATCATAACCAATGCCATAACTGCTGCCAGAAATTTCTTCCTCATAGATGTTCTCCTTTCAGATGGTGATCATCACCTGGTAATTCCCAGATCCTCCAGTGCCTTTGCCTGCTTGGCCTCCATTACCGCTGCCTCATCCGGTTCCATATGATCATAGCCGAGCAGATGCAGCATACTGTGTGCAAACAGGAAACTGAATTCCCGCTCTGTGCTGTGTCCATATTCTTCTGCCTGCGCATAGACCTTATCTACAGAAATCATAACGTCCCCAAGGATCAGTTCATCTGTATCAAGATCAAAATAGCTGTCATCGCCCTCGATCACTGAATAATCTGCCGGTGCCTTAAACGGGATCATCGGGAAAGAAAGTACATCTGTCGGTGCCCCGATTGAGCGAAATTCCGTATTTACCCGTTTGATTTCTTCGTTGTCAGTAATCACAAGATTTACGCAGACATCATAAGGACAGTTCTCTGTCTCAAGAATATGCTCAGCGACTTCTGATGCCAGTTTTTCATAATCAATATCCAGTTTACGTTCTGCTTCATAATTAATTTGTATGGTCATTCTTTTTCCTCCGGACTGTCCTTGTACCACCGGTACTTCTGGACGGTTTCTGTTTCTTTTCGTAATCTTCATATGCCTGTACGATCTGCTGTACCAGCGGATGACGTACAACATCTTTGCTGGTAAGCTGGCAAAATCCAATATCATCTATCTTCTTAAGGACCTTTGCCGCCACATCAAGACCAGATACTGCATCTCTCGGAAGGTCTTTCTGAGACGCATCACCGGTAACAACCACTTTGGAGCCAAAACCAATACGGGTCAGAAACATCTTCATCTGTGCCGGTGTTGTATTCTGTGCCTCATCCAGAATAATAAATGCATTATCCAGTGTACGTCCTCGCATATAAGCAAGCGGAGCCACTTCGATCAGCCCTCGTTCCATATTTTTTGCGAAACTGTCAGCTCCCATGATCTGATATAATGCATCATACAATGGGCGCAGATACGGATCTACTTTACTCTGAAGATCACCCGGAAGGAATCCAAGTTTCTCCCCTGCTTCGATCGCCGGTCTGGTCAGAATGATACGGCTGACTTCTTCATTTCGAAATGCGGTAACTGCCATTGCCATAGCAAGGTAAGTCTTACCGGTTCCTGCAGGTCCGATTCCAAATACGATCATTTTCTTTCGGATCTGTTCTACATATTCCTGCTGTCCTAATGTTTTGGGTTTGATTGGTCTTCCCTGTATCGTATTACAGATAAAATCTTTATCTATTTCCGTGAGTACCTGATTTCGTTCCTCCATGGCAAGAGACAGTGCATAACTTACGTTCTGCCGTGTTATAGTATTGCCTCTTCCTGCAAGCGTCACCAGTTCCTCTATCAGTTTTTTTGCCTGAGTTGTACTCTGTTCGGTACCCAGGATCTTCAGCATGCCATCTCTGGATATCAGTGTTACATTTAACGTCCGTTCAATCAGCTTCAGGTGTTCGTCAAACTGACCGAACACATTTCCCTCCAGATCTGCAGGCACCTGCGTATATAGCTCGATAATGCTGTTAGCCATCCTCTGTTGTCCTTTCTGCAGGCTGCTCCGGTATTTCTACAGGAGTCTCCTCTCCGATTTTTTCTATAATTTCCAAAAAACCTTTGCTTACACAGGTCTTGTGGTCAATTTCTATTTTAACATTATTTGCAGATATTTGAACCCCTTTTTGCATTAATTTTTCTTCATACCTCTGCAAAGTATGCCATGCAAGTTTTTTTACTTCTTCCCTTGTATACTCTTTTTTTATCTTTCTGTACTGGTTTTGGGTAATATACCCTATTGAGCACGGCAGCTGAAAACTTTTGGTCAGATACATTTTCTGTTCTTCTGCAATCTGATACCAGCCATTTTTTGTCCTGTCTGCAATTTCCAAATAAAATCTGCCTGCTTTCAGATAAATACCCTTTTTCTTTTTACCGGTCCATTCATATGTCTCATAGATCATTGGAATCTCATGATAATATGCCTTCTGTCTTTTTATATAAATATCTGCATCTGCATGAACCGCTTCATACTTTACAACCTCCTGACTGTCATCCTTTAATTCCAGTATTCCCGATACCAGGATTTCACCTTTTTTACATAAATCCCCAACCTTTTTCCGGGGCAGTCCGCTTCTGGTTATCATTTTTATGATCTCACCATCGCGTTCTGCCATAATATCACAGGCAGATTTGTCCTTTTCTTCTGTAGTCTGTATAAATATCCCTTCTCTGACTGTAAGGAGCAGTCTGGTTCCCTCCAGTTTTGCTGATACCCACGTAATATCCGGATATTTTTTACGGATCTCAGCTGCAATCTCACTGCAGCTGAGCCTTTCTTTTGCCATTCCATGCCTGATTCCTTTTTGTTCCAGAAAATCCAGTATCTCAGGTGTGCTGTTTCTGACATTTCCCTCTACATCAATTTCCCACAACCGTCCGGACAGGAACAAAAGCAGTCCTGCACATAAAAGTAATCCAAGAAAAAAAGCCTTTCTCTTTTTACTTCGGTAAAAAAAGAAGGGCAGTCCATGTTTTTCAAGAATATGTATTTTTACACCTGTTTTTCTGCGAATCGGTGAAAGCCGCAAAAAATCCTGTATTCCAAAATCTCCCTCCAGGCTTTGTTCCCCGGTTCGATCCAGACTTGAAATTTTTATTTTACGGGCTTTACAGAGATTAAGAAAGCGCTCTGTCTGTTCTCCCTGAACCCGAATTCTGACGATGCCTTTTCGAAATCCGGTCAGATCTCTCATAGCAGCCTCCTGACGTTCTATTATAATTATCCTATTACAATTATCCCATTACAATTTCTGATATCATCCCCTCTATCTGCATTTCCTCCGATGTATATTTCGGAATCATGAGTCTTTTCCCCCGGATGGCTATCTTTCCATGAAATCCCAGCACAATGATTTCTTCCTGCTGATACCGGAGAATGCTTTTGTAATTGCAGATTATCGCATGGCTTCGCCCGGTAAGTGTCACTATGGTTTCTTTCATAGCAAGATCACCTGGAACCTCCAGTGAAGTGACCAGATTTCCCCGCCAGTTCTTTCGCTCTTTTTCTTTTTTCATAAAAAGAACCTCTCCGGTCTTTATCACTACTTTATGCCAGAGAGGTCTTCGTTATGTAATATTTATGCTGCCCGGTACAGGACCATAGAAAACCAGAGAATGGTATTTCCGCCCAGACTATATTCCATGTGTTCTTTCTCAACAATTTCGCTCACCACAACACCATGACTTTCCAGACAGGGATGCATCCTTTCCGGAAATCTGCACGGTTCGCCCTGTGTATAGGCACAGGTTTCACAGATATCGCAGGATTCCGTC
>ENA-OPAL01001773-OPAL01001773.1-human-gut-metagenome-genome-assembly--contig:-NODE-1773-length-11810-cov-1.928031_pt1 | contig 11810 bp, 11 predicted proteins | sample MGYA00241057_ERZ501430 | MGnify/ENA primary metagenome ERZ501430 (study PRJEB25962, sample SAMEA2042506) | human gut metagenome | biome: human gut; feature: human-associated habitat; material: faeces...
CAGGATGGCAAGAAGATTACAGCTAGCGTCACCGTTACCCGGCATTTAAAAGCACCCTGTCGCCCGGCACCAGCTCCGCCGCGTCCATCTCCAAAAGCTTTCCGTCCCGCCGGACAAGCGCCTTCCTTGTTGTCAGCTTTTTTAATGACTCCAGCGCTTTCTGGGCCTTTCCCTCCTGAATCACACCAACCGTTGCATTGAGCAGCACAACTGCTGCAATGATCACCGCATCTCCTCGTTCTCCAAGAAATACAGAAATTCCTCCTGCCGCCAAAAGTACATAGATCAGCGGATCCATCAATTGCGAAAGCATCCGTTCTGCCACAGACGGAGGCCTTTTCTCCTCCAGCTCGTTCCGCCCATACTCCCGAAGCCGCTTTGTCGCTTCCTTCCCACTCAATCCCCCGTCATCCGACGATCCCAGCAGCATTTTTGTCTCAAAAACAGAGCACCGTTCAAAATCCCCCGGCTTTTCCATAAAAAAATTCTCTCCATCCTCTTTTGCTCAAAGCAAGTTTATGAGGATGGAGAGGAAATCATGCCTGCATTCCCATTCTTCGACTGACCGATCAACGAAATTTATAATTTTTTATGATCGCCTGCAAGGTACGTGTCCCATTATATTCATTTACATCCGGATAATAGATCATGTCGATCGTATTCTGCCCTGTCTGCTCTTCCAAAAAACGATCTCCATCTGCAAACAGCAGACCATCGAACGGATGTCCAGTGTTCGTCACCAGATTCATTTTCACGACATTTCGATTTTTTCCAAGAACACGTACATTTCGAATCGTCAGACTTTTCTGGGCAAACAACGGTTTTTCATTTCCCTGCCCGAATGGTTCCAGACCTTTGAGCTCATCCACGATTTTTTCATTCACATACTCAAACGGCATCGGAACATCGATCCAGATCTGCGGAACGAAATCATCTTCCGTAAGCTTTGCATTTTCATTCAGTCTTCTCCGGAACTCATCAATATCACTTTCCTCAATGGAAAGTCCCGCTGCCATTGGATGCCCGCCAAATTTCACCAGCAGATCCGACACCTCGCAAAGCCCCTGGTACATATGGTATGCCTCTATGGAACGTCCGGATCCCTTCGCACTCTGCTCGCCTCTCGTCAGCACAAAGGATGGCTTATGGAAATGCTCCCGGAGTCTTCCGGCTATGATCCCGGCAAGTGATTCATGGCACTCCGGCAAGAACACCACCAGCACCTTATCCGACATATAGAAACGTTCTACCTGTTCGATAGCCTCTGTTTCTCCCTTTGCCGTCATATCCTTTCTCACATCATTGAGTTCCTTTAATTCATCCGCCAGCCCACTGACCCGGTCCGGATCCTGTTCTAACAACATTCGGAGCGCAACCTTCGCACTTTTCAACCGTCCACCTGCATTTAAGCACGGTCCGATCACAAAACCAATGTGATATGCGCTCAGATTGTTTATATCCAGATTATTTTTCTCTACAAGCATTCTGAGACCGGTGTTCTTCGTCGAACCGATCTTTTTCAGTCCATATTTGACGATCAGACGGTTTTCATCCTGCAGCTTCATGACATCTCCCACGGTCGCAATGGCCGCAAACTCCAGAAGCTCCATCCACTCATGCTCCGGAATTCCAAGATCCTCATAGATCACGTTTATAAGCTTCCATGCTACGACCGCACCGCAAATTTCATGGTACGGATACGTCTCCCCGTCCTGCTTCGGATCAACCACTGCATCTGCCGGCGGCAGAATCTGTCCATAAGCATCTACCGGTACTTCATGATGATCGGTCACCACAACCGTCATGCCAAGCTGCTTTGCGATGCTGATTTCCTTTAATGCCGCGATTCCATTATCACAGGTCACAAGTGTATCGATCCCGTCCTCTGCTGCCTGACGGATGATGGATTCATTGATCCCGTAGCCATCCCGGATCCGGTCCGGTATCTCATAATCAATCTGCCCATTTCCGGCAGCACGGTGAAAGCCCTTGAGAAGAATATATGTTGAACAAACACCATCAATATCGTAGTCGCCGATGATCCGGATTTTTTTCCCTTCTATCAACTTCTTTTCAATGATCCCCGCAGCGGTCTCCATTCCCTTCATCTGTCGCGGATCATAAAGATCATCCAGTGTCCCGTAAAGATACTTTCTCATCTCACGTTCATCCAAAAGACCTCGGTTTCGCATGATCCGAACAGCCACCGGACTCACCCCCAGACGCATCGCAAGCCCGTTAAAATCTGCCCGTTTTGTCTGAAGCATCCAGATTTCTTTCTTTTTCTGCATCGTTTCTCTCCCTCTTTGCGCTTCCTCATTCCGGCACGTTCAATACTTCTGGCCATTTTCCTTCAGCCATTGCCGCCGTTTTCGATAGTCCGGCAGAATCTTCTCCACTTCATCCCAGAATTCCGTGCTATGGTTCATCTGGAGCCGATGGGCAAGCTCATGGACCACAACATATTCCAGAATCTCCTCCGGCATCAGAACCAGCTTCCAATTAAAATTCAGGTTTCCCTTTGCACTGCAGCTCCCCCAGCGCGTCTTTTGCTCCCGGACCGTGATCGATCCATAGGAAACGCCCATGAGCCCTGCGTAATAACAGCATCGTTCTTTTAACACGTTTTCCGCTCTTTTTTTTCCTTCAAGACGTTCCGTTTCTGTGTAGGACGGACGCACTGCAAGGATCTGTTCTCCGGCACGGAGCCTCACCTCGATCCAATCCCGATGACTCTCCACAAACCAATCCGCAGTCTCCGGCGGTGTCCGGAAAGGAGCACGCACCGTAATCGTTCCGTCAAGCTCCACCTTCAAAGACATGGAACGGCGCCTGGCCCGGACCAGCTCATATGTAAAATGTTCCGTTCTTCTTTTCATGATTTCCTCCAGAAACTTCTTCCTTTTTCACTGCACAAGTTTCACAGAAAGTTCCATTGAAATTTCCCATGGAATCGAAAAAAGGCATCTGCAATTGCAGATGCCTTAATCAGCGCGCCAGAGAAGATTCGAACTCCCGACACTACGGTCCGTAGCCGTATGCTCTATCCAGCTGAGCTACTGACGCACGCTCTCTGAGTTTCAGATGTCTGTCACTCAACGAAGAATATTCTACTATATATTTTCTTCTTTGTCAACACTTTTTAAATTTTTTTAAAATTTTTTTCTTTTCCCTTACACCAATATCATAAGCCGCAAAAAAGCTTTGGGGCCATCACGCCAAAGCGTAACAGCCCCGTCTTTTTTTACTTCTCGTAATAGCAATCTCCCAAATAATGGAAGGACGTATTTTTGTTAAATTTGAATCCCTTAAGGTCTGCTCTTCTTCCTACCATGCTATATTTGTAATACAGAGGTACCCACGGACAAAGCTCATTTAAGCGAACCTGAAGGTCTTTATATATCTGGAGGCGTTTTTCTTGATTTGTTTCCACCGCTGCAGCATCGATCATTTCATCTACCTTATCATCTTTGAGATATGCACGATTGCCGCTCATTCCACAGTTTCTTGAATGGAATAACTGAGTTACACTATATGCCGGATCACAAGTAGTATTTACCCAGCCAAGAATCAGGAGATCATGTTCTCCGGCATTGATCGCATCCTGAAATGCTCCCCATTCATACACATTGATGTCTACATTAATGCCAACCTGAGCTAACTGAGCCTGAACTACCTGTGCAGCACGACTTCTTACTTCTCCGGATACGTACATCTTAAGATCCAGTCCATTTTCATATCCTGCTTCTGCAAGAAGTTCTTTGGCTTTTTCCAGATCCTGAGGATATGGCTTTACGTCCTCATTCCACCCAGGCACAGTCTTTGCAACAACGGAGGTGGCTACTTCACCGCGACCTTCTACAATCGTATCTACGAATTCCTGACGATTCGTGGCATAATTGATCGCCTGACGTACCCGGACATCATCCAATCCTTTTTTAGTTGTGTTCATAGCCATAAACTCTACAGAAGGTGCCGGCCAGCTTTCCAGAACAAGATCTTTACAGTTCTCAATATTGACAGCATCCACCGGATCTACGGCTAAGATCACATCAACCTCCCCTGTTTCCAGTGCGATTGTACGAGCACTTCCTTCCGGAATGATCCGGGTTGTAATCGAAGTGGCTGTAGCAGGTCCATCAAAGTAGTCATCAAACCGGACCAACGTCCAGTGGTCATTCGGAACCCACTCTTTAAACATAAACGGACCTGTTCCAATCGGAGCTTCTCCATATGTATCGCCAGCCTCTGTTACTGCCTTCTCTGATAAGATCTTCATACTGGTATCATTAAGGATATACAGGAATGCTGGACACGGATTCGAAAGATGGATCGTCACCTCATAATCCCCGTCAACAGAAACATGATCAATGGCTGATGCATTAGACATTGCTTTTGGCATGGTCTTGGCACGTTCTAAACTGAATTTCACATCGCTGGCCTTCAGTTCATCTCCATTGTGAAACTTTACGCCTTTCCGCAGTTTAAATTTGTACTTTGTGTCATCCACAATCTCAAAACTCTCTGCCAGATCCCCTACAGGCTCACGGTTATCATCAATTTTGATCAAACCATTATAAATATGGGAATTCAGCGTTGCAGATGGTGAATCCACACCCACCTGTGGATCCATAGACCGGATATCGCTGCTATTCGCTGTAATAATGTCTGTCCGTCCAATGGACTCTGTTTTTTTCTCTGACGATGTTTCCGCACCGGATGAAGCTGATGTCTCCGCCTTTGAATCCGCTGTCGATGTACCGGAGTTTCCCCCACTCGCAGCCCGACAATACCATAGCCCCGGCCAATGCCAATGCCGTCAGTTTTCCATATATCCTTTTTCTCATGCACATGTCCTCCTTGTTATTATATTGTTACATAATTTTTTCCTTCTCGCTTTATTTCCCCCATCCAGAGATCCATTTCCGGCAATTCTCCGCAACTACGTTCATCTGTCCTGTAAGCCGGTTTCTCTGACGCACAAATCTTGTCTGGACTGCCAAATAATAATCTGCTTCTGTATTTTCCCTTGTCAGACCCTCTGCCATAGCAAGTCCGGCAAACACCGTTCCCTTTACCGCCGGATCCTGATGATATGGGCTGGATGTCGTGTACATGATCCTTGCCAATTCTCCTGCTATTTCCATGATGACATCGTCTGTATGTTTCTGATTCTCCATAGCGTTTTCAAGATCTGCAACCGCTTCCTTCAGGCTGCCGATCGCCCTCCAGACCGGAGAAAGATCAAATTCCGCACTAAGCTTCTGTTCTATAGAACGAAGCTCGTTTTCCATAAAGCTGACAAACCCGCTCATCTCTGCAGGAAGCTTCTCACAATTAGCGAAAATGGCGGTCAACTTTGCAATGACTCTTGTATCTCGCAGTGTCACCTCCGGATCTACCTTATCAAAGGTATCCTCTTTCGTATGCCACCAGGAAAATATTTTATGATCCTGTTTTATAAACTGCGGCATCATAGCAAACGGAATATCCGCTCCCCAGAAGGTCTGATCTGCGAATCGTACCATCGGCGTCGGTGCCTCCGGTTCTTTATCATTAAACTCCCTTAAAAACTCTCGGTCAAAGGCTTCGCCCTCCAGCATAGATGTCCGCATTCCAACCACATCCGAACCTTTACAGCCGCAAATATCCATATTAATGTGGGCCACACAATTTTCTTTCAGATCTTCCCAATGGTGATCATAATACCAGGTCGATCCGGAATAACGGGCATCTGAATGACCGGACCACCAGGCAAGCACTACAGACCGCTCCAGATGTTCCTGATTTTCTTGAAATACCCTGGCAATCTCCATCATAGCAGCATTGGCAACGCCATTATCCGTTATCCCCTCATACCAGGAATCATAATGACCGGAAACCAACACATACTTATCCGATCTTCCCTGAATACGTGCTACCGGCATGGTACTGGAAACGATTGACTGACACATTTCAACGTTAAGGCATGCCGTCAGTGGACCTTCTTCCAGTTTTTTCTGCAATTCCTTTCCTGCACTTTTTGTGATTTCCACAAACGGAATTCTCGGATAATGAAAAGCCAGATCCTCCGGCTCAGGTGTTCCCCATACACCTCCAAGCGTTCCATGGTGTGCCAGATCCGCATGCCAGATTGTGATCACGCCCAAAACTCCGGCACGTTTTGCCTCACATGCAAACGCAAAGCTGTTCTCATATGTCAGAACGATCTTTCCGGCAAATTCTGCCATTCTCGCTCTCTGCTCCTTCTGGCTGCAGCCTCCGGTTGCGCTGATCCGGTCGAAAACCAGTTCAGCTTCCAGATTTTCCGCTGTTCCACTATACACATACGGAGTCAGAGGCACGATTGCTTCCGAAGAATCCCCTTGGATCCGTATGGATGCTTCTCCCGGAAGGCTTCTATATACCTGATAAATTTCCCGCTCTACCGGGATTCCCAGTTCTTCCATTCGTTTTGCGATTCGTTCTGCCGCTTTCTCTCCATCCTCAGAACCTGTATAGCGGTCCAGGTGACTGAAACACTCTACATCCTTCATGATTCTGGATGTTTCTAAGGCTTTGTCAATTTTTTCAATAATCTTATTTCCTTCCGATGAACAAAGACTCATACCCTGCATGTTCTAATTTTCCCTTCTTCTTTCCCCATTCATTTGGGCACGATCCATTTCTTTTGTATTTATCTGTTTTGTTGTGAAATAATTATTTTCGTCCTCAAATTTTAAGCATATTATACAATGCCGATTCTTATATCGTCTAATGCTTAATTCGAATATCATATATAATTTTTGCGAATACGATATAATATACTGAAATTATATTCAATTTGTACTATATGCAAAAAGCCCCCGGAGAATCCATATCTGATTCTCCTGGAGCTTTTTCCTAACGCTAAAATATCTAAAAAATGACTATGTTTTTACCAGAGTTCCGGTTTTACTTCCGGTGGAAGCGGATTCGGATACGTCTCTCCGTCCAGCTCTTCCAACCAGTCCTTATGAGCCTTTTTGATGAGTTCCGGATTTTCCAGAAGATCCGCTCCTGTGCATGCCATGACTTTTGCCGCCGTCAGCATGCCCTTATGGGCAATACTTGCCTTTCCCTGAGCAACAGCCTGCCAGGAATGAAGTGCTGTTCCTGCCGCATAGCAGCACACATTTGTCTGCACCGTTGGAACCACCCAGCTCACATCACCGACATCGGTAGAGCCAACACCGCCATATGATTCGCTCCGGTCCAGTTTAAAATCCAACAGTGGCATATCCAGGACTTCCTTCCGCCTGTCCTTTTCAACGACATGAGCGATCATGTCCTTTAAGCCCTCTTTGTCTAACTCCGTAACGACCTCTTTGAATTTTCCCGCGTACGCCAGCTCCTCTTCCGTATATCTGATCGGAATAAAATGGTCAAGATTTTTGTCCATGACCTCTTCCAGAACATCATTTCCGATCACGTTGGAATAAGCGGCAACCTGACGAATATCCACAGTCGTTCCCGTGATCAGCGCCGCACCCTTTGCAATGTCACACATCCGCTCATAAAGCTTTTTGACCTGAGTTACCTTTGGTGCACGGATCGCATAAAGGATCTGCGCTTCAGCCGGGATCACATTCGGAGCAATTCCGCCTGTGTTCGTGATCGCACCATGAACTCTCGCTGCGTCGATCATATGCTCTCGCATATAATTCACGCCAATGTCCATGATCTCCACTGCATCCAGCGCAGAACGTCCAAGCTCCGGCGCTCCCGCCGCATGGGAGGAAATTCCATGGAAGGTAAAGAACACACGGAAATTGGCAAGAAATTTATCGTCTCCCATTGTTTTGTTCGTCGTGCTTGGATGCCAGGTGATAGCGATATCACAGTCATTGAAATATCCGTCCCGGACCAGATATGCCTTTCCGCCCGCATTCTCCTCCGCCGGACAGCCATAGTAGCGGATCGTTCCCTTCAGGTCTTTTTCTTCCATATAGGACTTTAGTGCATCGACAGCCGCCACAGATGCCGTTCCGAGAAGATGGTGGCCACAGCCATGTCCATCTGTTTTTCCTGCGATCGGACGACGCTCCGTGCAGTCTGCTTCCTGCTGAAGACTGGAAAGAGCGTCAAACTCACCAAGAAATGCGAGGACCGGCTTTCCGCTTCCCCACTCGGCAATAAACGCTGTCTTCTCTCCGGCAAGGTCAGCCCGGATTGAAAATCCGCGAGACGCAAGGTATTCCTGTTGTACCCTCGAAGATTCATATTCCTGAAAACGAGGTTCCGCATATCCCCAGATCTCATCCGCCATAGATGTATATGTGTCCTTCTGTTTCTCCACCAGTTCAGAAATTCTATCTTGATTCTTTGTTTCCATGCTGTCCACTCCTTCCTGTGTAATCCTTGTTCCTGCCACACACATTTCCATCAACAGGCACTATGTGCAACACTTCCATAAACAGAAGCTTGTTATACCTATTTTTTTAGGCAGTCTTCTGAAAACCATCGCCCTTGATGTTTCTCATTCCGACTGCCTGATCTATCCTATTACCAGATCGATGGTTTTAAATCTGCCGGAAGCGGATTCGGATATGTCTCTCCGTCAAGCTCTTCCTTCCAGTCTGCCTTTGCCCTCTCAATTAATTCCGGATTCAGAAGAAGTTCCGCGCCGACATACGCCATAACCTTCGCTGCCGCCAACATCCCTTTGTGAGCAATCGAAGATTTTCCCTGTGCAACAGCCTGCCAGGAATGAAGCGCTGTACCTGCTGCATAACAGCTGGTATAGACCTGTGCTGTCGGAACGACCCAGCTGACATCTCCGACATCCGTGGAGCCGCCACCACCGTAAGCACTGTTTTTATCGACAATAAGATCCCACATCGGCTGCTCTAAGAGCTCCTGTTTATGCTCTTTTCCTCCGATCGCTGCCGCCTGATCCTTCATTCCTTCTTTATCCAGCTCTGTGATCACACCCTGGAATTTCTTTGCATACGCAAGCTCTTCCTCCGTATAGCCGATCGGAACCACATGCTCCAGATTCTCCTGAACAAGATCCGCCAGTGTATCATTATTGATCAGGTTGGAATATGCTGCAACCTGCTTGATATCAACGGTCGTGCCTGTGATCAGAGCCGCGCCCTTTGCAATATCGCACATCCGCTCATAAAGCTTCTTGACCTGTGTTACCTTTGGTGCACGGATCGCATAGAGGATCTGCGCCTCAGCCGGGATCACGTTCGGAGCGATTCCGCCGGAGTTTGTGATCGCGCCGTGAACTCTCGCTGCATCGATCATATGCTCTCTCATATAGTTCACACCGATATCCATGATCTCAACAGCATCCAGCGCGGAACGTCCAAGCTCCGGCGCCCCCGCCGCATGGGATGAAATTCCGTGGAAGGTAAAGAATGCCCGGAAGTTTGCCAGATGGAATCCGCCCTTCATAACTTTATTCATTGTGTATGGATGCCAGGTGATCGCGATATCACAATCATCAAAATATCCATCCCGGACCAGATATGCCTTTCCACCCGCATTTTCCTCCGCCGGACAGCCATAGTAGCGGATCGTTCCGCTCATGTGATTCTCTTCCATATAAGTTTTTAACGCATCAACAGCCGCTACAGATGCCGTTCCGAGAAGATGATGACCACAGCCATGTCCGTTTGTCTTTCCTGCGATCGGGTGACGTTCTGTGCAGTCTGCCTCCTGCTGAAGGCTGGAAAGTGCGTCAAACTCACCTAAAAATGCGAGGATCGGCTTTCCGCTTCCCCATTCCGCGATAAATGCGGTCTCTTCTCCTGCGAGATCTGCCTTGACGGAAAATCCTCTCGCTTTTAAGAACTCCTGCTGAAGCTTCGTGGACTCGTACTCCTGAAATCTCGGCTCCGCAAAACCCCAGATCGCGTCACTGATTTTTGTATATTCATCGCGTCTCTGATCGATCGTCGTGCCGATCTCTTTTCTAAAATCTGTTCCCATATGTATATGCTCCTTTCTATGTTTCCCTTATCCATCAGAACCGTGCAGGCACGTTTCCGGCTCTCTTCACCTCTTTGTCCCACATGGGCTTCCGTTCGTGCACACACCCGTCCCTCATGTTATTCATGTCTTTTTCCAGTGATGTTCTCAGTTACGATCTTCCAGACCGTCACTGCGTTCACCATTGCCTCCGCAAACGAGTTCTCATCGAATGCCTTCTTCTGACTCATCTGATTCATGAGGCTCGCCAGAGCTTTTTTCTTCGATGTGAGATCTTCCACGAAATATGCAGTTCCGTTTCCGCAGATGCTCTCAAAGCTTGTCGTCGACTTGCAGGCTGCGTCATAATCGATCTTCAGGCTATTTTTCCCGTAAATACAATATGAAACCTGAGGATTCTCCCTGATCTTATCAATCTTCGTTCCTTCCTTCGCTCCGTGAAAATACAGGACCAGCTTTCCTTCTTCCACTTCTGCACCATAATTCAATGGAATTAAATAAGGACATGACTCATCGTGGAACGCAACGGTGCACACAGTCTCCCGTTTCGCGATCGCCACAATATCAGCCATGTCCTTTAATTCTCTGTCACTTCGTCTCATCCAGACCTCCATTCCAGTCATAAAGATCCTGCACTTTTGCCATTCTCCATTTCGATCCTTCAGGATTTTCATCGAAATTCCGCATTCAGTGCCATCCGCCAGACTTTCCGTAAGATGAGACTATCATATCATAATTTTTTTAATATCTCAAGTAATATACCGTTATCTTGTTCCTTCTGTCTGAAATTATCCCTCAATTCAGAATACTAAATTGCAGTTCCAGCACCACCGCAGACTGATCATGACCCATGATCACAATTCCAGAGCTTTCTCCTCTTATCCTAAAATACGGCCTGAATCAAAAACATATAAAGTACAGTTCCTACCGCAATACTGAGCAGTGTATTCCTCTTCCATACGTGCAGCCCGACAACCACTGCGGAAGCTGCAATCTCCGGAATTCCATGAGATCCCGCAAAAAAGCTCACATTTTTCAGGCAGTACACCACCAGCATCCCCATGATCGCATACGGAAGAACTCCCGATAAATATGTAATGTATCCGGGGATCTCCTTCTTCCTGCCGAATATCACAAACGGAAGAAATCTTAAAACAATCGTTACTGCAACGCATACCGCGATCAGTGTGACCGCCCTCAAATCCATCCTCTCTATTCCTCCTAAATCAAGCAAAATCCACTGCTACCGCTGTATTGTACGGAATTTTCAGTTCGGAAATTTCCTACCCGTGTGCAGCAACCTGGGCACTGTTTTCATACTATTTCCTGTCCTTCGGAAAATGTCATGAATTATGCCGTCATCTGGCTGCTCTCAGTTTTCTTACTCCCACGCATCAGCGTCAAAATCACCGTGATAGAGATCATCGACGGGATCAGAAAGGCTGATGCCCCAAAGATCAACAGACAGATCACGGATGCAGCAACACCTGCAACGGCGCTTCTGTGATCCTTCGTGCTCATCCACTGTTCCGTAAATACCACCAGAAACAGAGCTGTCATCGAGAAATCGATCCCTTCCGTATTGATATTCAATACACTCCCGAGCACCGATCCCATCACGCTTCCAATTACCCAGTAAATCTGGTTCAACAGCGAGACAAGGAAGAAATATTTCTTCTCCTCGACCCCCTCCGGTACATCTCCACTGCACACCAGCGAATACGTCTCATCCGTAAGCGCAAAGATCAAATACGGCTTATATGGTTTTGTGTCCTTATATCGTTCCAGCATGGAGATTCCATAAAATAAATGTCTTGCGTTGACCATCAGTGTCATAAGTGCCGCTGAGA
>ENA-OPAL01001785-OPAL01001785.1-human-gut-metagenome-genome-assembly--contig:-NODE-1785-length-11746-cov-2.481567_pt1 | contig 11746 bp, 9 predicted proteins | sample MGYA00241057_ERZ501430 | MGnify/ENA primary metagenome ERZ501430 (study PRJEB25962, sample SAMEA2042506) | human gut metagenome | biome: human gut; feature: human-associated habitat; material: faeces...
TCCGGCAGAGTGGCTTGGTCTTGAAAATGAAGAGCTGGTAAATGCTACAGGAATTCCCGGTGCGATATTCTGTCATAAGGGAGGCTTTATCATGACTGTTAAGGAGCAGGATGAAGCTGTAAAGGCATGCGAAAAGGCGCTTTCTCTTCATAAAGACAGCTCTGTGATAGTATGGTATGGCAGTAAAGGAGATACTGCAGCCATGGCATGTGACAGTCAGACAGACGAGCTGCTTATAAATGTTGCAAAAGCACGAGGCATAAAGGGCGTGCATATCTGTCATGTTGATGCAATGCCTGTTCCGCAGCTTGAATTAACAGAGCTTGACAGTGAGACAGCATATGCAGAGGTGCTGATGGAAAAGCCGCAGTGGAAGGCATATGTAAAGGAGCAGGTGAAGCAGATTGTAAAGTACAGACCGGAGGCTGTGTATGTGGAAGGAAACGCATTTGAGACATATCCGGTTATACGTGCACTCAGAAAGAAGCACATTCCTGTGCTTACGATGATTGAAAATAAAGAGAAAAAAATAATGGTAAGAATACCATGATTTATGTGCATTTTTGAAAAAATTTGGTATAATGTTGTTAAGCGCGGACATCGTGCAGTTTTGCGAATGTGTGTGGTGGTTTTGAATAATACGAGTAATATACAAGTAACAATACGAGGATGCAGAAGGTATGAAGACAATTATAAAATACGAGCTTGTTATAAATGAGGCACTCAGATCTGCACTCAACTATGATACACCGGATGAGCAGATTAATGAGTTTATCAGATTTTTCGGAAAACATATCGGTTCTGACCGCATATATATATTTGAGGACTGTGATGAGAAGCATGTCACCAAAAATACATATGAGTGGTGTGCGGATGGAATAGTGCCGGAGATACATGAATTGCAGAATGTCGATATGGACATAATAGGCTGGTGGTATCAGACCTTTGACAAGGACAGGAATGTAATTATCACAGATATAGAGCAGATAAAGGATGAGCACAAGGTCTCCTATAATCTGTTAAAGGCGCAAAATGTAAAGAACCTGGTGGTATGTCCAATCCGCTACAAGGATGAGATAAAGGGCTTTTTCGGTGTGGATAATCCACCGGAAAGTGATACTCTCGGACTGACCACGTTCCTAGATATGATAGGAACCTTGCTTATATCATTGCTTAAGCTGCGCAATTCCTTCACAAAGTCGAATAAGGAAGCGATGCTTAGCAGTTATTCATCACTTTCAAGTATCTATATATCCATGGCACTGGTAAATGTGCGGACACACAGATACCATATAGTAAAGACTTTGGATGAGGTTGTACACTTCCTGGGGGTAAAACCGCAAAGTGAGGGGGAATATAGGATAGATGAGGATTTCCCGGGGCTTATAAACAGTGTGATGAATGAGTTCTGTACTAAGGCACAGCGCAAACAGACACTTGAATTTGTGGATATCACTACAGTAGAGGACAGACTTCGTGGAAAAAATACCATAGTGCACGAGTTTATCGGAAAGGTATCAGGCTGGTGCCGTGAAAGGTTTATTCCTGTAGACTATGATGCAGATGGCAGGCTGTGGCATGTGCTTTACTGCGTGGAGAATATTGACGAGGAAAAGCGACGTGAAAACAGACTCATGTATCTGGCACAGATTGATTTGATGACAGGTATACGCAACCGCGGAAGTGGAGAGAATAAGATAACAGAGTATCTCGTCCGCAAACAGTGCGGTCTGTTATGCCTTTTAGATTGTGACAAGTTTAAGTCAATAAACGATACCTATGGACATGCAGTGGGCGACAAGGTGATAATAGCAATTGCTGATACTCTGCGCAAATCATGTCGTGATGATGATGTCGTGCTTCGCCTGGGCGGGGATGAGTTTGCGGTATTTATACCGGGGATGCTTGATAAAGAGCGGGCAGAAGCTTTTTTTGACAGGCTTTTTTCAAACATAGAGCATATTGATATAGCAGAGATGAATGGAAAGCATATACTGCTCAGTCTTGGCGCATGCTTTTATGACGGAATGGATCGTATCACGTTTGACCAGCTCTACAGAAGGGCAGACACCGCCATGTATGACAGCAAGAAAAAACAGGGCTACAGTGCGACAATTTTTGATGCAAAGCAATGATAGTCCGGCATATTAAATAGAAAGAGGAGAATGAAAATGCAGACAGGAAAAGCAATATCCATTCCATCAATCCTCAAGGTGGGAAATGGAACATTAAACAAAATCGGAGAGTATTTAAAGAGTGAGGAGCTGACGAGCGTAGTCATTTTTATGGGAAACGGTCTCATAGATATGTTTGGAGATACCATAATGAAGTCGCTTACTGATGCCGGTATCACCGTGCTTGAGTACAGCGAGCTTGATACAGTTGAGATAGATGATATCATCACCCTTGCCTTTGATATACCAAACAAGGCAAAGGCAGTTGTGTCAGTGGGCGGCGGAAAGGTAATAGATGCAGGAAAATATGCAGCTTTTCTAAGAAATCTGCCATTTATCAGTGTGCCGACCTCAAGCTCAAGTGATGGTTTTTCTAGCGCCAGTGCATCACTTTTGGTGCATGGCAAGCGTACGTCGGTTCCTGCAAAGCTTGCGCATGGTATCATAGTTGACACACAGGTCATCCGCACAGCACCGGAGAAGTTTATATATTCAGGCATCGGGGATATGGTGTCAAAGATTACAGCACTATATGATTGGATTTTTGAGGAAAAGCACGGTGCAGGCGTGGTCAATGACTTCGCCGTGATGGTTGCTAAAAAGGCGGTCAACAGCTTTGTGCGTACACCTTATGAGAGCATAAAGGATGAGCTTTTCCTAAAGGAGCTTGTGGATTCGCTTGCCATGAGCGGCATAGCAAACGAGATAGCGGGAAGCAGTGCGCCGACCAGCGGCAGTGAGCATCTCATTTCACATGCACTTGACAAAATTCTTGAGCATCCACAGCTTCATGGCATACAGGTCGGCATAGCAACCTATATCATGAGTGTAGTACAGAACCACAGGTATGTAAGGGTGTGCACGGTGCTCAAAAGGACAGGCTTTTTCGACTATGCGGCTACTCTTGGCATGAGAAAGCAGGATTTTCTGGATGCGATAGATATGGCGCCATCCATGAAGCCGTTCAGGCACACATATCTGCATGAGAAGGAGTACCGCGACGCGGCAAAGAAGCTTGTGCTGGAGGATGATATACTGAATAAAATACTGGTATAGAGATATGTATGAGAAGACTATAGAGCCGGTTGCGATTATGCACACCGGATTTGGAGAAAAATTTGGTATTCCGAGGCAGAGTGGCCTCGTACCTGAGGCGGCAGGGAAGATAATATTTGAACCAAAATACCAAAATCCCGATGCGCTTCGTGGAATAGAGGAGTTCACACATTTGTGGATTATATGGGGCTTTTCCGAAAACAGGGTGGAGAAATTCACACCGCTCGTCACACCACCCAGGCTGGGAGGCAGGGAAAAGAGAGGTGTTTTTGCCACACGTTCGCCGTTTCGCCCAAACGGCATGGGACTATCCTCTGTAAGGCTTGATAAGGTTGAGTACAAAAGCAGCAAGGGTCCCATAATTCATGTGTCAGGTGTAGATATGCTTGACGGTACGCCAATCTATGATATAAAGCCGTATCTGGCATATTCAGACTCACATTCTAAGGCATCAGATGGCTTTGCCGCAGAGCACAGATGGGATACGGTGCATGTTATATGGAGGGATGAGGCACTCAAAAGCTGTATGGATGAAGATACACGCATTACTGTGGAGCACATTCTGGCACAGGATCCAAGAGCTGCATACAACAAGGCCAGGGATTATATCTATGGCATGAGATACGGCAGCTTTGATATACGCTTTGTGGCTGATTCGCATGCCGGCACGATAGAGATAGTGGATGTCGTGGAGTGCATAGACGGGTATCACAAGGTGAAATGATTTTGATTTGCATATGGCGCCACAAGAGAGTAAAATGGTAATGCATACAAAAGGACAAATGCGTCACGAATATATTTGTAAATACATATTAAATACATAACATATAAGGAAGGTACATACAATGAAAACAGTAAAGGACTATATCAGAACTATCCCGGATTTCCCGGAGAAGGGCATCATGTTCCGCGATGTGACAAGTGTTATCCAGGATGCAGATGGATTAAAGCTTGCAATTGACGAGATGATAAAGAAGCTTGACGGACTTGATTTTGATGTGATAGCAGGAGCAGAATCAAGGGGCTTTGTTTTTGGCATGCCGATAGCATATGCGCTTCATAAACCGTTTGTTATGGTGAGAAAAGCAGGCAAGCTGCCATGTGAGACGGTCAGCATGGAATATGACCTGGAATACGGAAGTGCTGTGATTGAAATGCATAAGGATTCTATCAAACCGGGACAGAAAGTTGTGCTGGTAGATGACCTGGTTGCTACAGGCGGAACGATCGAAGCTGCGATCAAACTGGTTGAGGAACTCGGCGGAGAAGTTGTAAAGGTTGTTTTCCTTATGGAGCTGGCCGGATTAAAAGGCCGTGAGAGATTAAAAGGATATGAGGTAGAGTCTGTACTCTGCTATGATGGGAAATAAAAACAGTAGACAATAGATGGTTGCAGGGGCAGATTCAGAATCTGCTTTCTGCGGATTCCCGGAAAGAGGGTACTGGCTATGAGCGACGAAAAAAACAAAGTAGATACAACGACAGAAATAAAAAATTCAGAGATGAAAAAAGCGGAGATCAAAAAAGCCGATGCGAATGTAAAAACCATGGAGGATTTTACAAGTCCGGAGATCTTGTATGATGAACTGATCGCGAGCGTGAAGAAATATCATCCATCCACGGATATCAGCATGATTGAAAAAGCTTACAAGATTGCTTATGAGGCACATGAGGGTCAGAAGAGAAAATCCGGAGAACCATATATCATTCATCCGCTTTGCGTTGCGATCATTCTGGCAGATCTGGAGCTGGACAAAGAGACGATCGTTGCAGGACTGCTTCACGATGTGGTTGAGGACACGGTCATGACGACGGAGGAGATCACCAAAGAGTTCGGGGCAGAGGTCGCACTTCTGGTGGATGGCGTTACAAAACTGGGACAGCTGAGCTATTCTGCAGATAAGGTGGAAGTACAGGCGGAGAACCTGCGTAAGATGTTCCTTGCCATGGCAAAGGATATCCGTGTGATCCTGATCAAGCTTGCAGACCGGCTTCACAATATGCGTACGCTGAAATATATGAAGCCGGAAAAACAGAAAGAAAAAGCGAGAGAGACGGATATTTATGCTCCGCTTGCTCAGAGACTTGGTATTTCCAAGATTAAGGTAGAGCTGGATGACCTTTCGCTGAAATATCTGGAGCCGGAAGTTTATTATGACCTGGTAGAAAAGATCGCTCTGCGTAAAACAGAACGCCAGAAATTTGTGGACGGTATTGTCGCAGAAGTGCGTGCCCATATCGAAAAAGCGGGTATCAAAGCACAGATCGACGGCCGTGTCAAACATTTCTTCAGCATTTACAAAAAGATGGTAAACCAGGACAAAACGCTCGATCAGATCTATGATCTTTTTGCAGTGCGTATCATCGTAGATACGGTCAAGGACTGTTATGCGGCACTCGGTGTGATACATGAGATGTACAAACCGATTCCGGGACGTTTTAAAGATTATATTGCGATGCCGAAGCCGAATATGTATCAGTCTCTGCATACGACGCTGATCGGACCTGGCGGAAGACCGTTTGAGATACAGATCCGTACGTTTGAGATGCATCGTACCGCAGAATATGGTATTGCGGCACACTGGAAATACAAAGAAGCATCAAACAACGGAGGAACCGTCAATGTTTCCAAACAGGAAGAAGAGAAACTGAGCTGGCTGCGACAGATTCTGGAATGGCAGAAGGATATGTCGGACGGCAAAGAGTTTATGAGTCTCTTAAAGAGCGATCTGGATCTGTTTGCAGAAAGTGTCTACTGTTTCACACCGGCTGGTGACGTCAAGAATCTGCCAAATGGTTCCACACCGATCGATTTTGCATACAGCATCCACAGTGCGGTCGGAAACAAGATGATCGGTGCCAGGGCGAACGGCAAGCTGGTCAACATCGATTATGTGATCCAGAACGGGGACCGTATCGAGATCATCACTTCGCAGAATTCCAAAGGTCCGAGCCGTGACTGGCTGAAGATCGTAAAGAGTGCCCAGGCAAAGAACAAGATCAACCAGTGGTTCCGCAATGAATTAAAAGAAGACAATATCACCCGCGGTAAGGAACTGATGGCAGCTTACTGCAAGAGCCGTAGTATTACATTAAGCGACCTGATGAAACCGTCTTACATGGAGAGTGTGATGCGTAAGTATGGTTTTCGTGACTGGGATTCTGCACTGGCGGCGATCGGACATGGCGGTCTGAAAGAAGGACAGGTTGTCAACAAGCTTCTGGATGAGTACAACAAGCAGCACCAGAAGGAGATCACGGATGAGCATATCATGGAAGCTGCTGAGGGCAAAGAAAAGATGCGGATCGCCAAATCCGGGAACGGCATTGTCGTAAAAGGCATCCATGATGTGGCAGTGCGTTTCTCCAAATGCTGTTCACCGGTTCCGGGAGATGAGATCGTCGGATTTGTGACAAGGGGGCGCGGCATTTCCGTTCACAGGACAGACTGCGTAAATGTGATGAACCTTTCAGAGACAGACAGGGCAAGACTGATCGAGGCAGAATGGCAGAAATCTGAGCAGGATAAAAACGAACGTTACACCGTAGAGATCAAGATTTTCGGATACAACCGTACCGGACTTCTTGTGGATATTTCCAAGATTTTTACAGAACGGAAGATTGACCTGAGTTCTCTGAACTGCCGTGTGAACAAACAGGGCGTTGCCACGATCCTGCTTACCTTTGATGTACAGGGCAAAGAAGAGCTTGCAAGCCTGACTGCCAAGATACGTCAGATCGAGAGTGTGATCGATATCCAGCGTACTTCAGGCTGATCAGAGGAGGCGTTTATGGGAAATATAAAAATAGAAAAGATGGTGCTTGGCATGGTGCAGACCAACACCTGGTTTGTGATAAATGAGAAAACAAAGGAACTGATCCTGATCGATCCGGCGGATGATGCCGGGCGGATCATTCGGAAGATTGAAGCGGATGGCCTGAAATTGCAGGGGATTCTGCTCACGCATGGTCATTTTGATCATATCGGTGCGGTGGATGATTTAAGAGCATATTTTAAAGGTGTACAGTGTTATGCCGGCGAGAAGGAAGAGGAAGTACTGGAAAATGGCAGTTACAATCTTTCTGCTTCCTGGGCTGCTGCTCTGTCGATCCGTGCAGACCGTCTGCTGAGAGATAAGGAAACTTTGACTCTTGCAGGGTTTAAGATTAAGGTGATCGAGACACCGGGGCATACAAAGGGCGGTGTCTGTTATTATCTGTCGGAAGAAGGAGTACTGTTTTCCGGGGATACACTGTTTCGCACCAGCGTCGGGAGAACGGATTTTCCGACCGGCAGCATGTCACAGATCGTGCGTTCCGTGCAGTATTTGACGGAGAATCTGCCGGGTGATACAGTCGTTTATCCGGGACACCAGGAAATAACGACGATTGCCTATGAACAAAGATTTAACCCGTATTTATCTTAGCGGGAATTTTGACTCCGACTAAGATAAACGCTCCGCGAGGCACACATTGTCCGGTAGATCATGGCTTTGTGCCGACCGGAACGTTTGCAAATAAAAATGAAATGAGTAGAACAGATGATAGCAATACAGTTCCAAAAGAGAGATTTTGAGTATGATGTATACAATCTGGTGAAATCGTTTTATCCGGAAGAAGAGATCGTTTTGTCTGACGATGACAGTCCGGCAGCGGAATACGATGAAAAAATCTCTCTTTTTTACGGGAAAAATAAGATAAGCATCCGCATCGAGCGTGTAAGCGGTGACCGGAAACGTCAGGAAGAAGGCGTGTGGCTCACAGAAGAGATGCACGGGCGGAAAGAAAGAAAAAATCAGACAAAAATTTTGCTGTACCATATGCTGCAGAAAAGAACCGGACAGGAACTTCCGTGGGGAACACTGACCGGTGTGCGGCCGACGAAAATACCGATGGCACTGATCGATGCCGGACATTCTAACGTGGAGACGGCAAAGATCATGAGGGAGCAGTATCTGGTCAGCAGGGAAAAAACGGCACTGGCTGTTTCAATTGCCAACAGAGAACGTCATATCCTGGAGGATATTGACTATAAAAACGGATACAGCCTTTACATCGGGATTCCATTCTGCCCAACGATCTGTGCATACTGTTCGTTCAGTTCCAGTCCGTTAAAAGTGTGGAAAAATAAGGTCGATGATTATCTGGATGCACTTTGCCATGAAATCCGGGAAACGGCGAGTATGTGGGCCGGTCAGGTCCTGGATACGATCTATATCGGAGGAGGCACGCCGACCACGCTGGAGCCGCATCAGCTGGAGCGTTTATTGTCTGAAGTGGAAAAATGTTTTGATATCAGCCACATAAAAGAGTATACTGTGGAAGCGGGCAGACCGGACAGTATCACATGGGAGAAGCTGGCTGTGATCCGAAAGCATCCGGTGACCAGGATTTCCATCAATCCGCAGACGATGAACCAGAAGACGCTGGATATCATTGGAAGACGGCATACGGTGGAAGACATCCGAAAGGCATTTGCCGATGCCAGAGAGCTTGGGTTTGACAATATCAACATGGATCTGATCGTAGGACTTCCAGGAGAAGGCATCGAAGAGGTGGAGCACACCATGCAGGAGGTGTTATCTCTTGATCCGGACAGCATCACCGTACATTCTCTGGCCATCAAACGTGCGGCACGTCTCAACCTGTTTAAAGATGAATATAAAGAGATGACTTTCACAAACAATCAGAGGATCATGGAGATGACGGAGCAGTATGCGGCAAAAGCCGGTATGTTCCCATATTATCTCTACCGCCAGAAGAATATGAAGGGCAATTTCGAGAATGTCGGATATGCAAAACCGGAAAAAGAAGGCATTTACAATATCCTGATCATGGAAGAGAAGCAGTCGATCTTGGCACTTGGAGCCGGTGCTTCGACCAAGTTTGTGATGAATGACCGTATTGAGCGTGCGGAAAATGTAAAGGATATTAAAAACTATATCGAGCGGATCGATGAAATGATAGAACGTAAGAAACAGGGTTATTGTGACTATGAAAAAAACCGGGTATAATATCATACAGTTCAGCCTGAGCAAAGAACTGCAGCATGGGATGATGGTCAGTATTCTGGCCGGAGAGCTTGCAAGAAAGGCGGGACTGTCAGAAGAACAGTGCCACGAGCTGTCGATCGCAGGACTTCTGCATGACATCGGGAAACTTGAGATGGCAAAATATGTGTATCAGAAAGGACAGAAGCCGCTTACGATCGAGGAGATCAAGTATGTAAGGCTTCATCCGACACTGGGATATGCGATCACATCGCAAAATCATTATTCGGATTTTATCATAAAAAGCATTTTATATCATCACGAAAATTATGACGGCAGCGGTTTCCCATCGAACCTGAAGGAAGATGAGATCCCCATTGGGGCGAGGATCCTTCGGATCTGTGATGTGTTTGCGGCACTGATCTCCGATCGACCGTACCGCAGAGCTTTTTCATGGGAAAAGGCGGTTGCCATTATGATTGAAGAAATAAAAAATTTTGACCTGAAACTGTTTTTGTGTTTTCTGGAGATCATTCATGATGAGGTCATCTGTGAAAGGCTTCGGACATGTGAACAGATGAAATGGGATTTAGAGGAGGATACTTTATGGCAATGAAGAAGAAGCCGGTAACCGGCATGAAAGATATTACACCACGCGAGATGGAGATCCGCGATTACGTGATCCGTATGATCAAAGATACTTACGGAACGTTTGGATTTTCTTCCATCGAGACACCTTGCGTGGAGCACATCGAGAACCTCTCCAGCAAGCAGGGCGGAGAAAACGAAAAACTGATCTTTAAGATTTTAAAAAGAGGCGAAAAACTGAAGATCGACACGGCCGAAACCGAGATGGATCTGGTCGACGGCGGACTACGGTACGACCTGACTGTTCCGCTGTCCAGATATTATGCAAACAATGCAAACAATCTGCCAAGTCCGTTCAAAGCACTGCAGATGGGAAATGTATGGCGTGCAGACAGACCGCAGAGAGGCCGTTACCGCCAGTTCATGCAGTGTGATATCGATATTCTCGGCGAGCCGACGATCCTGGCAGAGATCGAACTGATCCTGGCAACTTCCACGCTGGTCGGCAAACTGGACTTTGAAAACTTTACGATTCGCATCAACGATCGCAGAATCTTAAAAGCCATGGCAGCGTGCAGTGGTTTTCCGGAAGAAAGCTATGATACCGTCTTTATCATTCTTGATAAAATGGACAAGATCGGCAAAGAAGGCGTGGCAGAAGAGCTGGAAAAAGAAGGATTTGCAAAAGACAGCATCGACAAGTACCTGTCTCTGTTTGAAGAAGTGACCGAAGATGTAAATGGCGTACGCCGCTTAAAAGAACTTCTGGAAGGATTCCTGGATCAGAAGATCGCAGAAGAACTGGAGACAATCATCCAGAGTGTTGACACTGTCAAGACAGCAAAATTCCAGATCGTGTTCGATCCGACCCTCGTTCGCGGTATGTCCTACTATACCGGACCGATCTTCGAGATCAGTATTGATGGATTCGGAGGTTCCGTCGGAGGCGGCGGCCGCTACGATGAAATGATCGGCAAATTCACCGGTCAGAAGACCTGTGCATGCGGATTCTCCATCGGATTTGAACGTATTGTCATGCTGCTTCTGGAGCGTGATTATCAGGTTCCGAGCAATGCAGGTAAGAAAGCATATCTGATTGAAAAAAATATGCCGGGTGACAAGCTGGCTGCAATTTTCAAAGAAGCCGCAGAAGAACGCAAGAACGGCAGCATCGTAAGCGTCAATATGATGAAGAAAAATAAAAAATTCCAGAAGGAACAGATGACGGCAGAAGGCTACACAGAATTCAAAGAATTTTTCTGTGACGGCATCAAATAAAGGAGGACAAAAGCAAATGGCTGAATCAATGAAAGGCCTGCACAGAAGCCACAGATGTGCAGAAGTCGTAAACGCAGCGATCGGCAGCGAAGTAACTGTCATGGGCTGGGTACAGAAAAGAAGAAATCTTGGTGGTATGATCTTTATTGATTTAAGAGACAGAAGCGGTCTGTTACAGATTGTTTTTGATGAGAATGATATCGGAACCGAAGGATATGAAAAAGCCGGCAAGTTGAGAAGTGAGTTTGTCATTGCCGTAACCGGTAAACTGGAAAAACGCGGCGGAGCAGTCAACGATAATCTTGCAACCGGCGAGCTGGAAGTAAGAGCAGAGAGTCTGCGTATTCTTTCCGAGTCCGAGACACCGCCGTTTCCGATCGAAGAGCATATCCAGACAAGAGATGAACTTCGTCTGAAATATCGTTATCTGGATCTGCGTCGTCCGAACCTGCAGAGAAACCTGCTGCTTCGAAGCAAAGTAGCAACAGCGATCCGTCGCTTTATGGATGCAGAAGGATTTCTGGAGATCGAAACACCGATCCTGATCAAGAGTACTCCGGAAGGTGCAAGAGACTACCTCGTACCAAGCCGTGTACATCCGGGCAGCTTCTATGCACTGCCGCAGTCACCGCAGCTGCTCAAACAGCTGCTTATGTGTTC
>ENA-OPAL01001790-OPAL01001790.1-human-gut-metagenome-genome-assembly--contig:-NODE-1790-length-11725-cov-2.531105_pt1 | contig 11725 bp, 13 predicted proteins | sample MGYA00241057_ERZ501430 | MGnify/ENA primary metagenome ERZ501430 (study PRJEB25962, sample SAMEA2042506) | human gut metagenome | biome: human gut; feature: human-associated habitat; material: faeces...
ACTTCATGAGGCATAGCCTCGGTGGAATAGGGTATCTGCAAACTTTCGACGGAGAGCAGATACCTTATTTTTGTAATTCGTCCTCAATCAACTTAATTCCATACATAATAGTATCCGTCCTCGTTTTTCCAATCTTTTGAGCACAGTTTTCGATTTTTATCAACTCATTCTCGGTCAAACGAAGATTTAAACTTTTACTTCTGGGCTTTCCTTGTTTAGGAGGACGACCCATTTTTTTAGAGCACATATTTTTCACCTCACTTTTGCCCTCGCATATATAGTATAATTTGCAATCGCAAAAGTCAAGCCCAAAAATAAAAAAAGACCTACACACAGTTAAGTGCATAGGTCTCTTTTTTATTTACTCAAACTGTATCCAAGCAGAACACATGAAAGTAACGCCCATACATCCCTCTGTCGTCTAATTACTACTTGTTTGTGCTGAAGCGCATTGATTTGCTTTTCCAATTTCGTTAAGGATTCCTTCTGCCTCTCCATTGAGTCGTAAGCAGTCATCAAGTTCTGATTTGACTTCTCCAATAATTCTTGAGTTTGTTTCAGTTCGGTTTGAAGCGTTGCTAACTGTTCTTCTGATTTCAGAAGTTCTCTGTTCGCTACGTTTGAGTTTTTGGATAGAATTGCTAACTTCCTCTCTGCTATCTCTAATCGCATTTTCTGCTCTGCGATTACTGTCCGTAATGTCGTATATTGTTTCGTTGACATTGTCAAAGTCTCGTTCTGATTTAAGCTCGGTGTATAGTAACCATGCTGAGGCGACTGAGCAGACGAACAAAAAGGAAAAGAGAATAGAAAAGAAATGGTCACAACCCCATATATAACCTTTTTTGCATAGCATTTTGATTTTTTCCACATTTTACCTCCATTGTGCAGATTGTAAATGATAAAATTGTATTACAATTGAGAATTTGCGTTTAAATGCCCTTTTAACGCGTTTTTAAGACTTTCATGACAAATTACTCATGGACCCATCAAAAAATTAGCCGTTTTTGACGCCATTTTTTATATTTTTGAGTTTTGTCTTAATCTTTTAGTACCAAACGTTGAGGTCCACCTGGAATTTTCCAATTTTTCCCTTGTCAGAAAACTGCCAGCATGGAATCTGTCTACGAGGGTACATCTTTTTGAGCTGGTTAGTCTGTCCATACTGAGCCACCCAGATGGGTACATAGTCAGGGAAGTTTTTCAGAATCAGATTATGGGTCAAAAAATTATAGCTAGAGTAAATCCCTACGTATACTCCATACGAGTTGAGCCGATTGATGGCAGCCATCACTACGCTGGTCAGCTTTGCCGGAGATAGACTGGCCTGTCTTGGGTCCTCTACATCTAACCAGACCCCAGCCTTTAAATGGGTGTTACACAGATCTGTCGTCAGTAGATGGTTAATCCACTCAGCCTCTCGATGAGCGGTCACCGCATCGGTCGCCAACGAATAAAAGTAAATGCCCAAGTCAAGCCCTGCGTTTTTTGCGCCGTTTATGTTTTGGTAAAAACACTCGTCCATGACCTGCCGTCCATCTGCGGTGGTTCTGCCTGCCCTTACAATGCAGAAAGTTTTCCCCTGCTGTTTTGCCAATTTAAAGTTAAAGCCCTTCTGCCACTTGCTTACATCAATTCCCTGTTTCATCGTCATCGTCCTTTCCTCTTACTGCCTCGTCTGGTCTGCCATCCTCATCTTTATCCACCAGATACCGGGATAAGAATCCTATTACAGCGCTTCCAGCGATTATGGAGTTAAAGAAATCACGGAAAGCGTCAAGATTAGGCCTATGCTCAATAATAGCGTCAGCGGTAAACCAGAAGAGATAAAACACTATAAAAAAGAAAATAAGAAAAGCATAGAGCCTGATAACCTCCATGCTTTCTCTGACTTTCTTTTTTCTTATAATTTTTGTGCCTGTCAGCGTTTTTATTATCTTAGTAAAAAATCGTAGCATCCGGCCTCCTCATCGGTGAGAAAGATAAATCCCAAGCAGATTGATTAGCAGACCTATGACTGTGCTGGTTATGGTTCCCACCTTGACTATGGTGGCCTTGGATTCATCCAGCCTGAGATTAGCCCTGCTTGCATCGGCTTCCGCCTTCGTTATGCGGTCGGTTAGATCAATAAAGCTTTCATCAATCGCCGTAAAGCGTTCATTCGATTTTTCCAGCGTAACCAGCATAGTATCAAGCTTAGTCTCTACCCGTGTCAGACGCTCTATGAGCTGTAAAATCAGCCTGTCATCATGTAAAATCTGTTCCATGCATCGCTCCTTCACATAAACTTCATGATTTATTGCACCTTATTTGCATAAATACATAAAATAAACTTCAAGCTCATTTCCTTGTGACGGTGTAAATTGTGAAGTCCAGTGCTCTCCAAAATTTCCATGTGAATCTACATGATATCTAAACGTATGGCCATTATTTGTAACAGTACTTTTCGTAACAAATATTTCAGGGGTTGGTAACCCGCTGGCATAAACAATGCTCTCTGTATTACCGTCAACCTTTTTAATGGGTGCATGGACCGTGACTATGTTTCCATATCTATATGCATTGCATGAATTAACATAATCAGAATTAATGCTTATTTGTATAGGCTCATTCTTAAGTACCACTCCGATTTTTTCAATTTTATATTTACAATTTCCGTCTGTATATTCCATATTTTTCCTCGTTAACTATTTAGTTATATATGCAAAACTTGTATAAAGTTGTTCGATTTCTCCTGTAACCAAACTGGCAAATCGACCGTCTTCTATGCTAAAAAGCCCTATACATCGATTGCTTCTGTTTGAAAACATACAAGAGTTAACTCTATAAGCCGGTTTCGGCAGTCCGGAGACATACACCGGGCTTGTGCCGTCGTTGGTCACAATGCCTGAAATATTGACGTATACCCACCTGCCCCTTTTAAGCCAATATGTATTGGTCGGTTCTGCAATCGATCCATTGGTTACTTTCAAAGTGCTTGAATCATGGTATTCTACAGCCTCATACAAGGTCACCGTCTTAAACGTAACCGTGCCGTCATCAGTTACACCCCCTATATTATTCTTAATGGTTGCCCAATCCGGCTCTGTATCGCCTGTCGTTCCGGCCTGAGTGACCACGATGATTGTTCCATATGGCAGATTCGGGCTTGTCAGGACGTCACCCACCGCATAAGCGGTATTGCGCTGGATATAGTGATGAGCGGTGGAGATTGACGAGTCTATCTTCTGTGACAGCTCAGTGTGAGCAACTCCGGCGTCACTCTTGCTCTCCTTATCAGCGATCAGATTCGTGATAGTTGTGGCAAAGCTGGGGTCGTTGTTTAAAGCCTTAGCCAGCTCGTTAAGCGTGTTGAGTGTGTCCGGCGCACTGTCTACAAGACTCGCAATGGATTCCTGCACAAACTCGGTGTTTGCTATCGTTTTGCTCTTATTTCCGGCGTTAGCCGTCGGGACACTGGTCTCACCAGTGGCCATAAGACTTGCCGTGGTCGTGGTTGTAGCGGTCAAAGTCGTGGTAGTTATGGCGGATGCATCATCTGACTTTTTCTTTTCGAGTGCGGCAGCGGATTCTTCTGACGCACTTTTGAGTTCGTCCTTGGTGGCATAAGTGTTATCCATGCTGTCCTGCGTACTTTTCAAGTACTCCAGATTGTTGTTGATGTAGTCTAAGACTCCGTCGTTTGTGTCATTGCATAGGGTAGAGTTTTTCCCATACGTCCCTGACTGTACGATGTTGTTGTTTTCATCCCTAATTTCAGGAACTTGATAAGTAGTTTTTTTCATGTTTCTCTCCTTTCTTTAGTAATTAGTTACGTCAAGTATGAAACAGCCTGACAGTAAAGGCATGGTATTAAATACGATGTCCGCATAAAGCGGGGCAAAGGCATTCTCGGTGGAAAGTGTAACCACTGTGTCTGACTTATATACCTCATCAACTTTTGTATAAAACATACAGTCAAGACCGTTCTTATACTTGGGGAGCCACTGGGACGCTTCCACTACTGCATAGTTCTTCCCACTGAGAGTGTAGTTGGCGCCAGACTCAGTCCCTACACCTACCACTCGCATGTACTTCCTATTACTGTCATAGACGATTATGCCATTTTTATCGTAGACTTTTAATCCATAGCCTCCTGATGCCTCCGTCTGGTCGGGAGTACCAAAAACAAAAAGCCTTAGGTTATTGGCATAGTTTTCAGGATTCGAGATCGCATTGCTTCCAAAGTCTACCCCATAGCAGTAGGTTCCTGTTTCGGTAGCATATGAGCAGTTTACAAGATTAACTGCGTTATATGTTCCTGAACCTGTATTTATTGGTGAGGCGTTAACTTCTCTCGCTACCAGTACTTCTCCGCTATTTAAAGTTAGATTCCTGAGTACATGTGCACTCGTTTTTTCTCTAAGCGTTAAATCTCCAAACCTTACCACCCTTTTTAGTTCCAGAGTAGAGTAATTGGAGTCTATGCAGAGCTGACTATTGTCGTTATAGACTTTAAGTCCTTGATTTTCTACACTGCTCATTTAATACACCCCGTAGATTATTGTTAACCCTGTACGAAAATCACTGTCACTGTCCGAATAGTTCCATTCGATTGTATTTCCGTCTCTAGTGATTACTGGCAAAAAATTAATAGCTTCTGAAGTCTCGGGGTCTATTCTGTAGCAATTTTTGTACTCATTGAGTTTTAAAGTCGCATACCAGAATTCGCCTTCTTGAAGTCTGGAGTCAGTATAAGACCCGTCTGTCGTACCGATGGACAGTGTCCCGAGGTACTTGGTCAGCCTAGATGTAGCATCGAGCATGATATTACCGCTAGCATCGTAGATTCTTAGTCCCTGTTTCTGCAATTCCAACACCCCCTCTTTTCGCTCGCCATCTTTCTCTACCAACACTGGAAATTTGCCAGTGTATATCTCATGGTCAGCTTTTTCAGCAATCGAGCGTTTTTCGACCACTGCGTCGTTCTGCGTCTCCTGAGCAGGATTTTTATCCGGCTTCTTTTTCTTCCGGTTACTTATGGCTATGACAGCCACAATAACCACCAGTATAGCTATCAACTCTATGCTCATTCATCCCACACCCCTAACTTAACTCGTAAAGTTCCGTTTGAATCGTAGACCTCGATTAAGTCCTTCTTAACTGATAAGCGCGCGCCAGATGACGAACCAATCATCAAGTTATCAGCGGTTACAGACCCCGCTGCCAACATGCCCTGTACAATGACTCCGTTATCAAAGACAGTATCACCAGTTATGTGGATTTTCTTACCATCAATCAGGATAGATTCGTCACTCACGTTAATCTGGTTAATCACGTCGCCTTTTTTAACTCGAAGATTGATGTCATCGCTCATCTGAGTCAGTGCGCTGTAGTTCTTTATGCCGTCAGCGCTGTTGAGATTGTCGATAACCACATTGACAGAGGCCTCTGCCGTCTCACCGGCCTCAATCTTCGCCTGCACGGCCCTATCTACCTTTTCAAGAGAGATAGCTTCGTCTTTAATCATGTCCTGGTCAATCTCTATTTTGATTGTGACCGTGGACTCCTGAGACTTTTCGCCCTCGCAGAACATATCGTAGTAAGCGATTCTTATGTTATAGATTCCGGCCTTGCAAGTGTAGGATAAGACGTTGTTGACAGTCCGCACGGCGTCTTTGTCGTTTACATAGACCGTCATGCCCGTGCACCCACTCGGGATACTCGAGGCCGTAACGCCAAAACCGCCAAGCGTTGGAGTCAGTGTCGGAGCGTCCGGAGTCGGTGGCAGTGGCTTACTGTACTTTAAGACCGCTGCCTGCGAGTACTTGCCTAAAGCGTTACGAGCGTACAGGTATAAAGTCCCTGCGCGTGCGGTTATTGGCACAGTGGCCTTAACTCCTGTCATCCGTACAAGCAGGCCGTCGCCTTCGACTCCCGCTTCTTCGTCAGTCCTGACTTCGTAGTAAGAGATGTCTGTGTTGGTTACCTCATCCCAGTACACCGTAGCGGAATTACCAAAAGTAATCCGGAAATTGTCCGGAACGTTAAGTATATATGACTTCATGGCCACGATAATATCTTTATTCGGAGCCGTGTCCGGTGTGGTAGAGGCTCCAAACTGGTCTACGGTTGTCACACACACACGATAAGTATCACCAACAATAGCCTGCGGTATTACTACTTCATCCTTACCATTCCCGGCAAAAATCCATTCCCCCGCAAATCCTGCATCTTTAACAGACAAGTTACTATTAATTACATTCGAAATCTGCGAGTGATTGGTCTTATACCATACTTGCCCATACGCGTAGGATGTAATGGTTGGAGGCATCCATTTTACAACAATGTCATACCGTGTTACACCATCAGTTAACCGTCTATAACGGTTATACATGGTGATGTTAGTGACGCTTGGTACATAGTACTTGGCGATTGTGTAGGTTACAGGCTCGACACTGGAAATATCCTGCTCATTCGCCCCGAAAATGTTGTAAGAGCAAAACTTAAAATACAAGGTTTTGCCAATGTCTTCTTTTAGATAGGCCTGCTTGAGTAATGTCTGGTCTAGCCTTGCAAAAGACGCTTCGGCATTATGAGCCGTAGCAGTAGTGTTGTATTGACCACGAATACAGTTAGTAAAATGGTAAGAACCGTCATCCAGAAGTGTAGCCGTTTCGTAAGAAAAACACTCGCCATCAAGCCAGCAAAGCGTGTTCCCTCGTTCTGCGTCTTGTTTCGTACCGGACAGATAAGAGCCGTTAGATTTAACTATGATTGTCGTTGCGTCCTTGGTAACGTCCTGTGCCAGCTCACCCAGACGCGCCGTATTCGAAATGCGTCCCAGGAACCGGTAATTGGTGTTGTCGTCAGAAATATATACAGAGCATCCACCCCAGCCATCAGCCTTACCCTTAGCGCCTATCCACAGCTCATACCCTGTCTGTGTAAGGTCAGCTGGAGGCTGAATGATTAACGGTGTGTCTGTGTCCGGGGGCTCTACATTATAGTCAACAAAAGGTCTGTCAACCTCATTGACCGTATACTTGGCCGGCGTTACCGTCATAGGCGGTCTGCTTACTGCCGTAAAGGTTGGTACGCCATTAGCGTCCTCGGTTACAGAGTTAATCATGACCAACTGCTTTTCAAGCCCGCATGTAGGGTCTGTGAGTGTAACTAAATCTCCAACTTCGAGCCTGCAGAATGCCCAATCCAATTTAAATGTATACAGATTACGACCGTACAGGACTCTGCGGGCCCACATTTCTGCAAGTCTTACCGCTCTGGAAGTTTTGTATAAGTAATGAGCCTTTAATGTACTGGCCTGACGGACTCCATAAGTCTGTATGTCACTGTTAACTGCATAAGAGACGGTTTCCTTCTCGTAACTATTTTCGCGGTTAATAAATTCCACCGGGAACTGATTGTATACTTCTGAGCTGTCTTTTCGTTCAAAAGTAATTAAAGCACCGTCATTGTTCAATGGAATAAAATTATCCGGTGTTAGATCATACATAATAGTCGTGTTCGGCTTCCAATTCCCGCACGGTCTATCTTCCAGTGGTACAATCTTAAATCTGTCGTTGCTCCAAAACATATAAGCATTAGTACAGGTCATAATGTCATTGATGATTGACTGTGCAGACTGCGCTGAAGTGTCATCCATAGGTGTGGAAATCAACATATCAGAATTAGCGCAATACTTGCGATAGTCGTCTATGCCATCAATCTCTACGTCTGTAAGACCGACCTTATCCAACACATAGCGGATATAGTCTGCCGGATTTACGTCCACACCGTCACCGGTATTAAGTAACTTGCCCTTTACCTCAAAGTTAAAGTTTGGAAAGCTAGCAGAATCTCCCAGATCCAGAACACCGGCCATATAGGCAAGTCCTGAGTATGACAGCGCCTTATCCGGATGTTTCCCAGAAACGTAAGCCCATGGGAGCTGGTCCTGCGTGCCCTTGTATAAGGTAAGTCCTACGTCATCATTTGGATATCTATAGACGTCCTTATCTTTCCAGATACGCCCAATCCCGGAGATTTCACCCTCGCAGAGGCCGATTATCGAAGCAACCGTGTAAGTATAAGTAATATTGACCTGCTTGGACCTGCCGCCCTTGCCAGCTCTGTGAGTCTCTTTATGCTCGTGAGCCGTAAAGTCATCATAATAAAGCACATTTCCCCCGATTCGTGTGGTTCCCAATATTTCAGGGACGGCGGAACCATATTCCGCCGTTGCAATGGTAAAATCACTAATTTTATTCGCCCTTGTAACTGTAGTTCTGCCTTTAAATAAGCTCATGGTTTTCCTCCTTTCTTTTCGTTAAAACGATAAATACCGCGGAGTCTTGTCTTTCCGTGCGCATCTTTAAACATGACATCGTCAATATCACTCAAAATTACACCCTGATTGATAACGGCGTGACAGATATGCCCATTACCTACATAGACTCCTCCGTGGCTAATGCATCGCCCATACTGGTATAGCAAAAAGTCACCGACCTGTAAGTCAGTGACTTTTTCGCACCATTTTTCGACGTAGCTCTTAAACCACTCGTCTGAATGGCTCAGATGCCACATGTTACTATATGGCTTTACATGCATAAAGCCCTTAGGCATTATGCCAGCGTCCTCTATGCTGGCTATAAGTAGCATCCCGCAGTCGACGCCTTTCCCTCGGACTTTAGCCTGGTTAATATGTGGCGTGCCTAACCACGTAAGCGAGGCCTTGGCTACCTTCTCACCATCAGTCATAGCAGCACTTCCTTAAGAGGAATAAACGGAGCGACCAGTGTTGTCTTGTCCGTGTCAGTAGACGAGATGATAGTGTCATTGGAAACTACATACTGCCCACGTGGATAGTATTTTCTGATAGGAAAGTCCATATTTAAACCCTGAGTGTCTGACTTAACTTCAAGCTCAACATGGATACCTCCTGCTTTTTTAACCTCAACATTTCCGCCGAACAGGTCTATGGTTCCAATGATTGCCCCGTCACGGCTAAAAAATGCACGTGTGAGATAAAGTCGCGCACGATCCAGTACACCGTCATGAGCTGACTTTATAAAGGACTTAGATGAGACCAAGTCATTAGAGTCTGCATAGACTTCCACTGTCAGAGAGTCAACGCTTACCTCGCTGTCCTGCTCTATCTGCTTCCGCGTCATGATGAGTGAGTCATGCTTGTAGGTCTTGCCGTTGTAAGTGACATCCTTATCGGTGTCAGCATATCGGTATTCTGTGCCGTTTAAAAGTACAAGCCTGTACAAGTCGCATGACATAAGGTTACGCTCTGTGCTTAAGTACGTTTCTAAATTCTTAGTTATCTCTTTCATTCGACCGTCACCATCTTTACCGAGCTAGTGTTGTTGAAGTTGTTATAAGTCTGTTCGACTTCGATTCCGTCATCGCTAAACATAACCTTGAAGTAGTAATCATAAGAGGCAGTTACCACCGACGTACTATCCGGTGCCGTATCAAACTTAATCCGGCCATCAGAGACGGTATAACCGCTTGCATCCTGCAGGACTCCGTCAACGTATACAGTTACGTTTTCCACATACTGCGCCGGCTGTACGAATGAGCCGAAAACCATTACGCACTGGTAAACGCCAGTGCTGACCGTGGGAAGCTCTATACTCCCCACGTGATAATCTTCTGGGTCTAACCAGAGGAAGGGCATATAACTACCTTTGCACTGGTTGATGAAGCCCATCAGCTTCCGGCGTTCGTCATCGGTCAGCCCCACGAATTTGCTCTCAATGGTCCACTGTGGGTAAAAGCGGTTGGTTAAGGTCTTAACTCGACCACTTCCGGCCGTCTGCACTGCCGTGTCCCACTTAACGGACTTGGTTGACTCATAAGCTACGTTAAATGTTGGAAATTTAAGCACTTACCACACCCCGCTCCCACTCTTAAAATCACGTACATCATCATACAAGGCCTGTCTTATAACTCGCTGTCCTTTAGTTTTTATGAACCCTCTAAATGAGTCAGCATCTATTGCGCTGACGTTAATTACCACCGGATTGCTTGCTCTGGTTCCACTAGTAACATGTACAACGCTACTAGACGCCAGACCGCCAGAAGCGAAGTGTCTTGCATGTCCATAGTTGATGGCATCCAGAAGTGGACGGCCGACACGTTTTACGGCTTTAGCGTTTAAAACATACTCGCCATTACTAAGCATGGCCGGTATGCTATCGCTTGTCGATGTGCCGGCGCCTATAATAGGTCCGCCATCAGCTAAATGCCAACCGAATAACCCGGAGCCAAAACCTCCGGTAACCGACATAGAGGACAAGGCCGCACTCGCAGAAATCGCGGAAGCGGTTAAACCGGTTAAAGCACTGGTTGCCGCAATGGTACTAGTAGCTTCTGCCGGTTTAGTGCCAGTATTCAAAATGCTCTGAATCATATTAAAGCCGGAGAGCAAACCACTACCCTGTCCAACTGCACCACTGAAAGCACCTAAAACGCCGGTTACGTTAGTTAAGCCCGAGGCCATACCCTGAGCGGCAATAGCCAGTGGATTATCATCAGAAACAGTAGGCCCCGATGAGTCAGAGTTGTCGTTCTGCTGTCCTTGCTTTCCGAGCCAACCGCCAAAGATTGAACTTGAAATCTGAGAAGCCCACTGTTCGGTGAACTGTGAGAGGATGGTTTCTCCAAGATTTGTAAAGAGATCTAACAGCGCATCGGCTAGGCTTTCAGAGCCATCCAGTACGTTATCGAAGAAGTCCTTAAAGGACCCAGTAGCATCTTGGGCGATATTTGCGAACTGTTCATCCAGAGAAATATTTGCCTGAGTCAGCAGGTCATAGTAAGTCTGAAAAGCCTTAGTCTGGCCGTCCCAGTCAATCTGATTCTGGAAATCTCCACTACCAATAAGCGACTTAAGCATATCCATTCTGTGGTTATCGATGGCATATTTTGCCTGCTTTTCGCTTGCCTCACGATAAGCCTGTGCACGCTTTTCGGCAGCCTGTGCTACCTGTTCGGTATACCAGGCGTCAACCGCTGCCATCGCTTCCTTATCATCTTTATCCTTGGCTACGGCCTTTTCCTTTTCCTTGCGTTCGTTTTTGAGCGCAAGAACGGTACTGTTGTATTCCGCATCAGCCAGTGCCTTGTAGTCACCCTTAAGCTCTGCGTTGATTTTCTGCGTGTCATTAACTAGCTGAGCCAGATTATCCTTTTGCTTCTCAATAATCTGTGCCTGTTTAGATTCCTGGTATTCCGCCAGTTTATCGGTAAGCGCCTTGATTGTGCTGGAGTCGACTCCGGCAGCCTGAATTTCATTAATCTTCTGCTGTTTCTGCTGCAGGTCATCCGCCAATTTATCCATCGATTGAGCGTACTCCGTCTCCGTCTCATCGGCGATAACCCTATCCATTTCATTAAACAGGGTTTCTGCGTCCTGTTTTGCCTGGTCGAGTTTCGCTTTAGCATCTTCGAGCGCCTTGTCTCCGTCTGACATGGAAACACCAACGGTCTTACCACCGGTATACTTTGAGATAGATCCGTAGCCTACAATTGAGCCCAAGAAAGTATCTGTAAGCTTTCCGCGATGTACACCACCTTTTGAGTTTCGAGCAATATACCCGCCGGAACCGTCGGCCATACCGACATGATAGCCGCCGTCTTTACGTCTCCACAGCACGGTATCCCCTGCATGGGCTACATAACCGGAGTTAACGCTATAAAAGGCTCCCTTATTTTTAAAGCGGTTTGCCATATC
>ENA-OPAL01001805-OPAL01001805.1-human-gut-metagenome-genome-assembly--contig:-NODE-1805-length-11671-cov-2.596074_pt1 | contig 11671 bp, 9 predicted proteins | sample MGYA00241057_ERZ501430 | MGnify/ENA primary metagenome ERZ501430 (study PRJEB25962, sample SAMEA2042506) | human gut metagenome | biome: human gut; feature: human-associated habitat; material: faeces...
ATGAAATCATACGAAGAATTACTTTCCGATATTGAAGAAGATATGGAACTCATGGGTTCCTCACATATGGTTTATGCCATGGAAGAAGACAGTATTATCACCGATTACGATTACCTTCCATCTGACTCCTGCACAATCTCTATTACTTTAAGAGAACTTCAGGAAAAAATCCATCTGCAGATGCTCTATGCAAAAACCTCCGCACATATACCTGAAGCAGATAAAAATGCCCCGAAATTAGCTGTTGTTTTTCCGGGCATCGGATACACTGCTGACAAACCGCTTCTGTACTATACCAGCCGCCTTGCCAGCAAACACGGCTACAAAATCCGCACTGTATCCTATGGTACCCTCCCGGAAAATGTCAAAGGAGATCCTGAAAAAATGAAACAGGCCTTTGACCTTGCCCTGGAACAAACAGAACGCTCCTTAGGCAGCATCGACTGGAATTCCTATGGCAGCATTCTGTTTATTTCCAAAAGCATTGGTACAGTCATCTCCTCTGCCTATGCTTCCCGACACGATCTGACTGTAAAAAGCATCCTGTTCACGCCTCTTGCAGAGACCTTTTCCTTCCCACTTGCCGGAAGCATCGCCTTCCACGGCACCGCAGATCCCTGGGCCGAAACTGATTCCATCCGGAAACTGGCAGCGCAGAAAGATGTACCTCTCTTTCTCACCCAAAATGCCAACCATTCTCTGGAAACCGGTGATGTACTGACGGATATCTTTATTCTAAAAACCACAATGGAGCGGGTCCAGCGTTTTATTTAACGCCGGTCCGCTTATTTTTCTCCACCCACTAAAAACTGAGGTGTCAGCTTATTCAGCTCACGTTCCATGGAAGTTCTGGAAATATCACTGATGTCCTTCAGGGCAAACACTTTGGAAAAGCCGATCTCCATCATGTAATCCAGATCCCATGCCGGACGCTTTTTATCACTCATAAACAGCTTACTGCTGAGCTCTTTCCCTGTTTCCGCATCTTCATGAGCATGGATACCTCTTCCATATTTTTCCCACATAGCAGCATCATGTGCCTCGTAAATCTTTTTCTTTTCTTCATCATAAAGATGCAGATACCAGCAGGCGTCCGATACCAAAAGACGTCCGCCTTTTTTCAGTACACGCAGCCACTCCTTGTAAGCCTTCTGTGGATCGTCCAGCGTCCATGTGATATTTCTGCAGATAACCATATCAAATGTCTCATCCGAGAAATTCAGATTGTGGCAGTCCATAGTCATCAGATCTGCGGATAAACCTGCTGCCTTTACATTTTCCTTTGCTTCATGGATCATATTTTCAGTAATATCGATCCCGGTCACATGATGTCCTTCTTTTCCCAGCATAATTTCAAAAAATCCCGGCCCGCAGCCTACGTCCAGTACTTCCAGATGTTCTTTTTCCGGCGCATACTCCAGAATCAGATTCTTCCAGTTTTCTGCTGTTTCACTTTTCAGTTCTGCCTTGATCCCTTCGCTGTAAATGCCGGCTTCTCCTTCCCAGTACTCTTTGATCTTATCGTTTGGCATGTCACTTCTCCTTCTTTGTGGCTACTACAATAAATTTTTTTCCCTGATATCCGTATTTCCAGAAATCCATCGTCCATGGTCTGTTTAGCCAGCGGTTCTCTCTGATCTGGATCCTGGCAAAGCGTACCTTTTTTAATATCTGAAAGTCCGCTTCCGGACGCTTCTGCGATGTAAATGGCAGCTTTTCATAAATTCCGCTGTTTTCCTTCACGTCAGATCCATATATTTTTCTTTCTGTAACATAAATAAGAAAATCAGCAATTTTCATATGGATCTTATTTTTTAATGTGGGTTCGACGGTCCGATAGTCCCCATCAAAATAAATGATCCTTCCACCTGGTTTTAATACAGCCTTCCAGCGTCTGAAAGCTTTTTCCGGATCATATAATGTCCACACCGCATCTCTGGAAAGTATCACATCATAGCTTTGTTCCTGTTCCAATGGCAAAGTTACACCATCTTCCTCACAGATTTCCACCTGTTGATGATACTGTTGCATATTCCTTCTGGCTTTTTCTACCATTCCTGATGAACCATCGATCGCTTTTACATCATGTCCCAGACGCGCTGCTATGATGCTCATAAAACCCGGGCCGCAGCCCACTTCTAAAATACGAAGGGGCTCAGGTCCAAGCAATCTTTTCAATTCTTTTGTCCAGTGAGATACCGTTCTTTTGTTACTCAATTGTTTTTGGATCATATCATCATAATCACCGGAATCTTCTGTCCATTTATTCTCGATTTTTTCAAACATTTTTTTACTCCACTACATCCAGTGTTGCCCAGTTAATGCCTTCATAGGCAGTCGGTGCAAGCTCTACATTGGTCAGTCTTGTATTGTTATAGATATAATCACGGTTCGGATAATACAGCGGCACTGTTACTGCCTGATCATTGATACGTGTAAGGATCTTATCGTATAATTCCGTACGTTTTTCTTCATCCTGTGTTTTTAATACTTCTCCGAGATCTTTGTTCAGCTCCTCATCGTACCAGTTTACTGCCTTTGCTCCATCTTCCGCATAGAACATTGATTTCAGGAAACCATGAGGCATCCAGGAGTCTTCATAGCTGCGGTAAATACACAGATCGTAGTCTCTGGTGTTCCAGATTTCATCATAGTAAGCTGCAGATTCTTTTTCTACCAGTTCAATACCCACACCAACCTTCTCATATTCAGATTTCAGGTATTCACACAGTGACTTCCAGGAAGCATATTCTTCAGTCTGGAATACCAGTCTGAGGCTCAGTGGTTCTCCGTCTTTTTCTACAATACCATCTCCATCTGTATCCTCATATCCTGCTTCCTTTAACAGTTCCTTTGCTTTATCCGGATCATATGGATAGCCCTTGCTGTTTTCTTCTGTTACATAAGGAACTGTCGGAGACATAAGTCCGGTTGCCGGATTGCCGTAACCATCCAGCAGATCATTTACAATGCTTTCTTTATTTGTTGCATAATTCAGTGCCTGACGTACGTTTACATCCTGAAGCGCCGGTGTATCATAATTTTCGATCAGATAGTAAGAAAGTGTGGAAACCTGCTGTTCTGTCGATAAATTTTTATCTGCCTGGATAATACTGAAGCTTTCGGATGGAATATCCTGAAGATTCAGATCTGCCTCTCCACTCTGAAGCGCCATCACTCTGGCATCACCGTCTACCACCTGTTTCAGAACTACTTTATCAATATTTGGTTTCTCACCGTAATAATTAGGATTTGGTACCAGGACAACCTCCTGACCGCTTTCATAACTGTCGATCATCCACATTCCGGTACCCACTTCCTGACAAAATTCTCCGTCTTCATCCAGTGCACTTTCACAGGTGAAACGGAATGGTCTTGGATAGCTGAATTCGATCAGCAGTGTATAGCATGGTTCTGCGAACTTAAATTCTACAGTATAATCATCTACCTTTGTAACATTTTCCAGTTTGGCTGAAAAGTTACCGGTCACATCCTGTTCCACCCATCTGTTATAATTCCACATCACATTGTCTGCATTAAACACTGTACCGTCTGAGAATTTCACATCTTTTCTTAAATGGAACGTATAGGTTGTGCCATCTTCGCTGATATCCCAGGATTCTGCCAATGCCGGTTTGATTTCTCCATTTTCTCCGTAACGTACCAGAGGATCATAGATCATTTCATAAAGACGAAAGTCCGGACCACTTTTTATAGGGTCACAAAGTTCAGGAGTCAGATCAATGGATGTCATTGCCGTAACTACTTTTTCCTCTTTTGCCTGTACATTGACACCTGTCAGTAAAGTTGCCGCCACCATGCTCAATGCTATCAGTTTTGCTACACGTCTTTTCTTCATTTCTTCCTCTCCTTTGTTTGTTTTATATTTTACAGCATATGACATGCCGCAAAATGTCCTGTTTCAATTTCTGTCAATTCCGGTATATGCTCTCTGCATATATTTGTACATCTTCTGCACCGGTTCTGATATGGGCAGCCCTGTTCCGGAATGGTATCTGAAAATATTTTCTTTTCCTGCGATCCGATTCTTCGCATTTTCGGTTCTTTTACCGGAATAGAATCAAACAGATCTTTTGTATAAGGATGTACGGCAGTCTCCTTTAAGCTGTCCGTATGATCAATAAACTCGACCACGCGTCCCTGATACATAATAGCCACCTCTTTGCAGAGATATGGAACATTGGACAGATCGTGAGTGATCAGCAAATAAGTCATCTCATATTTTTCCTGCAGCTCATTTAACAGATGCAGGATCTGCTTTCGTATGGAATAATCCAGACTGGATACCGGTTCATCACAGATCACAAGTTCCGGTCTTAATACCAATGCTCTCGCAATATTAGCTCTCTGACACTGACCTCCTGAAATCTGTCCAACATAACGGTTGCGAATATCCGGATCAAGACCCGTCTGGATCAAAGCCTCCTTTACTCGCTCTTCATACTCACCCTCTTGCAGTTTTTCATGTAATTTCAAAATTTCCAGAATATTTTCTCCAATGGTATAACCGGGATCAAATACCCCGCTGCTGCTTTGAAAGACCATCTGAAGATTCTTGCGATATGGACGAAACTGCTTTTCAGACAAATCCTGCATTTCCTGTCCCTGAAACCAGAATTTTCCATCTGTAGGTTTCTCCAGGCCGGCGATCAGCTTTCCGAATGTAGTTTTACCACTTCCACTTTCACCGATCAGGGCCATGGATGATCCTGCATGGATTTCCAGACTTACATCATCCACTGCCTTCACAATTTTTTTCTTGCCATAATATTTTTTTAAATGTTCTGTCTTTAGTAACGTACTCATACTTTTCCCCTATAAAACTGCATCCAACAGTTTTTTTGTATATGAATGCTGCGGATGATAAAAGATCTCTTCAACCGTTCCGTTTTCCACTATTTCGCCGTCTTTCATGATCGAAACATCATCTGCGATCTCTGCCACCACACCCAGATCATGCGTAATAAATAACACGCCCAGATTTTCTTTCCTGGATAGCTGATAGATTTCTTCCAGGATCTGCTTCTGTACGGTTACATCCAAGGCTGTCGTCGGCTCATCTGCGATCAGATAATCCGGTTTCATGGACATGGCAATGGCGATCATAACACGTTGGCACATACCACCAGACAATTCGTAAGGTTTTTTCTTCATCAGTTCTTCCGGATCACGCAGATTCATCATCCGCAGACTTTCCAACGCTGCTTCCCTTGCCTGTTTTTTGCTCATTCTGCGATGTTTTCTCAGTCCTTCCAGAAGCAGTTGTTCAACTGTAAAGAGCGGATCGAGAGCAGCGGTCGGATCCTGAAAGATCATTCCGATCCTGTCTCCGTATAACTGTCGTTTTTCTTTTCCTGATAACTTCAGAAGACTCTTTTCGTTCAGTGTCACATCTCCGGATATCACCTTTCCATTTCCTGCAAGCAGATTCATGATCGTCAGAGAGGTAACTGACTTGCCGCTTCCGCTTTCTCCCACCAGAGCATGGATCCTTCCGCGTTTTACTTCCAGGCTGACATCTTTTACTGCATGAACCATTCCGTGAGAAGTCTGAAACTCCACATGTAGTCTTTTTACCTTTAGAACATCATTTTTGGGCTGTTCCATTCTGTATTCCCTCCCCCAAATAATTAAATGCCAGAACAATGATCATGATCAGTATGCCCGGATAAAACATCAGTCTTGGATAAGTCTGAATATAACTTCTACTGTCACTGAGCATGATCCCCCATTCCGGTGTCGGTGCCTGCACACCAAGGCCGATAAAGGAAAAACCGGCAATTGACAGAATGATCGAACCGATTTCCATTGTTGCCAGTGCGATCACAGATGGCAGGATATTTCTCAATACATGCCTAAATATGATCCTTGCGTGGCCGCAGCCACCGGCTTTTAGTGCGGTCATATAATTTTTATTTTTTTCCTGAAGTGTCAATGCTCGGGCAAGCCTTGCATATTCTGCCCAGGATACGACCGATAAGGACAGAATCAGATGAGCGCCGCTGGCTCCTACGGTTCCTGCAATGGCAAGTGCCACAATAAAGACCGGCATAGCCATAAATACATCAATAATCCTCATAATTATGGAATCGATTTTTCCACCTACATATCCGGCAAACAGTCCGATCGGCACCCCGACACATACAGTGATCAGAAGCACCGTAAAGCTATAGCTCAGTGAATACCGGCTACCCCAGAGAAGTCTTGATAAAATACATCGTCCCAGCTGATCAGTACCTAAAGGATATGCCGCCGACGGATTCTTTAATTTTATCGAAACATCCACAAGCAGTGGATCATGCGGCGCTAATACAGGTGCAAAAATAGCTGCCAATGCAAAAATTATGACCACCATCAATCCTATTTTTGTTTTCGGTGACCGGAATACCTGTTTCCAGTACAGATTCTGGATCATGCTTTTTTCTGTTTTCTGCTTTCTTCTGCTTCCCATTCTATGATCTCTCCTTTACTTTAACTGGATTCGCCGGTCAATCGCAGAATAGGCGATATCCACAAGAAAATTTAATACTACAATGCCAACAGCCAGAATAAAGATAAAACATTGCAGCACCGGAGTGTCTTTTGAGATCACGGATTTCAATGCCAGATTTCCGATTCCCTGAATTGAAAAAATACTTTCTATCACAGCTGAGCCACAGAAAAAACCGATCACAATTGATACCAGACGTGTCAGCACAGGAATCAGGATATTTTTCAGACCATGACGCAAAATTACATTTACAGATGACAATCCCTTAGCTCTGCTGGCACGTATGTAATCCTGCTTCAGCACCTGTATCATATTGGTACGGATCAATCTCGTCATAATTCCAAAGAAACTGATATCCATGGCAAATGCCGCAAGAATCGGGATGCCTCCGGCATCTCCTCCGATCACGGAAATCACTTTTAGCTTTACTCCAAATATATAGAGCAGCATCAGACCGATCCAGAAAGATGGCATAGATACACTGAGGGACGACAAAATGCGAATGACTTTATCCAGAACTCTGTTTTCATAAATTGCCGACAAAATTCCAAGAGGGACTGATACGATCATCAACAATAAAAACGAAGTAACTGCCAGTTTAAATGTCTGTGGAAAATATCTTTTTAATTCCTCAAAAGCCGGTTTTCTGGTAGAATATGATTTTCCAAAATCGCCATGAAGTGCCTGATCCAGCCATTTCCCGTATTGTACCAGCACCGGCTGATCCAGTCCTTCCTCATGCCGTACTTCTTCTACCTGCTCCGGTGACGGATGCTCATATTTTTTCTCCGCCAGCACTCTGGCAGCATCACCTGCCGATATAAAACTCAGCATAAAAATAATAAATGTAACCGCCAGCACTACCGGAATCATAAATATAAAACGCTTTGCAATTACTTTTCCCATCTTCATCTCTCCTCATTTTTTATCTGTTTATTGTTTTTAAAATAAAAAAAGCTGATATGATCCAGCATCATATCAGCACAAAAAACAAACCTCCACCTCAGGCAGAGCTTATTCCTTCTGTATCCCATCCGAATCAGAATTCTTCTGTCAAAAAGGCAAGTCTCCTGACTCCAGTTCTTCCTACTTACCATCTTCCCGGATCTCTCCAGTGATATTTTGGTTTTCGTCCCTGTCACAGTAGCGGTGGCTGTTCTGGCATTTCACCAGATTCCTTATTAAGTACTTTGTACACCCTTCTGACTATTCAATTTTCATAGTTGCAATGAATAAATATTATAATATCATACTTTTCTTTTTATATAAATAGTTTTTTGTCAAATATAAAATATCTGAACATTTCATAGTGAAACCCGGATATTTTCTGCCTGTATTATTATAGATCCCTTAAGTAAATAACATTATGTATGAACGGTGACTTCTTTATATTTCCGTATAATGATCATATAACTTACGAATAATAAAACAGCTGCACTGCTCCATGCACAGATCTCTGCATAGTATATTCCATCTTCACCGATCAGTTTTGGCAGCAGCTGTCAGCTTAAGGAATGTGCGAAAGAAATTTCCGAGGCGATCCGATAGAAAAAAAGGAGATTTGTTATGAGCGAGTATAGTGTAGAGTTAAAGGGCTTAAATAAGGTGTACAGCAACCTCTTAAAAGAGGATACGATCGCACTGAAGGATATCAACCTCCAGATCCGTCCGGGGGAGTTTATTTCTATCATCGGCCCGTCCGGCTGTGGGAAATCAACACTTTTGCGGATCATTGGAAACCTTGATAAACCGACCTCCGGTACGATCGAGTACCGGGACGGGGCAGATCAGCAGATGGGATTCGTTTTTCAGGATTCTGTTCTGCTCCCGTGGAAAAATGTTAGACAGAATGCAGAATTTCCGTTAGTGATCCAGAAAAAGCAGACGAAAGAGAATGAAGAGAAGCTTGACGAGCTCCTGGAACTTGCAGGGCTTTCGGAGTTTAAGACTGCGCTTCCGAGAGAGCTTTCCGGCGGTATGAAACAGCGTGTGTCCATCGTCCGGGCGCTTTCCTATGACGCTCCGTTACTTCTGATGGATGAGCCCTTCGGAGCTTTGGATGCCCTGACCCGTGACCACTTAAATGAGGAGCTTTTAAAGATCTGGCAGAAGACGAAAAAGACGGTTATTTTCGTTACCCACAGCATCGAGGAAGCCACCTTCCTGTCGGACCGCGTTCTCGTCATGTCTGCGAGACCGGGAAGAGTCAAGGAGATGGTGGAGATCGATCTGCCGCGTCCAAGGGGAGAGGCAACGAGAAATGATCCGAAGTTCACGGAATACAATAAGTATCTGAGGGGGATCATCGGATGAAAAAGAACGGAAAACTTCAGGGACTCCTGAGAACCATCGGGGAATACGCGCTTTCCGTCGGCGTGTTTATCGCGCTCTGGTGGATCTACGTTGCGGTAAAGCATGTCCCGGCGTACATCCTGCCGTCTCCGCCGAAGGTCTGGAGCAGCCTTGTCAAAATGTTTGTAAAAGGAACTGTATACGCACATCTCTGGACGACGACTTATGAGGTCATTCTCGGATTTGTGATCGGCGCCTTTTTAGGAATTGTTCTCGGATATGTGTTTATCAAGATCGATGCCTTAAAAACGATGCTGATGCCGTACCTGATCTTCCTTCAGACGGCACCGAAGATCGCACTTGTCCCGTTATTCGTCGTATGGTTCGGAATCGGACTCGTATCAAAGGTTGTTTTGATCATATCCATGGTCCTGTTCCCGGTATTGTCGGGAATGATGCTGGGTTTGGAATCGATCCCGCCGGATGTCAGAAACCTGATGAAGATCTTAAAAGCGTCAAAATTGCAGGTGTTTTCACAGGTTGAAATGCAGTATTCATTACCGGCGCTGTTTGCAAGTCTGAAGGTCGGTATCGTTCAGGCAGTCATCGGTGCGATCGTTGCCGAATGGATGTCCGGAAAACAGGGTCTCGGATATATCCTGACTTACGCGTCATCGACCTATGACACCCCGATGCTGCTCGCGGGCATCATCGTCACGATCATTCTGGGAATCGCGACGTATCAGGTGATCAGTGTGCTGGAGGATAAGTTCCTGTACTGGCACGAATCGAAAAATTAGTGCTCAGCCCGCCGCTTCTGACAGAAATGCGGTGTGCTGAATGAGAGAAAGATTTTGGGAGGAAATGAGTGTGAATTTTACATCGGCTTCATCACCGACGATGAATGGAAAAATGCCGCATATCCAGTGTACGGCTGAGGAGATCGGAGAGATCGTACTGCTTCCGGGTGATCCGGGGCGCGTTGCCATGTTCGAGGATCTTAAGATCGTCAGCAACTACCGGGAATATGTGGTTGGAACCGGATATTACAACGGAATCAAAGTTACAGTGTGCTCGACTGGAATCGGTGGTCCGTCAACGGAGATCGCTGTGCTCCAGCTGATCGCTCTCGGCGCGAAAGCTCTGATCCGCATCGGCGGGACCGGCGTGCTGAAAGAAGATGTACCGTGCGGGGCGATGGTCTTGAACACGGGTGCTGTCCGGAAAGGCGGTGCTTCCTGCTTCTACGCTCCGTCTGAGTATCCGGCATTAGCCTCATTTGAAGTGCTGGATTGCTTAAAGCGCGCATGTGAGGAGAGAAAGAACGAATATTCCATGGGAATCTGTATGTCGGTCGGTTCCTTCTATCACGGACAGGGACGTCAGATGCCGTTTGAGACAGGATATGATGAAAATGCTGTTCTGGAACAGTATGAAAAATGGAACATTCTGAACATGGAGATGGAGGCGGAGACGATCTTTACGCTGGCATCGTTAAACAATGTTCTTTCCGGAAGCATCTGTGCAGTACACTGCAACCGGATCACGGACCAGTGGCTGGTGGATTTTGAACCGGCCCAGAAGGAGATGTGCAGAACGGCTCTTGCCGCGGGAGAAAAGCTTTATAAGGAATATCTGCACAGAAAGTAACGGATTGTAAGGCCTGCGGGCCCGCCCGCTGACCGCGATCAAATAAAATATAGATAATGACCCGGCCAAAAATGGCGAGGGAAGTTATAGATGCCGGAAATGCAGTTCCGGTAAGACAAAGAACCAATGTATTTATAAAAAGGAGAAGGAGAGTACCATGAAGAAAAAAATTCTTGCAACCGTACTGACAGCGGCAATGGCAGTGTCCATGCTCGCAGGATGCAGCTCTGAGAGCGCAGGCAAAGCAAGCGAAGCAGCAGCAACGACCGCAGAGGCAACGACAGCCGCAGAGGAGACAAAGGCTGAGGAGACAACGGCGGCAGAAGCAAAGGACACAGGCGATTTAAAGACGGTTTCCATTCAGATCGATGGTTCCGCAGTTCCGTATTACGCACCGTTATACCTTGCGCAGGAGAACGGATATTTTGCGGAAGAGGGACTGAATGTTGAATTCTATTATGCAGCAGCAGCCGATATCGTAAAGAACGTTGCAGCAGGAAATGTTGAGTTCGGTTTCCCGAACGCAGATGCAGTTGTAGCGGCAAAGGCACAGGGTATCCCGGTTAAAGTTGTTCATACAACCTATCAGGAAGGCCTCGGCGCAATCATCTTCGGAAGCGATTCCGGAATCAGCACACCGGCTGACTTAAAGGGTAAAAAAGTAGCAGTTACAAGCCTTGGAAGTGCAAACTACTTCCAGCTTCAGGCAGCTATGGAGTCTGCAGGCCTTACGATCGACGATGTACAGGTTGAGATCGTTGGTACAGGCGCAATTCTGACAGCACTCACAGAGGGTCAGGTTGACGCGATCGTGTTCTCCAAACTCAGAACCATCGAGTTAAACAACTCCGGTTACGCGGCAAGCGAAATCACATGCGACCAGTTCCTTCCGTCCTTCGGCAACGTATTAGTTGCAGGCGACAAGTTAGTAGCAGAGGATCCGGAGACTGTTGACGGATTCTGCCGCGCGTTAAACAAAGCGATCGAGTACATCATCGACGGTCACGTTGAGGAGGCTGTTGATATGTCTATCGAGAAATATGCACCGACCTTCGCTGAGAAGAGAGATGTTGTTGTCCAGATCTTAAACGATGTATTCGTAAAGACCTTATGGCAGAGCGATTACACGAAGGAAAACGGAATCGGCGCGTCCAACCCGGAGAAGTGGCAGGCACTGATCGATGAGTCCAAGGAGATCGGCAATATCGACGAGACCTT
>ENA-OPAL01001806-OPAL01001806.1-human-gut-metagenome-genome-assembly--contig:-NODE-1806-length-11667-cov-46.600672_pt1 | contig 11667 bp, 11 predicted proteins | sample MGYA00241057_ERZ501430 | MGnify/ENA primary metagenome ERZ501430 (study PRJEB25962, sample SAMEA2042506) | human gut metagenome | biome: human gut; feature: human-associated habitat; material: faeces...
GCTTCCGACCAGCTCTTTGTTGTGGCTGTTGGCAGTTGCGCACTTGACCATCGCAATCAAAGACAGAACTGCACATACCGCGAGTGCAACCGTGATTGCCATGACGATGATGTCAGAAGTGACATCCGTAAAGCCGAGACTGAACAGGATGCCGTTCTGGAACAGAAGCAGCACAGCCAGCATGCCGAGCGAAACGATAAGACTGAGCGCAGTCAGGGCAGTGGGTGCTTTCGAAAAAGCCTTTTTGTTAGAGTTACTCATTTTTCTCTCACTCCATGATGTGATAATGGTTGTACCGCGCAGATGGGTTTCCTTGCGGTGTTGATGATATCCTTTTTAGGATACCCCTATTATACCACACAATTTGCAATTAGTCAATCACGAATACGCGAAGGAGCGGTATTTTCAGCAAATATTTACCTTTGTCGAGTGAAGTTTGAGCAACAATCCATTAGATGTACAGCTCAGGCGTTTACTCGGTGACGGAAGCTGCCTCAGCAGTTTCGACTGTTGCATCCTCCGACGTAGCCTCTTCGATTTCAGTGCTCTCGGACGCGACGGTTGAGGTTGTCGTGGAAGAAGGAGTCTCATCCTTCTTGCCGCAACCGGCAAGCATCACCATTGCGGCGGCTGCAACTGCCACCGCCATCAGCATTTTCTTGTTTTTCATTTTGTGTTCTCCTTTGTGTTTGGGTTTCAGTGCAACCCTCATGGCATTTGCCGCAAAGAAAAAGGCGAGCTGCCCGACGAATCAGGCAGCCCGCCAGCGGGCAGGTACTGCGGCCTTGTACCGGTCCGAAGTTTAAGTATATGCAACTCGCACAACAGTGCAAGCACTTTTTTGTTAGGGATACACAATTCCACTCGGCAGCTTTATACCAATGACATTGTCCAATGGGATGAATGCCAAAGCATCATCTATTGTAATGAACATGCCGCTGGATGGGTTTAAGCACAAGTACCCATTGCGAAGGTAGAAACCGTCTTGTTGAATTAACTGATAATCTTGTAGGTCTCTAAATCTATAGGAAGCAATAGTGGTTGCCTCCCCTTCTGCAGTTTTGTACTTGACAACGAGTTTGGTCCCGGCAGTATTTGCTGCCAGCTCAATCAACTTTTTGAGCCGCACATATTTCGGAATTTTCTCGATTTTATCGCGGCAAAGGCGCTTTACCGCCTCGTTTTCCAAAACTGCTTCACGAGGGTCTTTGGCTACTTTGTGCCTGCCCGCGTGCGAGGCGAAAAGTTGAAAAACTAGTGTCATCGTGTCACCGTGAACAGAGCAGAAGATGTTTGGTATCGCTCTTTGGCTTCAGACACAAATCCCCCCTGTCTCCGCCTCCGTTAGCTTTCGGAAGTAGAGATCCACAAATTACTGTTTTTGTCGTGGCGCCTCCAAAGTGGTAATCTTTTGCAAAGATAGGAAAAATAAAATAAATGAGAGTTCCCACTATGGGAACTCGTAATGATATTTATTGATTTTTAGAATCTTTTAAATGATAAATGCTAGAATTTATACTCGATTCTCGCAAGTTGTAGAAGGAATTGGGGTGGTATCGCATTTGCAAATATATATGAAGTTCCGAAAAATGAAAATCCCCAACCTGCTATGGGAAAGCTGGTTGGGGAAATTATGATAGATTTTGCTTCCATCAGAAAATATCCGATTGTGAATTACAATGGATACTCCTCGAAAGCGTAGAGTACAGTGCTCAAATAACGCTCGCCGGTATCTGGCAAGAGGGCTACAATCTTCTTGCCCTTATTCTCAGGACGCTTTGCAATCTCGGTGGCTGCAAAGGCGGCGGCACCTGATGAGATTCCTACCAGCAGACCCTCGGTCTGAGCCAGGTCACGACCTGCCTTGATAGCATCATCGTTCTGAATATCCAATACCTCATCGATATATTCTGAAGAGTAAGTCTCTGGAATGAAACCGGCACCGATGCCCTGAATCTTGTGAGGACCGCTCTGTCCGCCGTTCAATACAGGCGATGTGGCAGGCTCTACGGCAATCACCTTCACGTTAGGATTCTGCTCTTTCAGGTACTTGGCGATACCTGAAATGGTTCCGCCTGTTCCTACACCGGCTACGAAGATATCAATCTCGCCATCGGTATCTGCCCAGATTTCTGGTCCAGTTGTGGCATAGTGCTTGGTAGGATTGGCTGGGTTGGTAAACTGTCCCAGAATCACAGAGCCTGGGATGGAATCGCGGAGCTCCTCGGCAGCCTTGATGGCGCCAGGCATTCCGTCCTTACCGCTGGTCAATCTCACTTCTGCGCCGTAAGCCTTCACCAGGTTTCTGCGCTCCACACTCATGGTTTCAGGCATGGTGAGGATGAGGTGGTAGCCCTTAACGGCTGATACTAGAGCCAAACCTACACCCGTGTTGCCGCTGGTTGGTTCGATGATGGTGGCACCTGGTTTCAGGATGCCCTTCTGCTCAGCGTCTTCGATCATCGCAAGGGCGATACGATCCTTTACGCTTCCGCCAGGATTGAAGAATTCTACCTTAGCAATCACAGGAGTCTCCAAACCCTTGGATGCTGAATACTTACCCAATTCAACCAATGGAGTCTTACCGATTAAATCAGTAATCTGCTTATATATCTTTGCCATAACTGTACTCTAATTTAAATCATTAATAATTTTACTTTACGTAAGTAAATGCTTCATCGAGTGCCTCAATCAGGTCGTCGATGTTCTCGATACCGATGCTCAGGCGAACGGTAGAAGGATAGATGTGCTGCTCCTCCAATTCCTCTGGGCTCAACTGAGAGTGGGTGGTTGTTGCTGGGTGGATAACCAGTGACTTCACGTCGGCTACGTTAGCCAGCAAAGAGAAGATGCGCAGGTGGTCGATGAACTCCCATGCCTCTTTCTCACCGCCCTTGATATCGAAGGTGAAGATAGAACCACCGCCGTTAGGGAAGAGCTTCTTGTAAAGTTCATGGTCTGGATGAGAAGGAACGGCTGGGTGATTAACCTTAGCCACCTTAGGGTTGTTCTCCAGATACTCTACCACCTTCAATGCATTCTGAACGTGACGCTCTACACGGAGGCTCAATGTCTCCAAGCCCTGAAGAAGAATCCAGGCATTGAATGGAGAGATGGTTGCACCGGTATCACGAAGGATGACCGCACGGATTCGGGTTACGAAGGCTGCTGCTCCGGCTACATCTGCGAATACGGCACCATGATAAGATGGGTCTGGCTTAGCGAGAGTAGGGAACTTGTCGGCATTTGCCTTCCAGTCGAACTTACCGCCATCTACGATGACACCACCGAGAGATGAACCGTGACCGCCGATGAACTTGGTAGCTGAGTGAACCACGATGTCTGCTCCGTGCTCGATAGGGCGGATGAGGTATGGGGTGCCGAAGGTGTTGTCGATAATCAATGGGATGTTGTGGCGATGAGCAATCTCAGCCAGCTTATCGATATCGGTTACATCTGAGTTCGGATTTCCGAAGGTCTCTGCATAGAGTGCCTTGGTATTGTCCTGGATGGCAGCCTCTACCTGCTCGAAGTTGCGAGGATCCACGATGGTGTAGCTTACACCCTGTGTAGATAATGTATGAGTGATGAGGTTATAAGTACCACCGTAGATGTTGTCGGCAGCTACGATGTGGTCGCCATTCTGAAGAATGTTCTGCAGAGCGTAGGTAACGGCGGCAGCACCAGAAGCGACAGCCAAACCTGCTACACCACCTTCGAGGGCAGCTACACGGTCTTCGAATACACCCTGAGTAGAGTTGGTCAAGCGACCATAGATGTTACCTGCGTCACGGAGTCCGAATCTATCGGCAGCGTGCTGAGAGTTGCGGAACACGTAACTTGTGGTCTGGTAGATAGGCACCGCACGAGCGTCGGTAGCTGGATCTGGATTTTCCTGACCTACATGCAACTGAAGTGTCTCAAAGCGAAGTTTCTTTTCTGTACTCATAATCTATGTCCTTTCTTTAATTTTACGTTAATATTCAATCTTATTCATTTATATAAATTTGTCGCCCAGTTATCCAGTCATGATTGGCATCAGACTGTTTGTTCTGATTGACGCAGCAAAGGTACTGCGATTTTTTGGATTCTGAAATAGCATATGAGTAGTATTCCTGCTACCACGTTTGTGGTATTCGGGCATTTTTTTCGATTTTTTGAGAGAAATTACAGTCTGAATCCTAAGCCGATGGTCATCGGGTAACACTCGGGAGCCTTGGTCTTATTGAGCAGCGGGGTTACTCCGGCACGGGCGTAGAGCATCACTCCTGAGTAGCCGGCACGGGCTTCCAGGTTCAGGCCGATAGGGTTGAGGTTGATATCGCCCGTTTCGGTATGCTTGTGCTTGCCTATGAAGTAGCGGGAATGCTCGTGCCAGCGGTATTCTACCGATGGACCTAACGCCAGGAATGCATCATGGCATCCTATGCGCTTCTGCCACTCCAGCATGATAGGCAGGCGGAGCACATTGTAGCTGATATAGCTTTTCTTCAGCGTCTCGCCTTCTATCGGAGTCATTGCCGATACCCCGTTTTCGGTGCTTAATACATAATTGTCCTTGAAATGGTGGTGCACCTGTCCGATGGAGAGAGAGGAGGTGAGCGCCATTTCGTTGGAAAGGCGGAAGCAGAGACTGGTGAGGGTGATGCCCCATTCCCACGACTTGGAGTCGCGACTGTGCATCTCGTTGTTGCCTCCCATGCTTCCCCTGCTGCCTGGCAACTGGCTGCAGCCGAAGAAGAAGGTTGGATAATGACTCTCCAGACTGCGCTTGCGCTTGCTCAGGGTCTGAGGGATGAAAGGCGAGGTGACAAATACCTTTTCTACTTCCTGACCATCTACGAATTGGGTCTCTGAAATCTTGGTCATCTCGTTGCCGTTCATCTTATATATCTTCACAGAAGTCTGTTCACCATCCTGCTTGATGACGATGTTCTGGTCGTTCACTCTGATTGTGGTGTCGTTAGCCTCTACAGAGGCTGGTGCACTGTTGCTGTTGGTTTCAGCAAGGGCGAAGGCTGGCATCATAGCAGCCATCATCATTACGTTTTTGATATTCATAATACAATATTTTATGTTGTTTCTTATTCTTATTGAGAGGATTCCTGTAGGAAGATGTTGCTTCTATCTTCTGGAATAGCAGAGTTTCATGATATCTTCGGGCGACAGGTCGCCTTCGATATAAATCACGGTTCCCTTGCTTTTACTCGGGTTACTGAAGAGGATGAAGCGGTTGTCGCCATTGCTCAAGGGTGTCATCATGTAATAGCCGCTCACCATCTTGCCATTCTCCACCACCTCTCTGATTTTTTTCGCAGCCTTGCGGTCGGACTTCAGATAGTGGGCTATTTCCGTGGCATGGTTCTTATATACCAGGCTCTTGTATATCTTGAGCCTGTAACCTTTGAGTTGCGCATTCTGCATCGTAACCATCTTGCATCCCTTGGCGTGTCCGAAGCGTTGGAATATGCTTTTTACGTACAGCCCCTCCTGGGCATTAGCCGAAATCGAGGCTACCACGATAAGAAGCAGTCCGATGAAGAAGCGTTTTATCAAGTTGCATCGTTTCATATTCTATACCTTATTATATATATTATACTTTATAGTTTGATTGATTCATCTAAAAGATGAATTTATTGTTTCATCATATCCAGGGCACTGAATGGATCTTCGGAATCTGCCGAAACATCTTCCAGGGCATCCAGGGCTTCGTTATGAACGAACTCCTGGTCGGTATAAACCTTTCCATCGATAACCGCATAACATTCAGGCTGAGGCTGGGCTATCTTCTGGATGCCCACAAACAGGAATGCGATGATAGCGGCGGCTGCCACAGAAGTGCCGAAATATTTGAGCCATCTGCTGCGAGAAGCTTCCTTTTTTGGGATTTCTTCCTTCTCGATATCTTTTTTTTCGAAATCCTCCTCCTTCTCTTTTTCTTTTAGATTTCGAGAAAGATTCATCTGTTCGAATCCGATATAGCTGAAGAGGGCGCGATAGGATTCCCATTCTTCAGGAATATCATTGCCATGCTCTTCGAAATATTTTCTGAGCGTTGCCTCTTCCTCATTGGATGTGGCACCATCCATATACTTGTCGAGCAAGTCCTGTATCGTCTTGAATTCATCGATATCCTTGAATTCATCGATTCTTTTTATTTTATCGTTCATATTCTTTCCTCCTTCTTTATTTTGTTCTGTTCTGTTTCACGATGTTCATATAAGTCTCTCTGATTTTGAGTCGGGCTCTGGAGAGATTCTTTCGGAGATTATCGGCAGTACATCCCGTTATCTGCATGATTTCATCGGCAGTATAGCCTTCTATCTCCTTCATGCGGAATATCTGCTGCTGCAAGGGCGGAAGCTGTGCCACTATCTGTCTGATGAGGTTTACCTCGTCCCGTTGCTCTGCCCGCCGGTCTTCTATGGGTACTTCCATTACCTTGTCGGTGGTGAAGTTCCGCTCCTCATGTCGGCACTGGTCATAAAACTTGTTGCGCATGATGGTGATGGCTAGAGCCTTGAGGTTATCTTCTGCCTTGATGTCATGGCGCATGTCCCACAGCCTGAGCATGACTTCCTGCACGAGGGCTTCGGCATTGTCGTCACTCTCAGTCAACCTTAGCGCATACGCTTTCAGGTCGCTGCGCATCGGTAGGATGATATGGTTGAATTCTTCTGTTCTCATAACCTTTACACGTCTATAGACGTATGAAATTGAAAAATCGGACATCTAAGAAGAGATTTTTTTCAAATAATGCTTTCTTTTTTCAAAGAAAAATGTTATTTTTGCAGTCATAAACATAAAATTTAGCAATCGAAAACATTAAAAAACTGAATGGCTTATGGCATCAATTGTTTCTATTATTCCCATCGTGTTGCTGTTCATCCTGATGCTCGGCTTCAAGATGGCAGGTCATAAAAGCGCCTTGCTGACGCTCGTAATTACCGTGCTGCTTGCTCTCTTCGCTGCTTCGCAGCTGGGCATGATTGCCCCGGAACATGCGGAGGATAGCGTGATCGCCCTGACGGGATGGGCGGTGGTGGAAGGCATCCTGAAGGCGGTATTCCCGATTCTCATCATCATCCTGATGGCTATCTACAGCTATAATATCCTCGTGGAAAGCAAGCAGATAGAGGTGATCAAGAGGCAGTTTACATCGATTACCGATGATAAGGGACTGCTCGTGCTGCTCCTCGTATGGGGATTCGGCGGACTGCTCGAAGGTATGGCGGGCTTCGGAACGGCGGTGGCGATACCTGCTGCCATCCTCATCGGACTCGGATTCAAACCGATGTTCTCGGCTCTGGTTTCCTTAATCGGTAATACCGTGGCTACGGGATTTGGTGCCGTGGGTGTACCGATTACTACGCTCTGCAATGAGGTGGCTGAAAGCGGATCGGCTTCGGCGGCACAGATTTGCGAGACTTCGGCATTCGCCATTATCCAGCTGTCACCTCTCTTTATCCTCCTGCCTTTTATTATCTTGACGCTTACCGATAAGCATAATCTTATCAAGAATCTCATCATCGCCCTCTGGGTGGGAGTGATTTCCGTGATAGTGCAGTTTGTCTGCGGCTATTATCTCGGTTCCGAGACTCCAGCCATCATCGGTTCGCTGGCAGCCATTATCGCCATCATCGCATACGCCAAGGTATTTGCCAGAAAGAGCAAGGTGCAGGATAAGGAAACCTTTACGCTTGCCGAAAGCCTGAAGGCATGGAGCGTTTACCTTTTTATATTGATATTTATCCTGGTTTCCGGAGCACTCTGTCCTCCGGTCAATGCTTTCCTCAAAAGTCATCTGGTGAGTGCGGTTCATCTGCCTGTGCTCGACAGCACCTTTAAGTTTGGCTGGATTTCCAATGCAGGACTGATGCTCTTCCTGGGTGCTACGATTGGTGGATTGATTCAGGGATTGAGCCTCAAGAGATTGATGGTGATTCTTGCCCGTACCACGGTGAATCTGCGAAAGACGGTGGTGACCATCTGTTCGCTGATAGCTCTGGCAAGTGTGATGAATTATTCGGGAATGATTACTGCCATCGCCTCCGGACTGGTGGCAGTAACGGGAGATTTCTATCCTCTGGTTGCGCCGATGATTGGTGCCATCGGAACCTTCGTAACGGGTTCTGATACCTCTTCGAATATCCTCTTTGCCAAGCTCCAGGCTCATGTTGCCAATCAGTTGGATATGACGGGGCAGAGCACATTCTTTGGTATGGAGGGTGGTCAGGAAAACTGGCTGGTTGCTGCCAACACCACGGGAGCCACGGGTGGCAAGATGATCAGTCCGCAGAGCATCGCCATTGCTACTGCAGCCTGCGATATGGAGGGGAAGGATGGAGAGATTCTCCGTTCGGCCATCCCATACGCCCTGCTTTATATCGTATTGGGCGGACTGATGGTTTACTTCGGTTGCTGATCTTCTTTTCTTATATAAAAAACTGTCCTCATCTGTTATCTCAGATGGGGACAGTTTCAGTTTTATAAATCGACATTATATCTTTTAAGCATGTCTTTTCTCGTAAGCCAGACTGTGGTCGTGCTTGTCGATATCATTTTTTGATTTGCTCTTTACCACGAGCCATACACCGGAGAAGATGAGGGCGGCGGCTATTGCCTGCATGCCTTTGAATACGGCGAGGCCCACGATAACACTCACGGTAACCGATACCAGCGGCTGCACATAATTATATACACTCACCACGGTAGGGCGCAACGTCTTCTGACCAATTATCATGCAGATGTAACCCAGGAAAGTGCCGAAGAAGATGACGTAGCCCGTTTCCCACCAGGTGCTCATCGGAACCTGGGCGAAAGGAATGTCCGATACGTGTCCTATCGTGAAAGGCCAGATGAAGAGGGTTGCCCAGGTAAACATCCACTTGTTCACCGTGAAGAGCGAATACTTCTGAACCAGCGGCTTGAAGAGTGCCAGATAGAGAGCGAACGAAAGCTGTGCCGAGATGCAGAGCAGGTCGCCCCAGATATTTCCTACCTTAGCATTGCCAGCCGTAGCACTCGTCAGGATGATGATACAGGCTCCGCTGCATCCCATCAGCACACCGATAGCCTTCTTCCAGGTGATAGGTTCCTTCAGAATCAGGAACGAGAGAATCATGGCGAAGATAGGCATCGAAGTAGTCATGATGCTGGAGTTGCTTGGCGAGGTGAGACTCAGACCGATGGTATAGCAGCATTGGTTGCATACCAGTCCGAATATGCCGGCACCTGCCATCTTGATGATGTCCTTGGTAGGGATATGTTCTCTTTTGGTGAAGAATGATGCTATCCAGAAGAGGAGGGCACCACCCAATACACGGAAGCTCACCAGGTCGATGCCGTCGATGCCGTGAAGCATGGCATCCTTGCCTACGGGAGCCATCAGTCCCCAGAATGCGCCGGAACAGAAGAGGCACAGGTGGGCGATAAGAGGTCGTTTGTTATCCATTTTTTCCTTATTTCTATTTAAATCTTCCTATTTTTGAATAAAATCGAGTGCAAAGGTACAAAAAATCGAGGAATTTTGCTATATTTGCGGTATATTTTTTAGAATAGGAGATAATTCTTATGCAGAAATATGCTGATTATATCAAACAGATAGAGATTGAATCTCTCTGGAGCGGTACCAAACATATTCTTTGGACCCTCGACCGCCGTGTCAATATCCTGAGTGGTGTAAACGGCGTGGGCAAGAGTACTATATTAAATAAGGTGGTAAAGGGTCTGGCGGCTGGCGGTGAATTCCCTAGTCACATGATCAAAGGTGTGCATCTGAAGGTGGAGCCGGAGGAGGCAAAGTGGATTAGATATGATGTAATCCGCTCGGTAGATAGACCATTGATGAATGCCGAGATGATCAACAAGATAGACCTTACCCTGGTTACCGAACTCGACTGGCAGCTCTTCCAGCTGCAGCGCAAGTATCTGGATTACCAGGTGAACATCGGCAACCGCATCATCGCCGTCTTGCAGAGTGGCGAACCGGATGCAGCCTTCAAGGCTCAGAAACTGAGTGAACCGAAGAAGATGTTCCAGGATATGGTAGATAATCTTTTCAAGGATACCGGCAAGACCATCATCCGTACTGCCAACGAAATCCGCTTCAACCAGATAGGCGAGCAGCTCTCGCCTTATCAGCTCTCGGCTGGTGAGAAGCAGATTCTTGCCATCCTCCTCACCGTGCTGGTGGAGGACAACCAGTCATACGTCCTCTTTATGGATGAGCCGGAAATCAGTCTTCACTTCGAATGGCAGAAGCTGCTCATCGGTCTGGTGCTGCAGCTTAATCCGAATATCCAGATCATCATGACCACCCACAGTCCTGCTGTGGTCATGGATGGATGGACCGATAGGGTGACGGATGTGAATGATATTACGATTTCGTAATGTTGAATGTTAAGTGTTGAATGTTGATTTTTTCAGCTTATGGCTAAACGTTTAACCGATAATATCAATTCCCAGTTCTTCGAGGCAGCCAACAGGATGACCTCGAAGAAGGCTCGGCGCAAGATTGTGGCTTACGTCGAGAGCTACGATGATGTCTTCTTCTGGCGTTCTGTACTGGGAAAGTTTGAGAATGAAAAACGCTATTTTGATATCATGCTGCCTACCCGTAACCAGCATTTAGACCGAGGCAAGAAGGCTGCTATCTCCAGTATGCTGAAGGGAGTAGGTAGGGATATGATAGCCTGTGTAGATGCCGATTACGATTATCTGCGTCAGGGCTCAACCGAGTCTTCCCAGCAGATGTTGGAGAATCCTTACATCTTCCATACCTATGCCTATGCCATTGAAAACTTCCAATGTTATGCCAGAGGATTGCACGAAACCTGTGTGATGGTGACGCTCAACGACCGTCGCATCTTCGATTTCGAGCGTTTTCTTGAGTCCTATTCCCGTACCATCTGGCCCCTCTTCTTATGGCACATGCTGTTCTATGTGCGTCATCGCAAGATGTCGATGCATTTTGATATGGCAGAGTTTGATAAGGTCATCATGCTGCCTTCTGTCCGAATCCAGGATCCTAAATGGGCGATAGATTATTTGGGAAAGAAGGTGCGGGCAAAGCTGTTCCAGCTGGAGCGCCGCTTTAAGAAGTTTAAGGATGAGTTGGATGAAATGGCTCTTTACCTCAACAATCTGGGTGTAAACGAGAGCAATACCTATTTATATATACAGGGTCATCATCTCTTCGACCTGGTAGTTAGTCCTATCGTCCAGAGCGTTTGCGATGCTTTGCGCAACGATAGGGAGAATGAAATCCGCGACCGTGCCCTCCATTCCGAGCAGGCTCGCACCGAAATGGCATGTTATGAGAATAGTCTGGGCAAGGTGAAGATGATGATGAAGAAGAACACCTTCTACCAGTTCTCTCCCGAATTCCAGAAGATACAGGCGGATGTGGAAAAGTATTTGGAAAGGTAAAAAGGATATTTAAAGGTAAAAAGGTAAAAAGGTAAAAAGAAAGCAGGCAGATGACATCCCGCCAGGCTCTTTTTACCCTTTTACTTTTTTACCTTTAAAAAACCTCCAGGAACTTCAGGGTTCCTTCTATCTTCAATGTCTTGGTGCTGGCAGGAACTACGATGCTCTCGCCGCCCTGGAGCGTAATCTCGTTACCCTCGTTGTCGGTAATCTTAGCCTCACCCTTCAAGCCAATCA
>ENA-OPAL01001821-OPAL01001821.1-human-gut-metagenome-genome-assembly--contig:-NODE-1821-length-11563-cov-7.527807_pt1 | contig 11563 bp, 10 predicted proteins | sample MGYA00241057_ERZ501430 | MGnify/ENA primary metagenome ERZ501430 (study PRJEB25962, sample SAMEA2042506) | human gut metagenome | biome: human gut; feature: human-associated habitat; material: faeces...
CGCCGTGTACCGAACGGTACGCACGGTGGTGTGAGAGGACGGCGGTTAGGCACCGTCTCCTACTCGATTCAGCATGAAACTACTGCAAAATGCTGATACACGAGTCGGATATGCTGCGTCGTTTTTTCTGCAAAATCAAGAAAATGTACGGAAAAAGCGAATTGTACAGCAGATATCAATAGCGTATAATGAAATTACTTCGTGTGTAGTAGCTTTAAGAGAAATGGAGAAAAAACTTTTTGATATTTTAAAAATTGTACAGAAAAATCCGGTATTCGGAAAAACGTTAATGTGCGGCGATATGTTAGATGAAGAGCGTATGGGAATCTTATATGAGATTCTCTATGCGATCGACAGGGAGGAGTTTACGGATACTAGAAATGACATCTTTCAGTATGGCAGTCTGATCGGAAAAAAGGACTTACTGGCAAGACAGATTTTTTTGTGTTTATTGATTCTCTTAGATGAGCAGGAACAGATGATCAGGAAATGATTTACAGATCGTAATAACAAAAGATTTTTTACAAAAGAGTTCTGTGTAAGGCACAGAATTGCCGTGTGGATTTTTAGATGGAAAAAGAGTCTGTAGTTCGGCTCAGAATAACGACGGGAGGAGAAAGTATTACTACACAAGGGGAGAGTTTTTAGAATGGTCTTACCGGATGTTCCGGTGAGACTATTCTTTTTTTATCTTGTCACGAGTTAGAAAAAGGGTTACTATAATAAAGATTTGATAAGCAGACATATAATGTTAAAAAGTTGGAGCAAAATCCAAAATAAAGTCAGAATAGAGGAGATTACACCATGAATATTGTTGTTTTAGCAGGTGGTTTAAGTACAGAGAGAGATGTGTCATTTAAGACCGGAGATATGGTATCCAAAGCACTTCGAGAGAATGGACATAATGTTATTTTGCTCGATGTTTTTATGGGATACAGTGACAAAGAGGAAGATTTAACTGGAATTTTTGACCGCACAGAGGAAGTCAGCGTGCAGGTAAAAGATATCCCGGAGATAGCACCGGATCTTGCAAAGGTAAAGGCATCAAGAAAAGATCAGTCTGATTGTTTCTTTGGACCAAACGTCATTAATATGTGCCGTATGGCGGATATTGTTTTCATGGCGTTACACGGAGAAAACGGCGAGAATGGTAAGATTCAGGCAGCATTTGACCTGTTTGGAATCAAATATACCGGAACCGGCTATTTAAGCAGTGCGCTTGCAATGGATAAGGGAATGGCAAAACAGTTATTTATCGCTGGTGGAATCCCGACACCACAGGGCATTTCCATGAAGAAAGAGAACCGCAAAGATTCCGCAAAAGAACTTGGCTTAAAGCTGCCATGTGTTGTAAAACCATGCTGTGGAGGTTCCAGTATTGGTGTTACGATCGTGCGCACGGAAGATGAATTCAAGAGTGCTTTGGATGAGGCATTCAAATGGGAGGATAACCTCATTATCGAAGAGTATGTAGAGGGACGTGAATTTTCAGTCGGTGTTATTGACTATAAGGCACTTCCAATCATTGAGATCGCACCGATTCAGGGATTCTATGATTATAAGAATAAGTACAAAGCAGGCAGTGCAGTGGAGACCTGTCCGGCAGAATTACCGGAAGAAATCACAGAGCAGATGCAGCACTATGCAGAGCGTGTGGCAGAAGTATTAGGACTGAATACTTACTCCCGTTCTGATTTCTTATTAAATAAGAATAACGAAATTTACTGTCTGGAAGCAAACACACTTCCTGGCATGACACCGACAAGCCTTCTTCCACAGGAAGCAGGCGTTCTGGGAATCAACTTTAATCAGTTATGTGAGAAGCTGATTGAGATTTCCTTAAAAAAATATGAGAAATAATGATGAATGACATATCGCCACCAGTTTTGCAGAACCGGTGGCAGTTTGTTCTATAATAACAGGAGCATGATATGAAAAATATGACCTTAGAGCATATCGCAGCAGTCTGCGGCGGTACTTACATAGGAAATGAAGAGGATAAAACGCGCGAGATCCAAGGAGCAGTGATCGACAGCCGCCTTGTGGAAAAAGATTATTTATTTATCCCGGTACGTGGAGAAAAGGTGGACGGACACAGTTTCATCCCATCTGTTTTTGAAAAAGGAGCGCTGGCAGTGCTTTCAGAAGAGAGGTTAGAGAATCCGGCAGGCCCATACATTCTCGTGGAAAACACCTTAGACGCGATGAAGAAGATCGCAGCAGATTACCGCAGAGGTCTGGATATTAAAGTAGTCGGAATCACAGGAAGCGTTGGAAAAACGAGCACTAAAGAGATGATCGCATCTGTTCTGGCACAGAAATATAATGTGTTAAAAACAGAGGGAAACCTGAATAACGAGATCGGACTTCCACTCACGATTTTTAAAATCCGGGAGGAACATCAGGTGGCTGTGCTTGAGATGGGAATTTCTGAATTTGGGGAGATGGACCGGTTATCCACAATGGCAAACCCGGATATCTGCGTGATCACGAATATCGGACTTTGTCATTTGGAAAATCTCATCACAAGGGATGGAATCTTAAAGGCAAAGACAGAGAGTTTTGCGCATCTGACACCGGATGGAATTGCAGTATTAAACGGTGATGACGACAAACTCTGTGACAAGAAAGTCGTAAATGGAAAGCCGGCAGTGTTCTATGGTATTGAAAAGGCTGCTAAAGTGGCAGAAACCGAAGAAGGACAAAAGACACTTGCAGAGAAAACGGTTTACGCAACGAATGTGGAGGCAGTTGGTCTGACCGGAACAAAAGCAGCAATCCATTATCCGTCGAGAGAGACAGGCGGGGAAGTGACGATGGAAGTCACGATTCCGATTGCCGGAGAACACAATGTATACAATGCGCTGGCAGCCGTGAGTGTGGCAAGAGAGTTAGGTCTGACCTGTGAAGAGATGAAACACGGTATCGAATCTGTGCAGACGATCGGCGGCAGAAGCAACCTGATCCACAAAAACGGTGTGACGATCATCGATGACTGTTACAATGCAAACCCGGTTTCCATGAAAGCTTCCATCGATGTATTGTCCAAAGCACCGGGCAGAAAAATCGCGGTACTCGGAGATATGGGCGAGCTTGGCGCAGAGGAAAAACAGCTTCACTATATGGTGGGAGAACATTTTGCAGGAAAGGGAATTGACGCACTTTACTGCGCGGGAATACTCTCACAGGAGATCGCTAAAGCAGTGCGTGCATGCAGCAGTGAGACAGAAGTCCACGATTATGAGGACAAAGCAGACCTGATCAAAGACCTTGTAAAAGAGGTACAGAGCGGGGATACAGTGCTTGTGAAAGCGTCACATTTTATGGGATTCCCGGAGATTGTGAAGAAATTGACGAAGTAGAAATAGGAGTGTCTGATGAGACACGCCAAAAACCCCAGTGCCGAAACACTGGGGTTTTCAAAATAGATTATTTTATGTTCTAATATGGTCTGACAGATACCTAAATGATAGAATTATTTTTCTCTAACATCTCAGCAATCACATTCTGACAGTAAGCTCCGATTTTTTTCTTCTGTTCCTTATCCAGCTCGTTCGGATAAATTGGTTTTCCGTATTCTACAATTACATGTGTTTTTTTGACACGGGGCATATGAGCCTCCAACACATCTGCGGAGTTCGTGATCGCCATCGGGATAATCGGACAGCCACTCTTTTCCGCAATCTTGAAACTTCCCTCTTTGAATGGGAGCATCAGATCGTCTGTTTTATTTCTCGTGCCTTCCGGGAAGATACACATGGAAATTCCATTCTTTACATTGTCGATTCCGGCAAGGATCGTTTTTAACGCTTCTTTTACATTCTCACGGTCGATAAACAGACAGTGCAGACGCCGCATCCAGGTGCGTAGCAACGGCACTTTTTCCATATCTTTTTTTGCAACATAGCCGGTAAGTCCCGGGCAGCGTGCATAGGTGATGATAATATCAAAATAGCTTTTGTGGTTTCCGATGTATAAGACTGCCTGATTTTTCGGAACGTTTTCTTCACCGATGACGGTCACTTTCGTTCCACAGATAAATAAAATCACGCGGAATGCCCACTGCACCATGCGAAGCTGGCCTAAGTCGGCAGCCTGTTTGTTGAATTTTGCAATGATCCATTCCACGCCGAGCACCGGGATTCCGATGATGAGGTAGAGAATTGCAAAGAGTAATGCAAGGATTAATCTTATCATAAGGAAAATTCCTTTCTACTTAATAAAATGTTTTATAAAAATACGATGATCTGTGTTGTGTTGAAATATCAGCCTCATCCCATTATAAGGGTTGGGGAAGAGAAAAACAACTCATAAATTAGGAATATAGAAAGGTATGCCGGCATATAATGGTATAAGAGCAAAAATGCTGTGCCGGGTGGCACGGAACTGGAGGCGGGTATGCAGACGAAAAGGAAAAAAAGCAGGTATGTTTTTTGGAAAACGGAGGTTCTTTTTGCAACGCTTTTTTTTGCAGCACTTCTTTTTGCCGGATGCAGTGTGGAACAGACGAACCGGACAAAAATCAGTGATCTTGATTACACGATCGCCGCAGAGGCAGACATACCGGAAGAACTGCAAAATGACATTGAGGAGAAAAAGGCTGCAGATTTTAAAATGACGTACAAAGACAACGAATTTTTATACATAGTAAGAGGCTACGGAGAACAGGAGACCGGAGGGTATAGTATCTGTATCCGCGATCTGTATCTGACATCGAATGCGATCATTTTTGATACGGAACTGATTGGTCCGCGCAAGGGGGAAACCATCAGTAAGAGCCCAAGTTATCCATATATTGTGGTGAAAGTGGAGCTGCGGGATGAGAATGTAGTGTTTGAGTAGATTTGTATGAAAAAACATTCAAAAATAGAGAAAAATTGCAAATATTCATGAATTTTGTACAAAACACGCAAATCCGTTTGACAAAATTTTATTACAGTGCTAAAGTAAAGCATGAAATAAGGAGGTAGAAAAATGCAACAGGCAGACATCAGTAAGGTACGTGCATCCGTACACCAGCAGTGTGGCAGTAAAGTTATGATCCAGCTTGACCGTGGGCGTAATAAGGTTGATATCCAGCAGGGCGTGATCCAGCATGCATATCCAAGTGTTTTCACGATATTGGTAAATGATGAGCGTGATGACAATCAACCTCAGTTATTATCCTTTAGTTACAATGATATTATTACAAAAGATATTCGCATGAAACTCTGCTAAGAAAGTGTGCAGATGGCTATTTTGTGAGCAAATAGTGATAAAAGCGTGTATAAAATTCTCTCTATTCGAATACAATGAAAAAAAGGATTTCGGATCGGGGGAATTTTTTTGCAGTTAAATAAAATAAAATTACATAGTTGCACGACATTTGCCAGTGCACAGAGCCAGATTACATTAGATGACGATTACAACGTGCCGGACTACCGGCCGGATATTGTAAAAGTGTTAAAGGAAAAAGGAGAACTTCAGTTTGATGAGGTGAAGGCGGCAGCAGGCGCGGCGTGGTTAAAGGGACGCCTTGTTTTTAAAGTGTTGTACCGCAGTGATCAGGACAATGCAAAAATAAGCTGTCTGAAAGGAGAAATACCGTTTCAGGAAAAACTCAACATGGACGGTGTACAGGAATATGATGTGATACAGGCATCCGGAGAGATTGAGGATCTCACGATCGGAGTCATCCATTCCAGAAAAATCAGCGTGCGGGCAGTCATTTTGTTAAAGACAGAAGAACCGCGGGAAAAAGAGGATGAACTCTGTGTTGGGATAGAGGCGGATGACGGATGTGAAAAACGTTATCGGAACACAAATATCTTACAGCTTTTATGTATGAAGCGCGATCAGTGCCGCCAGAAAAGCGAGATCACACTGCCGTCAAGCAAACCCAATGTGCAGGAAATTTTATGGAAAAGCTTAGAAATCCGCAATCTGGATACAAAAATGGGGCAGGACGGTGTAAAACTGAGTGGCGAAGTGCTCATCTCCGTTTTGTATCAGGAGGAAGAGGAAACAGACCGCGTGCAGTGGTATGAGACGGTGATTCCATTGGACTGCGGTGTGGAATGTGACGCAGGAACGGAGGCAGATATTATTTATAAAGTGAAGGCAAGACCGGCTTCCATGGAACTTGAGGTGAAGCCGGACTACGACGGTGAGGAGCGCGTTCTGGTCCTGGAACTTGTGATGAATCTGGATATCCGGGTGTGGAAAGAACAGGAGATTTCCATGTTAGAGGACGTTTATTCTCTGAAACAGGAGATCATTCCAGTCTGCACAGGCGTGACTTTACATCATATTTCTGTGAAAAATGACAGCCAGTGCCGCCTGACCGAGCAGATGGAGTTAGCGGAAAGTCAGGAGAAGATTTTACAGATTTGTTCCTGTGAGGGAACGGTTCATTTAGAGAGCACGGAATTGACCGAACAGGGCGTGCGTGCAGAGGGGATTCTGGTCACAGAACTGCTTTATATCACGACCGACGATCAGATGCCAATCGGTTCTGCCAGAGAGATTTATCCATTTGAACAGCTCATTGAAATCCCACAGCAGACGGCGCGGACAGAGCGCAATAAGCTGGAAGAGTTGGAGGCTTTGGAGCGGAAAAATAAACTGCAGACAGAGCTTGATTGCAGGATCAGCCAGTTGTCCGCGGTCATGCTCGATCAGGATCATGTGGAAATAAAAGCGGTGATCGGATTAGATTTGCTTGCATTTGAGCAGGAACAGATAGATAATATTACTGATACGCGTGAGGAGCCTCTGGATATGGAGCAGTTACAGAAGCGTCCGGGACTGGTCGGTTACATTGCAAAAGATGGGGATTCGCTTTGGGGTATCGCAAAGGAGAATCACACAACGGTGGAAGATATTCTGCGGGATAATCACCGGACGGATGAGGATCTGCGCAGAGGAGAAAAAATTCTGATTGTAAAGAAAGTAGAACTGAACAGTTACGAATCGTAATTGTGAAGTACTGAAAAATCACAAAAAGACAATGAAAAGCAGATTAAGAAGAATTGAGATAACATGATAGAGGTAACACAGATTCGAAAAAGTTATGGAAAAAAGAAAGTACTGTCCGATATCACCTTTCAGGTAAAGCCGGGGGAGTGCGTTGCAATCGCAGGGAAAAACGGCTGCGGCAAATCTACCTTAATGCAGATCATGGCGGGCATTTTAAAGCCGGATGGCGGTGAACTATGCTATTTTGGAAAAAAAGCAGCCTACAAAAGCAGTACATTTCGCCGGTTTTGCGGTTATGTGCCGCAGGATAATCCGTTGATGGAAGAACTGACGGTGCAGGATAATCTGAAACTCTGGGGCGGCAGCCACAACGCCAACACAAAAGAGCTGGTCGCACAGTTTCAACTGGAGGATTTGTTGCAAACAGAGGTAAGCAAACTTTCTGGTGGTATGAAACGGCGTTTGAGCATTGCAAGTGCACTCGTGGAGAGCCCGTCATTTTTACTGATGGATGAACCGACGACAGCTCTTGACCTTTATTATAAAGAGAGCATTCACCAGTGGATGAAAACCTATCAGCAGAAAAATGGAATCATCCTTATGACGACGCATGATGAGAGCGAGATACGCAATGCGGACAGATGCCTTTTTATGGATGAGGGCAAAGTGCAGGAATTAGATGCAGAAGATATTTTGCAAAAGTTTGCAGGCATGTCAGAATGACAATCAAGTACAAATACTAAGGAAACAGAGAAAAACAAGGGAGGATTCGTTATGAACGAACAATTTGAAACACAAAATCCGGTGGAGAATACTGTGACACCGGCAAACCAGATGGAAACACCAACACCGGAAGCACCAAAAAAGAAAGGAAACAAAGCCGCCATTATTGCGGGCGTGGCAGCAGCAGTGGTTGTCGCGGGCGGCGTTGGCGTATTTGCAGCGGTCAAAACAGGAGCTTTTTTAAGCCCGTCAAAAAAGGTATTGCTTGCAGGTGCAAAGACTGTGAGTGACATGGGAAGTTTGGGAGAGACATTAAAAGACTGTGTTTCCCTGTATTCGGATGAGTATACACTCAAAATGGATCTTTCCATGAACGAGGGCGATATTTCCATGGAGGGGCGCAGTTCGAATGAGCAGAAGCAGATAAAAGGAAATCTCAATATTTCCGGTGCACCATCGATTGATTTTTTAGCAGACATTGGTGCGGACAGTGTGCAGGTGGAAGTCCCGACAATCAGTGAACGCCTGTTTACCTATGATTACAGAAATGAAAAGAGTGGATATCTGCTGGAAATGGTAGACCAGGATACGCTCGATGCAGTGGATGCGACGCTTAAGGCTGCTTATGATAACCAGAATTCAGATGAGTTCCGCAAGAAAATGTTAAAAGTTTACGCGGATGAATACAATACGCTGGAATTTTCCAAAGTGGACGCAAAAGACTTTACCATCGACGGAACAGAGCGCAGTTGTAAGGGATATCAGACGGTTGTGACCAAAGAAAATGTGAATCATGTGATCGATGGACTTGAGACACTTTACGGGGAAGATTATCAGGAGCTGATGGATGCACTTGATCTGACCGCAGCAGATTTTGTCGCGTCTATGAGAGAGGCAGTGGAAGAGTTTAACGACAGCACGACACTTGTATTCTACTTATACAAAGGTCAGTATGCAGCGATTGATATTATACCGGAAAATGATGTTTCCTTTGAAGTCCAGTTCCTCGGCGGTGACACGAGAATGCAGAACATGATCCTCCTTGCAGATGATGAGAAAGTGGTCGAGGTTCAGGGAAGTAACGAGGGTAGTGTCGAGACAATCACGATGATCGCCGAGGAAAACGATACCGTAAAGTTCACGTATGACAGTGACAGCGGAGATATCACAATGGAAGCAAAATATGATGAAGAATCTTATAATTTTGCAGGAAATCTTGCAGTCGATAAGAACAGCATGGTCATTACCATTGATGATCTCGGAAGTGCCTCTGAAGATGTGAGCGGTAGTATCACATGGAAAAAAGGTGCCCAGTTTGAGGAAGTTTCCGGCGATACCTTTGACCTTGGAAATGCAACGGAAGAGGAATGGCAGGATCTTCTTCATGAAATCTTTGCAGCAATGTTAGGTGGATTTTAATTCATGAGATTTTTTCTTCGATATCTGTCACTTGAGGGTAAAAAAAGCCTGATAGCGGCGAGAAAAAGCATGGTAAAGTTTATAGTAATGTTATTACTGATCGCAGGCGGAGTGCTTGCGGTCAGTCTCGTTATGAAGGATGCAGGTGTGTTCCAAACGGCGGAGATTGGCGTTGTGATCCCTGAGGATGAGGCACAGACGAAGATGGTGGCACAGTTTATCTCTGCGATGGACAGCGTGAAAAGTGTCTGCCACTTTCAGTACCTGAATCAGGATAAAGCGATGGCATCGCTGGAAAAAGGCACATTAGATGCGGTGCTCTCACTGCCGGAACAGTTTTACGAGGATGTGGATTCCGGGAAAAATACACCGGCAACCATTTATTTCCCGGAAAATGCTCCGTTAAACACGAGAGTGTTCGGTGAACTTGTGGCGGACGGCGTCTCCCTGCTTCGGACGGCGGAGGCTGGTGTCTATGCCACCTACGATACCGCGCAGATTTATCAGGCGGAAATCTCAAGGGATCAGATTGGGGATGTGATCTCCGAACTTTATATTTATGAGGCGTTTGACCGCACTTCGGTTTTCCAGAAAAATGTGTATTCTTCGCTTGGAAAAGCAGACATCCATCAATACTATTTTTCTGCGGCTGTTTTGCTCCTCTTTCTGATGATGGGGGTCAATTACGGTTATCTGTATCAGAAGCAGAGCCGTGCTGTGGAGGAAAAAATCAGAATTTACGGTATCGGCGAAGGAAAAAATGCATTGATCAAAGTGCTTCTTATGACCGTTCCGCTGTGGCTTGTGGGAGTTTTGGTGTATGCTGTGGGCTGTCTGGTATCAGGGAAGTATCATCTGTCTTTTTTGTGGTTTGACCGGGAGGTGCTGCCTGGAACACTGCTTCTTGCAGCGGTGATTGCAGCGTATTTTCAACTGATCTATACGATTTCGGGAGAGAGCACCAGAGGAACGATCGTGCTGCTTGCGGTCAATGTTTTTCAGATCATGGCTTCCGGTGTTGTGATCCCTACTGCATATCTGCCGGAACTTTTTGGAAAAATCGGAACCTTTTTTCCACTGACCTTTTGGGACAGCTATTATCTGAAATTATTGTTTTTCGGAATCAAAGGGCAGGAGACAAGGCAGCTGATTCTCATGTTTGTTGTGCTTTTTGCGGCCAGCGTGTTATGGGCAAAAGCGGCAGGACATTTTGGAAAGGTAGAACGGGAGGAACATAAAAAAGGAGGCAGTCTGACCGTCGGAGGGTTTGGAAAATCAGCGCTTTTCAACTGGTACTTTTTACAGTTGAAAGCGAGGCTGAAACGCGGGACAAGCCTGCTGTTATTAGCGTCCATGTTTTTTGTGGTCTGGTTTGCCGGACAGATCTCCATGCCGCAGTCTGACAATGTGACCGTTGGAATTGTGGAAACAGACGGAACGCATGGAAAAGAAGTGCTGGAACATCTGACACAGCGTGAAAGTCTTTTTTCCTTTGTGATGTACGACAGCAAAGAGGCGTTGCAGGAGGATGTCATTGCAGGAAAACTGGAGTGTGGTTTTTATTTTTCCAACAATTTTGAAAAGAAATTTGAGCATGAAAAGTTAAAAAACAGTGTGTCGTATCTCTGTACACCGCTTACCACGAAGGGCGAGGTGGCGCGTGAGACCTTTTATGCGGCGCTGTTTGAGGTGTATGGAGCACAGATGCTGAGTGCAAGGACAGAGCAGCTGTTTGGTGATGATGCAAACGCAGCGCGTGATGTCCTGCTTGCCAATTATGAAAAATATCTCAAAGGAAACGAAGTTTTTCAGGTTAATGTGGAGCAGACAGAGGCAGTGGAGACGACAGAGAAAGAAAAACAGGTATTTCCACTTCACGGACTTGTGGCATTGTTTCTGTTTTTGATCATATATGTGGAATACGGACGACGTTTTGACGCCGGCAGTGGAAAACCATATCTGGCACTTCCGGCGCCACTTGGCGAAGGATTTCAGATGATGGGACTTCTCGCAGCGGGAACCGTTCCGGCGGTGGCTGGCTTGGTGTTACTGCTTTGTTCCGGGGAGAGCCGCGGACTCCTTCGGGAGATCAGCGCCATGATATTATTGCTGGCAGCCTGTATCGTGTGGATATGGATTGTTGGAAAATGGATACAAAATCTGACCAGTTTTACATCCCACATGTTCCTGCTTGTGTTGATAAATCTGGTGTTCTGCCCGGTTCTTGTGGATATTGCAGCCTTCATTCCGGCATTAAAATTCGTGCGGTACCTCTGCCCGGTGGGAATCTATCTGGAATTTATTTCATTGTAAATTTATGGAAAGGCTAACTATTGCATAGCAAAATGTGTTAAAATAGACATGACATTGCAGATAGAATATCAGATAATTGTGTAACTCAACATAACGTAAATTGAATTGTGAAAAATTAACAAAAGACATGAAAGACATTGGGGAACCGCCG
>ENA-OPAL01001825-OPAL01001825.1-human-gut-metagenome-genome-assembly--contig:-NODE-1825-length-11537-cov-6.012541_pt1 | contig 11537 bp, 8 predicted proteins | sample MGYA00241057_ERZ501430 | MGnify/ENA primary metagenome ERZ501430 (study PRJEB25962, sample SAMEA2042506) | human gut metagenome | biome: human gut; feature: human-associated habitat; material: faeces...
CTGAATACCATACAGGGCAGATTCTTACGCACAGAAACATAGTCAACTACATTTAAGACAAAAGCCGTTTTACCCATAGAAGGACGGGCTGCGATCAGGATAAAATCGGAAGGCTGGAAACCGGACAGTTTATAATCCAGATCAATAAATCCGGAAGGGATACCGGTAACCGTTCCCTGGTTTTTATATGCATCCTCGATCTTTTCCAGAACATTGATGGCAACCTGCTTGATGGGTACAAATTCCTGTCCGCCCTTGTTCTGGAGCAGGTCAAAAATAGATTTTTCCGTATCCGCCAGAATATTTTCCAGTGGCTCTTTTCCTGCATAACAGGTATTTGCGATCTCTTCTGTTGTCTTTATAAGCCGGCGCAGAACTGCTTTCTCACTGACAATCGTAGCATAGGATTTAACATTGGCTGATGTAGGCACAATGGTAATGATATCCCGGACAAAATCCAGGCTGCTGACTTCCGGCGGAACATCCTTCTCCTTTAAACGGTCCTGAAGTGTGACCAGGTCTACCGGCTTTCCTTCATTGAACAGTTCCACCATGGCATCAAACATGATCCCATACTGCTGCTGATAAAAATCGCTGCCCGTGATGATCTCCGATGCAGCGATTACCGCTTCCCTGTCCATTAACATAGAACCTATAACAGACTGTTCCGCCTCTATACTGTGAGGAAGCACCCGCTTGATCAAGGTCTCTTCCATAAACTTATCTCCTTACATTTCCGGGTAGTGTTCCCGGACTGTGTTATCTTTATGCTTCTACTCCCTTAACCGCCAGTTTTGCAGTTACTTCTTTGTGAAGCTTTACAGATACCTCAAAGCTTCCGATTGCCTTGATCGGTGTGTTTAATACGATCTTCTTCTTGTCGATCTCCAGACCTAACTGATCCTTAGCTGCCTTCTCAATCTCCTTAGAAGAAACAGCACCGAAAGCTCTTCCGCCTTCGCCAGCCTTGATAGAAACAGTCACAGAAGCATTGTTTAACTTCTCAGCCAGTTCCTTAGCTGCTGCCAGCTGCTCAGCTGCGATCTTGTACATGTTGGGGATCATCAGAAGAAGACCCTGAGAAGCGGTAAAGGTGGTGGTGATGGCACCGGTACCGAGAGAACCGTGCACGGCGCCTGCGGCACCGGCCTCGGACTCCATCTCAACAACCTTGACCTGGTTGCCGAAGATGTTCTTCTGGCCCTGAGCGGACCACTGGTCCACAGAGTCAGCCATCGGAGAAGACGGGGTAATGGGGTAGATGGCAGCCACGTCCGTGTAGGCATACGCTACATGGGCGGCAGCGGTATTGCCATCCATAGTTTGCTTTGCTCTAGGCATTTTTCTTCCTCCATTATTCAGAATTTGGTACCTTTTGCGCGGGGCAATATGCCCCACATGGGACCGGAGAACCCCATAAAGGCACTATTGCTTGTATACTATAATAGCAAATTCCGCCCATAAAGTAAACGTAAACCGCTCAACAAACGCACCAAAAATAAAGAAATTTTTTTAGCGCTTTTGTACGTCTTTAGTTCGTTAAAGTGAGCACTGGCGCGGATTTTCCGGTTTTGGCCTGCCTGCTTTGCCAGATCCTGTAATTTTTTTCGCAAAAAGGGGAGGGAACCCTCTCCCTTGTATTTATCACATCTTTATTGACAACAAACCTCATTTTGCCGTAAACTGAAGCCATAGAAAACCGGCGCTGTGCCGGGCAAAGAGGGTAATAAAATGGAGAAGACCGTGCATTACGAAAAAACACTCACCAGTGAGGTGCTCTTCGAGGGCCGGGTGATCACCCTGACAAAAGACACTGCTCTGCTGGAAAACGGCAAGACCGCCGAACGCGAAGTGGTGCATCACCACGGCGGTGCGTGCATCCTGCCCTATTTTGAGGACGGCACCATCTGCATGGTGCGCCAGTTCCGCTACGCCATGCAGCAGGAGCTGTGGGAGCTGCCTGCCGGCAAGCTGGAAAAGGGTGAGGACCCCTTTGAAGCCGCCAAGCGGGAGCTGGGCGAGGAGTGCGGCCTGACCGCGGACAATTATATCTCTCTGGGCCAGTTTTTCCCCACCGTGGGCTATGACACCGAAGTGATCTATACATGGGTCGCCACCGGCCTGCACAAGACCCAGATGCATCTGGATGCCGATGAATTCCTGACCCCTGACCGTGTGCCGCTGGATAAAGCTTATGAGATGGTCATGAGCGGCGAGATCCGGGACGGCAAGACCATTGCCGGTATCCTGAAGCTCAAGGCCCTGATCGCCGAGGGCAGGCTGTGAACATCCTGTACGAAGATGCCGCCCTTGTGGTGCTGGACAAGCCCGCCGGACTTTCCAGCGAAGAGGGCGTGCCCGCAGCCCTGCGGCAGCTGTGGGGCCAGCCGGATGCCTTTGTAGGCGTGGTGCACCGGCTGGACACGGGTGTGTCCGGCCTGATGGTGTTTGCCAGAACGCCCGGGGCTGCGGCCGCACTCAGCCGTCAGATCACCCAGAGCCAGAACGCCTACGCTGTGCAGGATGGCAGGGCCGAAGGGGAGCCGGAAGTGCCGCAGTTCATCAAGCAGTACCGTGCCGTCATTGCAGGCGGGCCGGACGAAGCACTGCCCGCCGAAGGCACCCTGCGGGACTGGCTGTTCAAGGACAGCCGCCGGGGCCGGGTATTCCCTGTGAGCCGCCCGCGCAGAGGTGTACGGGAAGCCGTGCTGGAATACCGCATCGTGAAAACGGCAGGAGAGATGAGCCTTGCTGAGATCACGCTGCACACCGGCCGCACCCATCAGATCCGGGTGCAGTTTGCATCCCGGAAGCATCCGCTGACCGGAGATGGCAAATACGGAAGCCGCGTAAAAGGCAGCATTGCCCTGCAGAGCTGCGGCCTGCAGTTTTTGCACCCGGAGACCGGAAAGCCCATGGCATTTATGCTGCCGCTGCCGGAGGGTGCGTTCTGGAAACCGTTTGAAGGATAATGCATTTCCATTAGGTGAGAGGTATGGAACAATACAAAACTGATTCTGAGATCTATGCTGTGCTGGAGCGGGAGATCATTGACCTGACCATCCGCCCCGGCTCTTCGCTGAGCGAAAATCCGCTCTGTGCCCGCTTTGGCGCACCGCGCACCCTGATCCGGGTGGTGCTGCAGAAGCTGCAGGAAAACGGGCTGGTAAAGATCGTGCCTTACAAGGGCACCACCGTTACCCGGCTGAACCGCCGCATCGTGGACGAGCTGATCTACGAGCGCACCGCCGTGGAAGCCCGCGTATTGCGGGATTTTTCGCCCCGGTGCACCCCGGAGCAGCGGGCGTTGATCCGCAGGCGGGTGGAAGCCTACGAGGCCCTTGCGGCCATGGAGAGCCCGGATTACAACAAGCTGTACGAAGCCGACCGTGCCCTGCACGGGACATGGTTTGCGGCCATGGATAAAATGTACCTGTGGAGCACCCTGCAGAACGCCCACGCCGACTACAGCCGCTTCCGGATGCTGGACACCATGACCACCGGCGGTCTTGCCGAGGTGATCGCAGACCACCGCAACCTGATGAACGCCATCGAGCGGTGTGACCTTGCCGCCTTTGAACCGTTGGTGGAACGGCACCTGTACGGCGGCATCCGGCGGCTTGGCTCCAAGCTGACCGAGGAATATGCCGATTATTTTGAGCCGGAAAAGTAATTGTTCTATGTGGAACATTTTATAAAACGAAAGGGCACAGCGCATTGCAGCGCCGTGCCCTTTTGTTTTATGCTGTCTGAATTTCACAGCACCCCGGAAATAAAAATTTCCAGACCAATGCCAATGAGGATGATGCCGCCCAGAATGGATGCCTTGCCGGAGAGCTTGGTGCCAAACTTTTTGCCGATGCGCAGGCCCGCCATGCAGATAAAGAAGGTGACCACCGCAATGATGAGCGATGCCGCAAGTGCCATCAGCCAGCCGTATTCCGAAATGGTGAAGCCCACCGAAAGCGCATCGATGCTGGTGGCGATGCCCTGCATGAGCAGTGCACCCGCACTCAGCTCTGCTGCTTCTTCGGCCTCTTCGCCCTTGATGCCATCCACCAGCATCTTGCCGCCGATGTAGCCCAGCAGTGCCAGCGCGATCCACGGGATGAATTTTTCAAACGAAGAGAACAGCTCCACAATGGTGTGCACGCACACCCAGCCTGTCATGGGCATCACGGCCTGAAAAAGGGCAAAGGTGCCCGCGATCCTGCACATGGTTCCCCTGCTCATGCGGGGGTCGTGCAGGCCGTTTGCCATGGACACCGAGAACGCATCCATTGCAAGGCCCACGCCCAGCAGGGCACTGTTGAGGAAAAATACAAAGCTCCATTCCATATTGTCTGCCTCCTGAATCTGACCAGAATATCGGGCAATACAAAACCCGGTCTCGGGCGCACATGTACGTCCGGGACCGGGTGATTTTTTGAAACCAACTCCATGTGCACGGGCGCTGTTCTATGCGCCAAAAACACATGAGTCTCGCAAATGAAAGCAAGCCAGACCGGAACCAATGGTCATCATGTTGACTTGCTGCGCCCTGCAAAAGCGCCTGCTACTCCCCCACGGGTATTTGTGATTGTTTTGCCATTGTAGCATATCTTTGCAGGGAAGTCCAGACAAACCTGCACGGTTACACGGTATTTTTCCATCGGCGGGCAAAATACCAGTCCTGTGAAATAATAAAACACAGGGTGTTGCCCAGTGCTCTCAGGGTAACAGCATGTTCCTGACGCAAGGCCCGGCGGGCGCAGCGCTCGTACTCCCGCGCCTGCCGCATCCGGGCACTCCGGCGCTCTTCGGCGGTCAGGTGCATTCCCACATCGATCAGGGAGTGCAGCAGTGCCCAGTACAGCTCACACAGCGAACCCGTGATGCCATGGCGGCGTACGCACTCAAACACGGTATAGTTTGCTTCCACACGGTCGAGATTGCGCAGGGTGACTTTGCTGTTGACGATGCTGCCCGCCACCTTGCGGTAAAGGTACAGCGCATCCGGGATATTCGCGATTCTGTCCGCTTTTTCGTAGGCGTAGGCGATCAGCAGGGTGTCCTCGTTCAGCTTGCCCTCTGCAAAGCGCAGCTGCGCAAAAATGCTGCGGTGGTACAGCTTGTTCCACACCACCATGTAGGGCAGAAGGGTGCTGTGCTCCAACGCCTGCTCCGGGGTCAGCACCTCCCGCCGCACATGCAGATACTGCTCCCGGATGGGGGTCAGGGCTTCGTCCACCTGCCGGTAATTGCACACGGCCATCTGTGCACCGGCCTCCTGCGCCGCATGGTAAAGCTTTGCGCAGAAGTCCGGCGTGATGGTGTCGTCTGAATCCACAAAGGCGATCCATTCGCCCTCTGCCGCGTCCAGCCCGGCATTGCGTGCCCCGCTCAGGCCACGATTCTTCTGGTGGATGACCCGGATGCGGCTGTCCTTTGCCGCTGCGGCATCGCACAAAGCAGGGCAGCTGTCCGGAGAGCCATCGTCCACCAGGATCAGCTCAAAATCCGTGAAGGTCTGGGCAAGGATGGAAGAGATGCAGGCGCTCAGAAAACGCTCTGTCTTATATACCGGCACGATGATGCTGATCTCCGGCTGTTTTTTATGTTGTTCCTGCACAATAAACTCCTCATTGCTTCAGATCGTTTTCTGCCGTCTTTCCGCCCTTTTGCGGCATAGATCCAGATAACTGCAGGCCGATGCAGCGCAGACCACTGCCGCCCACAAATTTTTTAGTGTTACGCCGCGGGCTTGCATCAGCCGATGGCGGGCTGTACGCTCATACGCAAAGGCTTCCTTCATCCGGGGGCTTTTGCGCTCTTCCGGTGTCAGGTGCAGCCAGATGTCCCACACGGCAGTCAAAATCGGGCGATAGGCCGCACACAAAGCATCCCGGATGCCGTTTTGGTACAGCACATCAAACAGGCGGTACCATGCTTCCACCCAGTCCAGTGTTTTCAAGGTAGTCTTGCGGTGCATGGCACTGCCGGTAACGATGCGGTAATTGTATAAAAAATCCCATACACCGCAGGCAGAAGCCGCTCTTGCGTAAATGACCGGCATGAGACAGGTATCTTCAAACGCCTTGTTTTCTGGATAGCGCAGATTTTCCAGCAGTTTTCGGCGATAAAGCTTATTCCACGGAACCTGAAAATCCGACACCACCATCCGGCGCAGAACTTCCTCCTGCGGCAAAAACTCGTTCAAAAGGCGATGTTCTCCGCCTGCAAGCGTTTTGCCCGTTTCATCAATGCACTGACTGCTGCAGATTGCAAAATCTGCACCCGTTTCCAGCGCTGCCTTATGCATTTTTTCCAGATACTCCGGTTCCACCGTATCATCCGAATCCACAAACGCGATCCAATTTCCCTGTGCTGCATCCAGACCCGCATTGCGGGCTGTGCTTACACCGCCGTTTTGCTTATGGATCACCCGCACGCGGCTGTCCCTTTTTGCTGCTGCATCGCACAGGGCAGGGCAGTTGTCCGGTGAGCCATCGTCCACAAGGATCAGTTCAAAATCTGTAAAGGTCTGAGCGAGGATGGAATCAATACACTCATTCAGATATTTTTCCACCTGATACACTGGCACGATGATGCTGATCTCCGGTTTTCCACTTTCTGTTCTTTCACTCACAGTATTTCTCCCATTCGGAATTCAGTTTTATTTCCGGTACTTGAAGTTGAAGTAGAACTGCGGGTTTGCAATGCAGAGTGCGGTTTCTGCTGCGTTGCGCAGGGTACAGGCCCCCTGTTGACGAACCTCTCTGCCTGCTTTTTTCAAGCACGCTTCCGCCTGCTGAACCCGTTCACTGTTTCTCTGTTTGGGTGGCAGATTTTTTTTTGTGTTTCGGAGCATGCGTTTCATCAGTACATACTGCAGGAATGCTGTGTCTTTTTTTCCATACTTGAGTGCACAAGCAAGAAGGCCGTAGTTTGCATCGATCTCATCCAGATTTTTCAAGGTGACCTTTCCATGCATGATGCTTGCCGGATGCAGCCGGTAATGGTACAGTTTTTCCTTTATACAAGCCACAGCTGTTGCATGTTCAATGATTTCCGGTGTGGTAAATGCATCTTCATAGTTTTTGCCCACAGGAAAAACTATTCCTTCCAGCACATCTCTCCGATGCAGTCTTGTTGCTGCCTGAATCAACGGCGTAAGGCGGATGCGGTGTATTGCTTCCTCACGGGAAAGCACTTCTGTACGTAAAGGCTGTTCCTGATAATCACAAAGACTTCCATCCTCTTCCATAAAAACTTCGTTGCAGACTGCAAGTTCAGCACCTGCCTGCTTTGCTGCCCGCAGCATTTTTTCGTAGTAAGTCTTGTCTACAAAGTCATCCGGGTCCACAAAGCCGATCCAATTTCCCTGTGCAGCTGCCAAACCCGCATTGCGAGCTGTGCTTACACCGCCGTTGATTTTATGGATCACCCGCACGCGGCTGTCTTTTTCCGCCGCTGCATCACACAGGGCAGGGCAGTTGTCCGGGGAGCCATCGTCCACCAGGATCAGCTCAAAATCCGTAAAGGTCTGTGCCAGAATGGAATCAATGCATTCGTTCAGGTATTTTTCCACCTTATACACCGGCACGATGATGCTGATCTCCGGGGATTTTTTTTGCTCTGTCATGTTCCTTAAACCACTTTCTGTGTTTATTTTTATTCCTCACACGCTATTTCTATTATACATGGTTTGGATGGATTTGAAAAGAAGCCGCCGTACAGAAATCTCTGCGCGGCGGCTTCTTTCAAATCTTATTGTGTTTTCAAGGTTTATTCTTCGCTCTTATCGTCCGCTTCCGGGGCTTCTGCAGCGGCGGCAGCATCTGCAGCTTCCATGGCGGCAAGCTGCTCGGCAGTCGGCTCTGCATCAGCATCGGAGGTGTCGATCTGCTCGGTCTGGGCCTCGTCGTCGTGGTCGGTGCGGGCAAGTACCATCACCTTGTCGTTCTCACCCAAGCGCATCACCCGCACGCCGGAACCGTAGCGGCTCTGCAGCGGGATCTCGTTGGCGTGCAGACGGATGATGATGCCCTCCTGACTGCTCAGCAGCACATCATCCACATCGTCCACGATCTTGACCGCAGCCACCTTATCCTTGGCGGCATCGTAGTTGCGGATGCCCTTGCCGCCGCGGGCGGTGATGCGGTAGGTGTCGATGTCCGACCGGCGGCCCTTGCCGTTCTCGGTGACGGTGAGCACCGTGCCGCCCTCGCGGCAGATGCACACGCCCACAACTTCATCGCCCTCGGCCAGACGGATGGCGCGCACGCCGTGGCCGCTGCGGCCCATGGGACGTGCATCGGCTTCGTTGAAGCGGATGGCCTGACCGTTGCGGGTGGCAACGATGAGCATATCGTGGCCGGAGGTCAGGCGGGTCCATGCCAGAGCGTCGCCCTCGTTCAGGGCAATGCCGATCAGGCCGGACTTACGGATGTTAGCATACTGTTCCAGCGGGGTGCGCTTGATGAGGCCCTGCTTCGTGACCATGGTCACAAAGCCGCCCTCGGTGTCGGCTTCCTTCGACTGGCAGATCATGTTGGTGACCTTTTCGCCCTCGGCCAGCTGCAGCAGGTTGACGATGTTGCTGCCCTTGCTGGTGCGGCTGCCCTCGGCGATGGTGTAGCCCTTGATGCGGAACAGACGGCCCCGGTCGGTAACAAAGAGCACATAGTCGTGGGTGGAGCCTACGAACATCTCCTGCACGATGTCCTCTTCCTTGCGGGTCATGCCGGAGATGCCGCGTCCGCCGCGGCGCTGTGCCTGATAGGTGGCCTTGAGCTGGCGCTTGATATAGCCGGCCTCGGTCAGGGTGTAGACACACTGTTCCTCGGCGATCAGATCCTCGATATCCACCTCACCGGTCACGGACTGGATCTCGGTGCGGCGCTCGTCGCCGAAGCGCTTCTTCATTTCCAGCAGCTCTTCCTTGACGATGGCAAGCACCCGGGCATCGTCGGCCAGAATGGCTTCCCAGTTCTCGATCTTGGCCTGCAGGCTGGCAAGCTCTTCCTCGATCTTCAGGATCTCAAGGCCTGCCAGACGGCCCAGCTGCAGCTTGACGATGGCATCTGCCTGCGGGTCGTCAAAGCCGAACTGCTCCATGATGGCAGCCTTGGCCTCTGCCATGCCGCCCTTGCAGGCGCGGATGGTGGCGATCAGCTCGTCCACGATGTCGGTGGCCTTCTTCAGGCCTTCCAGAATGTGGGCGCGCTCCTTGGCCTTTTTCAGGTCGTACTGGGTGCGGCGGCGCACCACCTCGTCCTGAAATTCCACGTATTTCTGAAGCATCTGCTTCAGGGTGAGCACCTTGGGTACCTTGTGGTCGATGGCCAGCATGATGACGCCCACGGTATCCTGCAGCTGGGTGTACTGGTACAGCTGGTTCAGGATGACCTGTGCGTTGGCGTCCTTGCGGATGTCCACCACGATGCGCATACCCTTGCGGTTGGTCTCATCGTTCAGGCCGGTGATGCCCTCAATGCGCTTTTCCTTGACAAGGTCGGCCATGTTCTCAATGAGACGGGCCTTGTTGACCATATACGGAATTTCCGTAATGATGATCTGGGTGCGGCCGTTCTTGGTCTCCTCGATGGTGGCGCGGCCCCGCAGGGTGATCTTGCCCCGGCCGGTGGCGTAGGCGGCGCGGATGCCGCTGCGGCCCATGATGATGCCGGCAGTGGGGAAGTCCGGGCCCTTGATGTATTCCATCAGGCCGGGCAGATCGATGTCCGGATCGTCGATATAGGCGATGCAGCCGTCAATGACCTCGCTCAGGTTGTGGGGCGGGATGTTGGTGGCCATGCCGACCGCAATGCCCTGACTGCCGTTGACCAGCAGGTTGGGGAAGCGGCAGGGCAGCACGCTGGGTTCCTTCTTGGTCTCGTCAAAGTTGGGGTCCCAGTCGATGGTGTCCTTCTCGATATCGGTCAGCATCTCCACCGCCATGCGGCTCATGCGGGCCTCAGTGTAACGGTAGGCAGCCGGGGGGTCGCCATCCACAGAACCAAAGTTACCCTGACCATCCACCAGCGGATAGCGCAGAGAGAAATCCTGTGCCAGACGGACCATGGCATCGTAGACCGATGCGTCGCCGTGGGGATGGTAGGAGCCCAGCACCGCACCAACGGTGTCGGCGGATTTGCGGTAGGGATGGCTGGGGTCGTTGCCGCGCTCGTGCATGGTGTACAGAATGCGGCGGTGGACGGGTTTCAGGCCGTCGCGCACGTCGGGCAGGGCGCGGGACACGATGACCGACATGGAGTAGTCCAGGAATGCGGTCTCGATCTCCTTTTTCACATCGCGGATGATCTTTTTGGTTCCGCTGCCCGGTATCATCACATAATCTTCTTCCATTGTTTCCTCCGTAGGATCATACCCTCTCAGTCAATGCCTTACGGCATTGCCAGCTCCCCCGAAAAGGGGGAGCTTTTTTTTGCGTGAGAAGGAAAAGTTTATCTTTTTGCCTAAAGCTCCCCCCCTCGGGGGAGCTGGCGCGTCAGCGCCTGAGAGGGTTTTCTTACACGTCCAGCTTTGCGTACTGGGCGTTGGTCTCGATAAAGCGGCGGCGCGGCTCCACCTGATCGCCCATCAAGATGGTAAAGGCTTCGTCGGCCTTCTCGGCGTCGTCAATGGTGATCTGCACGATCACGCGGTTATCGGGGTTCATGGTGGTCTCCCACAGCTGTTCGGGGTTCATCTCACCAAGGCCCTTATAGCGGTTCACCTTTGCGCCGGGCATTTCCTGCGAAAGCACGGCCATTTCGGCATCGTTGTAGGCGTACTTGATGGTGTTGCCCTTCTGCACCTTGAACAGAGGCGGCTGGGCCACATACACATGGCCCTGCTCAATGAGCGGGCGCATATAGCGGAAGAAGAAGGTGAGCATCAGGGTGCAGATGTGAGAACCATCGACATCGGCATCGGCCATGATAAACACTTTGTCATACCGCAGCTTGGAAATATCGAACTCGTCGCCGATGCCGCAGCCCAGTGCCAGCACGACAGGCATCAGCTTGTCGTTGCCGTAGATACGGTCGGCGCGGGCCTTTTCGACGTTGAGCATCTTGCCCCACAGGGGGAGGATGGCCTGAATGGCGGAGTCACGGCCCATCTTGGCAGAGCCGCCTGCAGAGTCACCCTCGACGATGAAGATTTCGGTCTTGGCGGGGTCATTCTCGTGGCAGTCTGCCAGTTTGCCCGGCATACGGTTGCTTTCCAGCGCACTCTTGCGGCGCACCAGGTCGCGGGCCTTTTTGGCTGCGGCACGGGCGCGGGCTGCCTGGGTCACCTTTTCAAACACAGCCTTGGCAACAGCAGGGTTTTCTTCCAAAAATTCGCTGAGCTTGTTGTACACAATGTTGGAAACCAGCGTCTTGATGTAGGTGTTGCCCAGCTTGGCTTTGGTCTGGCCCTCAAACTGCGCTTCCTGCAGCTTGACGGAAACAACGGCGATCATGCCTTCGCGCACATCGCTGCCCTGCCAGTTTTCATCCTTTTCCTTCAGGTAGCCCTTGGCACGGCCAAATTCGTTAAACACGCGG
>ENA-OPAL01001829-OPAL01001829.1-human-gut-metagenome-genome-assembly--contig:-NODE-1829-length-11521-cov-2.365515_pt1 | contig 11521 bp, 5 predicted proteins | sample MGYA00241057_ERZ501430 | MGnify/ENA primary metagenome ERZ501430 (study PRJEB25962, sample SAMEA2042506) | human gut metagenome | biome: human gut; feature: human-associated habitat; material: faeces...
GAAAATACCCGAAGAAATTCGAGGAGAAATATAAAGAGTTACAGCCGGAGAAATACAAGGATACAATCGCGCATGTAATCCAGAAGGGAAATACTCCTGCCGGAATGCACATTTCCATCATGGTAAATGAGATCCTGGATTTCCTGAAAATCCAGCCGGGTGAGACTGGATTCGATGCGACACTCGGATACGGTGGACATACGAAAGCAATGCTGGAATGTCTGAAAGGCAAGGGACACATCTATGCAACAGATGTTGACCCGGAAGAGTCTGCAAAGACAAGAAAACGTCTGGCAGATCAGGGATTCGGAGAAGACATTTTAAGTATCCGTCTGCAGAACTTCTGCACGATCGATGAGATTGCGAAAGAAGTTGGAGGATTTGATTTTATCCTTGCGGACCTTGGAGTTTCCTCCATGCAGATTGATAATCCGAAGAGAGGATTTTCCTTTAAAGTTGACGGACCGCTGGATCTGCGACTGAACCAGGAGAAGGGAATCAGCGCAGCAGAGCGCCTTGATAACATTTCCGAGGAAGAGCTTGCCGGAATGCTTTACGAGAATTCAGATGAGCCATACTGCGAAGAGCTGGCGAAAGCGATCACGGATGAGATTCGCAGAGGCAATCGTATCGATACAACAACAAAGCTTAGAAATGTCATCGAGAAGACTTTAGATTTCCTTCCGAATAATAAAGAAAAGAAGGACATTATCAAAAAGACTTGCCAGAGAACATTCCAGGCACTTCGTATTGATGTCAATAATGAGTTCGAAGTGCTGTATGAATTCATGGAGAAGCTTCCGGGAGCATTGAAACCAGGTGGAAGAGTAGCAATTCTTACATTCCATTCCGGAGAGGATAAGCTTGTAAAAAAAGCACTCAAAGCAGGATACAAAGAAGGAATTTATTCCGAATATGCAAGGGATGTTGTACGTCCGTCAGCGCAGGAATGTGCACAGAACGGAAGGGCAAGATCTACGAAGATGCGCTGGGCTGTGAAGGCGGAATAGTTGACTTCAATATAATGAAATGTTATAGTTAGTCAGAAATAATAGCGTTCGGTGCTGTTTGATCAGGGAATATATTTCCATATCCTGATTGAAACAGGTAAAAGGGAAACAGGTGCAAGACCTGTACGAACTCGTCACTGTGAGCAGAGATGCGGTCTTCTTAGAAATTAGATTTCAGAAGACCGCCCCTATACAGACAAGTGTGGAGAGTCCGCACATCCACTGGGAGACCGGGAAGGTGTTCTGTATAGAAGATCTGTAAGTCAGGAAACCTGCCGGCCGTTGGTGCGGGGAATATACGAATTCCAGATCACGAGTAATTGATTGTACCGAAAGAACCATTCTTACTGTTCGCATTACGTGTGACCAGCAATCATTCATTCGATTCAGGATAATTCTATCCATTTTCCGTATTTTATAATTCACAACTTAATAGGAGACAAAAAAGAAATGAAAAATAAGAGCAGATGGCTTGCGCTTATGCTGACAGGTTCTATGGTGATTTCACCATTGTCTTATACAAGAACATATGCGGCAGAAAATGAGCAGCAGTGTGAGACAAATTTACAGGAAACTGTTGAGGTGGAAGAAGCTGATCTAGATAAGAAACAAGATGAGAGTCAGACAGAAGACGCAGGAAATGTTAAAGAAGATAAAAGAGATGACGATTTAACAAAAGAAGATCAGACAGAGGAATCTGATAAAGTTGATAATTCTTCGGATAAATCAGATAATCAGAATTCAATCGAAGCAGAAACAAAACCAAATTTAGAGAATAACTCAGAAAATAATTCAGAAAACAACTTAGAAAATAACTCAGAAGAGAAAGATACAGAAACCACCGGGAAAAATCCAGGCACAACTGTCTCAGATCAGGTTGCGGACGAAAAAACTGATAACAAGGATACACAGATAAAAGATGAGACAGGCAAGTCAGAACCTTCTATGGATTCTAACGATTCTACGAATACTCCGGAACCGGAACTTCCGCCACTAAAGGAGGCGCCTTCTGTAACAGGAGAATCTGTGAAAGTAGTAAAAGAAGACGCTGAAGAGTTCAAGATGTTCAAGGTCAGTGAATCAACAGTTGTTGAAAAGGATGGCGAACTTGATATCACGATCAAGACAAACAACACAGGATTTGATGCGCTATATCTTGGTTCAAAAGATGATTTGTTGAAGGCATCTGTTATAGAAAGAACACAGGATGAAGAAGGTGCATGGACATTTCATTTCAATGTGCCGAAAGAAAAAGCAGGTCAGACAATTCCGGTATCTTTGAGAAAGTCAAAAGATCAGACCTGGTATGACAAACAGTACTTATGGATGTACATTCCGAATCCGGGAGAAACCTCAACACCGGATCCGGCACCAACTCCAACACCGACACCGGATCCGGTTCCAAATCCGAATCCAGCACCGGAAGCAACAGTAGCAAACGGAATCTACAGTATGGATGTAACTTCCAGTTCTTCCATGTTTAAAGTAGTGGATTGTATTCTGACAGCAAAAGACGGAAAAATGAGTGCTGTGCTTACATTAAGCGGAACCGGTTACGGCTATCTGTATATGGGAACAAAGGAAGAGGCTGCAAGCGCAGATCAGTCATCCTGGATTCCATATCAGGTGAATGAAGAAGGAAAATATACTTATACTGTTCCGGTAGAAGCGTTGGATAAGGAAATCGCAGTAGCAGCATATTCCATTAAAAAAGGAATCTGGTATGACAGAACGCTGACTTTCCAGTCAGAGACAATGAAGAAGATTGCCGATCTTAATTCTACAGATTCTGAGAATAAAGGTGATTCCGGAAACAACGGAAACACAGGAAATTCCGGAACTACTGGTGGTTCCAACAATACAGGTAATACAGGAACAAACAATTCTGCTTTCCCAGGCGGTTCTATATTTGGAACTAATTCAGGAAAAACAGATGGAAATGACGGAAAAGCAGATAATGTATCAAAATACGAATCCGATACAAGTGGTTCTACTTCTCATGTAGACAGTGGAACAACACTGAAAGACGGTGTATACACTCCGGATCGTTTTACCTGGTCCGGTGGAACAGGTAAGGTTCAGATTACTTGTAATAAAGTGACGATCCAGAATGGACAGGCTTATGCAACACTCGTGTTCAGCAGTGATCATTATCAGTATGTGAAAGCGAACGGAAATAAGTATTACACAACAAAGGGCGGCGGGTCAGCGACAGTTGTTATCCCGGTTGCATTGAATCAGAACAATAAGATTATTGGAATGACAGATAAAATGTCTGTCGCACATGAGATAGAATATACGATTTTCATTTATCTTGCAGCGGCGAATGGAGGAACATCTGCAAACGGAACAGATGCTTCAACAAGCAGTAACCAGAAGCTGGATGAAAAAGCACCTGAAATCATAGGTTTGGAATATCAGTCAGAGACAAAGCTTGACTATGCAGAATATTTCAAGATTTATCATTATGATCAGGGGATTGTACTTCTTGAAATCGATATGACGAAGGACACAGCAAGAGACCCTGAAAAAGCAGAGGAAACAAAGTCTGAAAATGAGAAGTCTGCAGAAGATAAAGAGAAGTCTTCCAAGAAGAAAGTAGCTTCTGTTACAATCAATAGATCAGAAGATTCTAAGAACTCAGATGCAGAAAGCAAAGTAGATGCTTCTGCCGAGGAATCCGCAGCTTCGGATAACAACGGCATAAGCGAACAGGAACTGGCAGCAGAGCTTTACAAGGGAAATGTTGTGAAATATCTGATCGTTCCGGAGGATGTGGAAGTTCCGGTTGGTCTTGAGCAGGATATGATCATTGTGAAAAAACCGACAGATCATACTTATGCAGAGTCTGATGAGATTCTGAATATGATGAAAGATCTCGATCTTCTTGATAATATTGCGGCAGTTGGAATGAAGAGCAAAGACTGTACAGTATCCGAGATTGCTGATAAGATGAAAGCAAAAGACGGAGAGAAGAATGCTGAAGTTGCATATGCAGGAACAGCGGACAAGCTGAAGTTGAAGAACCTTGTGAAGAGTGAAGTGAATCTTGCTTTGTTTACAGGAGATATTCTTCCAAGAGAAGATTCTGAGGAAAATGCAGCGAAAGATACTGACAAAATAGTAGATAAAGACAGTAAAGATACAAAAGAGACTCTGACAGTAGAAGAGAAGACGGAACAGTTCGAAGAGCTGACAGAAAAGCTTGCAATGCTTGGAATTCCGGTACTCGTTGATCGTTCTTCCGAGGAAAAGACAGAACTTGGAAAGCAGGAGTGGATCAAGGTTTACGGTGTTCTCTACGGATGTGAAGAGCTGACGAACGAGAAGTTTGATGCGGCAGTAGCAGCGGCAGAGAAATAGGAGAGAAAAATAGAATGAAGATAAGAAGATGCAGAATCACAGCGTTAATGCTTTCAGCTGCACTTCTGCTCGGAGGCTGCGGTTCTACCGCAGCCTCCGGTGGAAACAGCGGTAATAATTCAGCAGGTACAGATGTAACAAAGGATAAGACCAAAGATGTAGCCGACAAGACAAAAAAAGCACCGGAGATTGAAGGACTTACTTATGAATCTACAATGGATCTGACTTACGCGACAGAATTCGATGTATACTATTATAAGGATGGATATAAGTTGATCGATGTCCATGAAGATAAGCAATATCTGATTGTTCCGGAAGGTGAAGAAGAACCGGAAAATCTGGCGGATGATATTGTTGTGATCCAGCAGCCGACAGAGAATATTTATATGGCGGCGACAGCATCCATGTCTCTGTTTGATGCAATCGGCGGAATTGACAAGGTAAAATTCTCCGGACTTGAGGCTTCCGGCTGGTATGTAGAGAGTGCAAAGGAAGCAATGGAATCCGGAGCGATGACATTTGCGGGAAAATACAGCGAACCGGATTATGAGACTCTCGTTGACGGAGACTGTGATCTGGCAATCGAATCAACGATGATCCTTCATACACCGAAGGTACAGGAAATGATCGAAGATCTTGGGATTCCGGTATTTGTAGACTACTCCAGTTATGAGTCACATCCGCTTGGAAGAACCGAGTGGATCAAGCTTTATGGGGCGCTTCTGAATAAAGAGGAAGAAGCGGATACATTTTTTGACCAGCAGGCTCATGTAATCGAGGAACTGAAAGGCTTCGAGAACACGGAAAAGACGGTTGCTTATTTCTATGTGAGTACAGATGGTTCAATCGTTGTGAGAAAATCTGACGATTATATTCCGTCAATGATCGAAATCGCAGGTGGAAGATATGCGTTCAAAGATCTGAAGAATCCGGACAGCAACGCACCATCTGTTAAACTGACGATGGAGGAATTCTATGCGACTGCTGTAGATGCAGATTATTTGATCTACAACGGGACGATCGACGGACAGATAAATAGTATCAGTGAGTTGGAAGCAAAGAATGAATTGTTCTCTGAATTCAAGGCGGTGAAAGACGGAAATGTCTGGTATACCGGAAAGAACTTATATCAGGCAACAGATACCGTCGGAGAGCTGATCAAAGATATGCATCTGATGCTGACAGACGGTGATGCATCTCAGATGACATTTCTTGAAAAGATGGAGTAGAAGAAAATGGAGCAGACAAGTTTTCATCAGGAAAATTTCAGACGGCGTACAAGATACACAGCGGTATTTCTGATTCTTGCAGCAGTATTTTGTGTTGTGACAGTGCTAAATATCAATACCGGAAATGTTCATATTCCGGTGCCTAAGATTCTGCGCATTCTCTTTCTGAAAGAAGGAGCGGCGACAGAGTACAATATTATATGGAAGATCCGTCTTCCGAGAATTCTGATGGCAGCATTGCTTGGTGGTGCATTGTCTCTTTCAGGTTTTTTGCTGCAGACATTTTTTTCCAATCCTATTGCCGGACCTTTCGTTCTCGGAATTTCTTCCGGAGCGAAAATGGTCGTGGCACTTACAATGATCGTGTATTTGAAATATATCGGAAGATTTTCTTCGTATACACTGATTCTTGCAGCATTCATCGGGTCGCTGATCTCGACAGGATTCATTCTTCTGATGTCGAAAAAAGTGCAGCATATGGCGTCTCTTCTTGTCGGGGGGATCATGATCGGATATATCTGTTCGGCTATCACGGATTTTGTTGTGACATTTGCGGATGATTCTGATATTGTGAATCTGCATGGATGGTCACAGGGAAGTTTTTCCGGAATGAGCTGGAGCAATATTCGTGTGGCAGCAGTGGTTGTCGGACTTGCGGTGCTGTTTACATTTTTCCTGTCCAAACCAATCAGTGCATATCAATTGGGAGAAGCATATGCGCAGAGCATGGGAGTCAACATCAAGACGTTTCGCGTGATTTTGATCTTGCTTTCCAGTATTCTGTCAGCGTGTGTGACAGCATTTGCGGGACCGATTTCCTTCGTGGGAATCGCAGTTCCGTTTCTTGCAAGGAAGGCATTTGGAACGTCAAAACCGATCGTGGTCATACCGGGAACGTTCTTTATGGGAGCTGTGTTCTGTATGATCTGTGACTTGATCGCACGAATGGCACTGGCACCGGTAGAATTGAATATCAGTACGGTGACTTCTATTCTGGGTGCACCGATCGTTATCTATATGATGATACCGAAGGGAGGAAGAAAATAAGATGGCAGATTATTATTTTCAAATGAAAGACCTGTCGGTAGGTTATAATGGAAACTCCCTGATCCGTGATATTAATATCGGGATCAACAAGGGGGAGATCGTGACTTTGATCGGACCGAATGGTTCAGGAAAGTCAACGATTTTAAAAAGTATTACAAGACAGCTGAAAGTCGTTGGAGGAAATGTATTTTTTGACGATACTTCTCTTCTGAAACTGCCGTACAAAGAGCTTGCGTCTAAGATGGCGGTCGTGTTGACGGATCGGATCAAGACAGAGTTGATGACTTGTCATGATATTGTGGCGACCGGACGCTATCCTTACACAGGACGACTTGGGATTCTGACGCAGGAAGATGAATGTCTGGTGGAAGAGGCGATGCAGGCGGTGCATGCACAGGAGCTCGGCAACCGTGATTTTAATGCGATTAGTGACGGACAGAAGCAGCGCGTTCTGCTGGCGAGAGCAATCTGTCAGGACCCGGATGTGATCGTTTTAGATGAGCCGACTTCATTCCTGGATGTAAAATATAAGTTGGAGCTGTTGTCTATCCTTGAGCGGATGGCAAGGCAGAAGAAGATTACGGTGATTATGTCTCTTCATGAAATCGATCTGGCACAGAAGATTTCAGATAAGATCATCTGTGTCAAAGGCGAGACGATTTCACATTACGGAAGTCCGGAAGAAGTATTTACAGAAGAAATCATTCGCGAATTGTATGGAATCAATAATGGATATTTTGACCCGCTTTTTGGAAGTATTGAACTTCCTGCGCCGGAGGGTGAGCCGGAAGTGTTCGTGATCTCTTCCGGCGGAACTGGAATCCCGGTTTATCGAAGACTTCAGAAGGAGCACATCCCGTTTGCGGCAGGTATTTTATATGAAAATGATATGGATTACCGGCTGGCAAGATTACTGGCAGCAGAAGTGATCACGGAAGAACCGTTTGAGGAGATTCGGGAAGAAACACTTCAGAAAGCATTTGAGACAATAGGGAAATGTAAGCATGTAATCAATGCCGGAGTGAAGATCGGAACATGGAATATAGGGATTGAGAGATTGCTTGAAAGAGCAGAAATAGAAGGGAAATTATAAAAACGTATAAAAATGAGCCGAGATAGCATTTTAAATGTGTTTTAAAAAGCGCTGTCAACGCTCTTTTTTGTTGCTATTCATGATTGTGAATGGTAGAATAGAACAGTATAGGCTATAAAAAAGATGGGAAAATAGCAGTACAGACTGTTATGTGATGGGAGGCAATTTATGAGTAATAATGGACAATCAGCAAAGAGAGCAAGCTTCTCGGGTAAAATCGGATATGTGCTTGCTGTTGCAGGCTCAGCAGTCGGCCTGGGAAATATCTGGAGATTCCCGTATCTGGCTGCGAAATATGGAGGGGGAATCTTCCTTCTCGTTTATCTGATTCTGACCGTATCTTTTGGATATGTTCTGATCATGTCAGAGACAGCACTTGGAAGAATGACAAGAAAAAGTCCGGTTGGAGCTTTTCAGACATTTGGTAAGACAAAATCATTTAAGATCGGCGGATGGCTCAATGCAATAATCCCTATGCTGATCGTGCCGTATTATAGTTCGATCGGTGGCTGGGTTATCAAGTACCTTGCAGAGTATTTGAAAGGAAATGTGCAGACTGTTGCACAGGACGGATATTTTACAGAATTTATTTCAGATTCTTTTCAGGTAGAAGCATGGTTCATCGTGTTTTCTATTCTTGTATTCTGCGTTATCCTGGCAGGAGTTGAGAATGGTGTAGAGCGAGTATCTAAGATTATGATGCCAATCCTTGTTATCCTTGCGGTTATCGTAGCAATTTATTCTGTAACAAGACCGGGAGCAATTGAAGGTGTGAAGTACTTCCTGATTCCGAATCCAAAGCACTTCTCAGCAATGACGGTTGTTGCGGCAATGGGACAGATGTTCTACTCCCTGTCAATCGCGATGGGAATTTTGTATACATATGGTTCTTATATTGGTAAAGACGTTGATCTTGAGAAGAGTACAACACAGGTTGAGATTTTCGATACAGCAATCGCAATGCTCGCAGGACTTATGATCATTCCGGCTGTATTTGCATTCTCTGGTGGAAACCCGGACAATCTGCAGGCAGGACCGTCTCTGATGTTCATCACACTTCCGAAGGTATTCGCAAGTATGGGTGTTGGAAGGCTGGCTGGTATCCTGTTCTTCATATTGGTACTTCTTGCAGCAGTGACAAGTGCAATCTCACTTCTGGAGACAAGCGTATCTACATTCCAGGATGAACTTCACTGGAGCAGACCGAAATGCTGTATCCTTATGGCTGCTGTTATGCTTATAATCGGAACCTTATCTTCTATGGGATATGGAGTACTGAGCTTTATTCAGATTTTCGGAATGGCATGTCTGGATTTCTTTGACTTCCTGACAAATTCCGTGATGATGCCACTTGCAGCACTTGCAACATGCTTCTTGATCGTTCGTACCGTTGGATTTGACAAGATTGCAAGGGAGATTGAGCAGTCATCTGCATTTAAGAGAAAGAAGTTATATATGTTCTTTATGAAATATCTGGCACCGATCTGTCTGATTATTATATTATTAAGTTCTATTGCAAATGTATTGGGAATTATTTCTATGTAATGGAAAATGCTTGTTAAAATAGACAAGTAATCTTGCTGTAAATCTACCTGCATGGTATAATATAACTAGACTTGTAAAGTTTAGAAACAGTTCAGCCATACAACGAAGTGGTCATAAACTGACGGTCTTACGTTGTATGGCTGAATTGCAATAATTTTACATTTTAAGAAAATAATAGGAGTGATTAAGATGTATCAGGAAGAGTATAAGCGCTGGATGGCAGCAGACCTGGAAGACGCAGATCTGATGCCGGAGTTAACTAAAATCGAGGGAAATGATGACGAGATCAAGGAGCGTTTCGCAGTTGCGCTGAAGTTTGGAACAGCCGGACTTCGTGGTGTACTTGGAGCAGGAACAAACAGAATGAATATCTATGTTGTTCGTCAGGCTACACAGGGACTCGCTAACTGGGTAAAGACACAGGGCGGTACACAGACAGTAGCGATCAGCTACGACAGCCGACTCAAGAGTGATGTGTTTGCGAAGACAGCAGCAGGAGTTCTTGCAGCGAACGGAATTAAAGTAAGAATCTACGATGCTCTGATGCCAGTACCGGCACTTTCCTTTGCGACACGCTATTATAACTGTAACGCAGGTGTTATGGTAACAGCATCCCACAACCCGGCGAAGTATAACGGATATAAGGCATACGGACCGGATGGATGCCAGATGACAGATGATGCAGCAGCAATCGTATACGAAGAGATCCAGAAGACAGATGTACTTACAGGTGCGAAGTATATGTCTTTCGCTCAGGGAGTTGAAGAAGGTCTGATCCGTTTCGTAGGAGATGACTGTAAGGATGCACTGTATGAGGCAATCGAGTCCCGTCAGGTTCGTCCGGGTCTGTGTAAGAGCGCAGGACTTAAGCTTGTATACAGCCCACTGAATGGATCTGGATTAGTACCGGTAACACGTGTACTTAAAGACATCGGAATCACAGATGTAACAATCGTACCGGAGCAGGAGTACCCGAATGGATATTTCACAACATGCAGCTACCCGAACCCAGAGATCTTTGCAGCACTTGAGCTGGGACTGAATCTTGCGAAAGAGACAGGCGCAGACCTCATGCTTGCAACAGACCCAGATGCAGACCGTGTAGGAATCGCTATGAAGTGCCCGGACGGATCCTATGAGCTTGTTTCAGGAAATGAAGTAGGAGTTCTTCTTCTTGACTACATCGCAGCAGGACGTATCGAGAAAGGCACAATGCCTGAGAAACCGGTAGCAGTGAAATCTCTCGTATCTACACCACTTGCAGATGCAGTTGCAGAGCATTACGGAGTAGAACTTCGCAACGTACTGACAGGATTCAAGTGGATCGGAGATCAGATTGCGAACCTCGAGGCAGCAGGAGAAGTTGACCGTTTTATCTTCGGATTTGAAGAGAGCTACGGATACCTTGCAGGACCTTATGTACGTGATAAAGATGCGATCATCGGATCTATGCTGATTTGTGAGATGGCCGCTTACTACAGAAGTATCGGAAGCTCACTGAAACAGAGACTGGAAGAGATCTACGCACAGTATGGACGTTATCTCAACAAGATCGATAGCTTTGAATTCCCGGGACTGAGCGGAATGGATAAGATGTCAGGAATTATGGAAAATCTTCGTAAGAATCCTCTGGAAGAGATCGCAGGATATAAAGTAGCCAGCGTGATCGATTACGAGAAGACAGAAGAAACAGGACTTCCGAAGGCTAACGTACTTGTTTACAAGCTGGAGAACAACGAGACAGTAATCGTTCGTCCATCCGGAACAGAGCCGAAGATCAAGATCTACTACACAACACTTGGTAAAGATCTTGCAGAGGCAGAAGCTGAGAAAGAGAAGCTTGCAGAAGCACTGAAACCTATTATGGAGTAATAGAAGATGGGAAAGGGGATCAGATATCTGGTCTCCTTTTTCACTGTCGTAAAAAAATAAGTAGTAAATATGTAGCATATATGTTAAAATCAATACATTACAGTAAAGTAATAAAGTGATTAGAGAACGAAACAGATGGAGGAATATTACGATGTATATAACATGTCTTGATGTAGAGGGAGTACTTGTACCGGAGATCTGGATTGCATTCGCAGAGGCGAGTGGAATTCCGGAACTCAAGAAGACAACAAGAGACGAACCTGACTATGATAAACTGATGAATTGGAGACTTGGAATTCTGAAAGAGCATGGTCTGGGACTGAAAGAGATCCAGGAGACTATTGCAAAGATCGATCCCCTTC
>ENA-OPAL01001831-OPAL01001831.1-human-gut-metagenome-genome-assembly--contig:-NODE-1831-length-11496-cov-1.860764_pt1 | contig 11496 bp, 8 predicted proteins | sample MGYA00241057_ERZ501430 | MGnify/ENA primary metagenome ERZ501430 (study PRJEB25962, sample SAMEA2042506) | human gut metagenome | biome: human gut; feature: human-associated habitat; material: faeces...
GAGATATTGTCGGGCTGCTCTATGATGCACTGGCAAAACAATATGTAGACCCGACAACAGAACGGGCAATGAAAAGCCTGAATATCCTATGTGTCAGATTTGTATTCTGTCTGTATGCAGAGGATGCAGGTATTTTTGGCAGACATGGTATGTTTCATGATTATCTGGAAGAATTTGATGCAAAGCATATGAGAAAGGCTGTTATCGAATTGTTTCAGGTACTTGACACTAAACCGGAAGACAGAGACCCCTATCTGGAAGAATCTCTTTCTGCGTTTCCATATGTAAACGGCGGCTTATTTGCCAATGAAAATATTGAGATTCCTCAGTTTACAGAAGAAATCCGTCAGTTGCTGCTTGAAAAAGCATCCGCAGATTTTAACTGGTCAGAAATCAGTCCGACTATTTTCGGAGCTGTCTTTGAAAGCACATTAAATCCGGAAACCAGACGATCCGGAGGAATGCATTATACAAGCATTGAAAATATTCATAAAGTGATTGATCCGCTATTTCTGGATGAACTGAAAAATGAACTGGAAGAGATCAGGCAAATATCCGTCCAGCGCACAAAAGAGAAGAAATTGAAAGAATTTCAGAAAAAACTGGCAGGGCTGCGGTGGCTGGATCCGGCATCAGGAAGTGGAAATTTCCTTACAGAAACGTATATCAGTATCCGGCGATTGGAAAATGCAGTTATAAAAGAATTGCAGGGTGGTCAGATTACTTTTGGCTTTGATGGTTCATCGCCCATTCAGGTATCCATTGACCAGTTCTATGGTATCGAAATCAATGACTTTGCAGTTACGGTAGCAAAGACGGCACTGTGGATCGCAGAATCCCAGATGATGAAAGAAACAGAAGATATTGTTCATATGAATTTGGATTTTCTTCCGTTGACAACAAATGCCTTTATTGTGGAAGGTAATGCTTTGCAGTTGGATTGGGAGGATGTTGTTCCCAAAAATCAATTGTCGTACATTATGGGAAATCCACCGTTTATTGGATATTCCTTGCAGAGTAAAGAACAGAAAAATGATATTCTGTCTATTTATATGGATGAAAAAGGAAAGCCATATAAGACTGCCGGTAAAATTGATTATGTTGCAGGATGGTATTTTAAAGCATCAAAATATATGCAGGGAACAGCAATACGAACTGCATTTGTATCTACCAATTCTATTACACAAGGAGAACAGGTTGCTGGCGTTTGGAAGCCTTTATATGAAAGATTTGGTATTCACATTGACTTTGCCCATAGGACGTTTCGTTGGGATAGTGAGGCGAGCTTAAAAGCTCATGTACATTGTGTAATAGTTGGATTTAGTGTTGCACAAAATCTTAAAAAAAGAAAATTGTATGTAGATGGACGATTCAAAGAAGTTGATAATATTAATGCGTATTTGATAAGTGCGCCAAATGTGTTTATTGAAACTCGTACGAAACCACTTTGTAACGTATATAAAATGACTTCTGGTAATCGACCAGCTGATGGTGGACATTTGATTATTGAGGAAAATGAATATCAGGATTTTTTAGATAATGAGCCAAAAGCGATACCTTATATTAAACGCCTTAGTGGTGCAACCGAATTTATTAATAATAAAAAGCGATGGTGTTTATGGCTTGTAGGTGTTTCACCGGCAGAATTAAGAAAAATGCCGAAAGTAATGGAACGAATTGAATTATGTAAAGCAGACAGATTGACTGGAGCCGATGATAGAAAGAAATTAGCCGAAACTCCTGCTCTATTTAGAGAGACAAAAAATCCAGATACTGCGATAGTTGTGCCGAGACATTCGTCTGAAAATAGAAGATATATCCCATTTGGATTTATAGGTAAGGATATGATTTTGACTGACGCAGCTATGTGTATACCAGAAGCGGGAGTGTACGAGTTTGGCGTATTGGAATCTAATATTCATATGGCATGGGTACGTGCTGTCTGTGGCCGTATAAAAAGTGATTATCGTTATTCAAAGGATATTGTTTATAACAATTTTCCGTGGCCAACACCAACTGAACAGCAGAAGCAGAAAATAGAACAAACTGCACAGGCAGTCCTTGATGCCAGGTCATTGTATCCGGATTGTAGTCTTGCAGATCTATATGATGAATTGACCATGCCTCCGGAACTGCGGAAAGCACATCATCAGAATGATATAGCAGTGATGCAGGCATACGGATTTACAAAAGGCAGTGAAGCATATAAAAGTGAAGCGGCCTGTGTGGCGGAGCTTATGAAAAGATATGAGCAATTATGTACACAACAGCAAAATAAGAAGGAGCAATTAATTTGAGAAATAAAAAAGCTGAAAAACCAGAATTCCTTAAAATTGTATATTTTGATGAAGACGCTGCACAGGATTATGTTGATGTTACTAATGGGGGACGCCTTGATTGGACGACAGAAGAAAACAAACAAAAGGTAGCCAAAATAGTAGCAGAGATTGAAGCTCAGGCAAAGAGTGGTTTTAACATTTTGAATTATATTAAGGCAACATTTCAGGGAAAGGTAGATGCAAGTGCGGCGGCAGATTTGACAAGTGCTTTTGATAAAACCATAAAAAATACTTTGTTAACAGATTATATACAAGCAGCATATGAAGATAGTCATGTGAAAAAATTCGAAAATAGTGGGGTCTATGCTCCTGAAAATTCAGTGACATTGTATAAAATGGTCAGTTCATATATGACAATCGTGCCTAAAGAAGAAATGCCGATAGATATGGAAAAGCTGAATGAGGCGATATTGGGTGAACGTGGTTACTATGAAATGCTTTTGAAAACTGAAAAAGATAAAAAGAGTGTATTGAGATTTAATCTTAAAGCATTCAAGAATAATTATAATCTTGTCGATTTAAGTAAAATGAAATTGACATATTATGGGATCAAAGTAGGAACCTGTAGCGAGGATAATCTGTCGATTGACAAAGAATTTAATTTTAAACCGGAAGAAGAAAAAATTACAGCAGAAGATATTGTGAATGACAACGAATCTGTATCTAATGAAGAAGAATCGGTATCTAATGGAAAAGATGAATTAAACGTTTATGATATAGTATTGGCAGGTGTGGTACGTGAAAAAGATTGAAATATTTGTAGGATCAGATTCGGCTTTTGAAAAGATTATTCCACAGAATGCAAGAAATCTTACAGAGTTAGCAACTCAACTGGATGATGATAATAAAAAGATGGAAATGAATGTTATTATTCCAGGTCAGCCCAAGCCAAAAACTCAGAAAAAGCGGAAACCCATTGTTCGAAATCTGGTAATTCATGCTGATGAATATTGCAGTGTCCAAGAGCATGTGATTATAAATTTTATTAATTTTATTTCAAGAGTATCAGTAACAAATATGTATATACAGAACCCGCCAGAAAATATTCGAGAGCAGTTATACCGTGTATTTGATAAGAGCATTATTCACGAAGAACATCAACATTATTTAGAAGTTTCAAAAAATATGTTGCGGACATTTAACAGCCAATATGGGAAAAGAGTAATCGGGCAGGAGAAGGCAAAAAGTAAATTACTGCAGGCGATATATCCTTTAATGGATGGCAAACAAAAAAAGCCGGTTGTTATTTTGTTATATGGAGATTCAGGATTAGGGAAAACGGAGTCGGCACAATATTTAGCAGATCTAATGGGCGGTAAGTTATTAAGAAAGCAGTTTTCTATGTATCAGAATAATGAGTCAGCAAATTATATTTTCGGTGGAAGATATAATGAGAAAAGTTTTGCTCAAGACCTTTTAGCCAGAGATTCAAATGTGCTTTTGTTTGATGAGTTTGACAAGGCTTTATCTGTATTTCACAGTGCATTTTATCAATTATTTGATGAAGGTATTTACGAGGATCATAATTATAAAGTTACAGTAGATAAAGCAATTATTGTATGCACATCAAATTATAAAACAGTTGATGAAGTAAAAGAAAATTTAGGATTGCCAATTTATAACCGTTTTGATTCGATCATTAGATTTGATGAATTGTCAAATGAGGCAAAGAAAAAAATTGCAGAATTGGAAATAAAAAGGTTGAAAACAGATTTTAATATTGAGGATAATAAACTGTTTGAGAAATTGAAAGAAGCTGCTATTACTGCATCAAATGCCAGAGAAATAAAACATTTGGTTAAGGATACATTTTCTCTTTTAGCAATTAGGAAGATATGTAGTGATGCGGAAGAATAAATCTCTTAGCAAAGCTAAGAGCGCACTTCTATACATGCATTTTTAATGCCATGTATCGTGCGTCCTGCGGAGCTGTCTCCCGATTGAAGATTCATTCAATGCGGGAGATATGCGAAATCAAGATTTCGGACAAGGGTTCCCCTTGCGGCACGAGTGCCTATTTTTACATTGTACTTTATGATAAGGAGTGACCAGAATTATGGAAAAGCAAATAGACAGTATTGAAGTAACTTCCTTTGGTCAGGTTTTCCCGAAAAAAGGGACAAATACAAGAACACCATATTCTCATCAGAAAAATGCGATGGAAGCATTGGATAAGATGAATCAAGAATCATCTTTTAGTACTTTAGTGGTGCTTCCTACTGGCGGAGGAAAAACATATACTGCATCTATGTGGTTATTGAAGAATGCGATTGACAGAAAAAAGAAAATATTGTGGATCGCACACCGACAAATGCTGTTGGATCAAGCGGCAGAATCCTTTCAGAAATTTGCATATACAGAAGTGATACCTCATATTTCTTCCTTCTGTTTCCGCATTGTTTCAGGTGCATCCAGTCATGACAGAACCAGTGATATCAGGAAGGAAGATAATTTATTAATTGTTAGTAAAGACAGTATTGGAAGAAATATAGACAGATTAGATCAATGGCTAAAAGGGGAAAAAGAACTTTATTTGATTGTGGATGAAGCGCACCATTCAACTGCTAAGACATATCGAAAAGTGATTGATTATGTAAAGAAAAAAGTTCCAAACGTAAAACTGATTGGTTTAACTGCAACACCTTTCCGTACGGCAGAAGCGGAACAGGGGCTTTTAGCTAAAATATATTCAGATGGAGTCAAAAATGGACAGGTAGTTCATGGTGATATTGGAATTACATATCAGATTGGACTAAAAGAGTTGATTAACAGGCAGATTTTGGCAAAGCCTATTTTTGAAAGCTACTATACAGATGAAGCCTATGGTGATTCACTTGGGGTGGATGCCTGGGAAAGCATTCAACATCTGGATATTTTGCCAGATGAAGTTGCACAGCAAATGGCAGACAGTGCAGCTCGTAATAAGCTGATTGTAGAAACTTACAAAAATAACCAGAAGCAGTATGGGCAAACCATTTTATTTGCAGTCAACGTAGTGCATGCCATTCAGTTGACAGCGCTGTTTAAAAAGGAAGGAATAAAGGCAGATTATATCGTATCTTCAATCAAAGATGCAGTCACTGGCGTAACGATAAGTCGGGAGGATAATGAAAGAAAGCTGGAAGAATATCGTGAAGGACATTTACAGGTTTTAATCAATGTGAATATCCTAACGGAAGGTGTGGATTTACCAAAAACGAAGACAGTATTTCTTGCAAGACCTACAGTTTCCTCAATTCTGATGACCCAGATGGTTGGACGTGCTTTGAGAGGAACAGCAGCTGGCGGTACATCCAGTGCATATATTGTTTCATTTATTGATCATTGGAATGAGCATATTGCCTGGGTGAATCCGGAGACTCTGTTTGATGGAAATAACGAGTTTCAGGATAGTGATTATGAACAGGAAAAACATGATATCCGTTTGATTGCAATATCAAAAATTGAGGAGTTTGCTTCGATTTTGGACGATTCTGTTGATACATCATTTTTGGAAAAAGTTCCATTTGAACAGCGTATTCCGGTTGGAATGTATGCTTTCACTTATTTGGAAGAGAATGGAATGGATCATTCTTATCAGGTAATGGTATATAATAGCACAAAGATTCCTTATGAGAATCTGATGGATGCTCTTCCAACTCTGTTTAAGAGTTTTGGGGTTACCGAAGAATATTTATCTGATACACAACTTAATGAAATGGAAAGCCAGTGCAGAGATTCTTTCTTCTGTGGTGAAATGGTACCGCCATATGAGAAAAGAGATGTTCTTAATATTTTGAAATATTATGCCCAGTATGAATCAATTCCACAGTTTTATACTTTTGATGAAATTGATAGAAGCAAGTTAGATGTAGGAAGGATTGCACAGCATATCTGGGATGAAGATATGGGAGAACGAAAAAGAACAGAATATATTGATTCTCTTTGGGAGTCAGGGGATGATAATATGCTTCGTCTGTTCTTTGGCAGAAAATTGTATTTCCTGAATCAGATTAATATTGAGTTGATGAAGTTGTCACATCCTGATATATATGACGATGAAAACAACATTCAGTATGGAAGCAGGGCATTGGCAGATCTTCCATTACATGAGATTGGGAAAATAAATCCGTTATTAGAGCAGCAACTTAGAAATGATACGTTTAAAAAGGCAATGGACAAGGATGGAAACTACCATTGTGCAAAATGCGGAATTTCGGATAAATCAAGGATTTTTTTTCAGGTTGACCATATTATCCCTATGAATGCTGGCGGGAAAAGTACTTTGGATAATCTTCAAATCTTATGCCGTCAATGTAATGGGCAAAAAGGGGATAAGTCATGAGGGAGTTTCTTTATTCTGCATTGGATGTTGCAGCAATTATCAGCAGTATGGAACTTGGGTGCAGAGATGAAAACGAGATGATTGATTCTATCTGGAATGGTGAAAAAGCATTCCTTGTTTCTGAATATAGAAATAATAAACGTAAATTCATTTTAGACGTTTATTACTGGTTGCAGTATTTTTACGAGAAGCCGATACTGGATCAGGAATTCCCTGCTGTATGGCAGGATATGATGACATCCGATAATACCATTGAGCCAGAACAGTATATGAGTGACTTTAGCAACTTAGATTTGTTTTTTAAAAAAATTCGTATTCAGATTTTGTATGGAAAAGGAAACGACTATGTGAGAGTGAAACTTAGAACGCTGCTTAAACATTATGGTTATAAAAGAAGATCACAATTATTGATTCAACATATTAATCGTTGCCTGTATTTTTATCATTTTGAGATAACTGTGCGTGGCGGGATTCCTTGTTTAATAGAGGATGCTACATTAGATCAGATGCTAATATTTCATGTGGTATAGATGTTCATTTTTCAGGAAATTATGTGGCTTCAATTAAAATTGAAAAAATGAAAAGCTGAATTCCAAAACTGTGGAGGTAGGATATGTCGCCAGAAGAGAGAGAACGCTCGTATGAGCATTATAAACAATGGCAAACAAATAAAAACCGATATAAGCATGAATGTGTTGCTTATGTACTCATAGTAGGCGTGGTTGCATTATTTGTACTAAAACATTGGAAGGAACTTTCTATTGGTTTAGTGGTAATCATTGTGGCAGGATGTATTTATCTGTTAGCAATGTTAATCCGTAAATATATTCGAATACAACAGAAAACTGCTGAGATGAAAAAGATTGCAGTAGAAGTTGGAGGTACAGATATCGTGATAGACCATGAAAAAGGAAAAGTCAGTTTTTCTGTACCAGCCGAAAATGCGGATGCAGTTATCAATGATATTGAAAAAAATATGGGGAACTCAAAGTATAAACTCAAAGTATCACGAGTGCAAAATCCGAATAATGAAATGAAAGATAAAAAAACAACGGATGTTGGCTATGTGAATAAGAATAGCCAAAGAAATAATGGAAAAACCGAATACAAAGGAACAGACAATAATCAATGGTTTTATAGTATGGAGTGTCTAAAATGTGGTCATAAGTATTTTGCGAATGGAAGTGATATAAAGATTAGAAAATGTCCAAATTGTCAAGGTGGTAAACCATAAGGTTGTTATCTGTCACGAAAATGGACAATATAGCAAAATTATATAATGTGTAAGCCAAAGGGCATCAACCGTAAAAAGTTGGTGCCTTTTGTTTTGCCCATTACTTTTACCCATTTTTGGGAAAAAGTCTGGACAGGAAGCCGGTGTGAGTTAAGGGACAGAATTCATACCGGCTTTTCGTTTTTGTCAACAATTCAGTTATGAGAAAGGAGACCATTATGGGAGAAAGAAGAAATCTGAAAAAGCAAAGCCTTGAGAAACTCCAGCAGGATTTGGAACAGGCAGAACATCAAATCGAAGTGGAAGAACGCAGGCTGAACCTTGCAAAACAGCAGATGAAGGTGGCAAAGCGGAAAGCAAGGAACCACAGCCTGATTGTCAGAGGTGCGGAGGTGGAGAAAGCATTCCCGGAAGTTAAGGTGCTGACAGAAGAAGAGTTCCGGGCATTCCTGAAATGTATCGCCCACATGAAGAGTGTACATGAAATGCTGGAACGGGCAGTGAGCCATTCCGAATATAACCGCAGTCTGGCATCCTCCGGAAAGGAGCAGTAATGTCACTGTATCATTTTTCTGTAAAGCAGGTATCAAGGGGCAAAGGGCAGACGGTGGTGGGTTCAGCAGCTTATATTTCCGGGCAGAAACTGCACAATGATTATTACGAGGAAATTCATGATTACACCAGAAAGCAGGGGGTGATCTATGACGAGATCATGCTGCCGGATTATGTGCAGGACCGTTTCTCTGACCGTCAGACACTCTGGAATGAAGTGGAGTTTGCGGAGAAAGGAAAGAGGGCACAGCTTGCTTATTCTTTTAATATTGCATTACAAAATGAGCTGACCATGGAAGAAAATGTGGAGCTGGCAAGGGAATTCTGCAGGGAACAGTTTGTCAGCCGGGGAATGATCGTGGATATGGCAGTCCATGAGGGGAAATCCAGTGACCCGGAGATTGCAGACAATCCCCACTTCCATGTGCTGGTTCCTATCCGCCCAATGAATTCAGATGGGACATGGGGGAAGAAACAGCGGCGGGAGTACAAGCTGGATGAGGATGGAAACCGTATCCGGGATGAAAATGGGAAATATATCTTTTCTGCTGTATCCACTACCGGCTGGAATTCCCCGGAACTTCTGGAAGAATGGAGAAAACAGTGGGCGGATAAAGTCAATGCAGCATTCAAGGAGAAAGGTCTGGCAGCTAGGATTGACCACCGATCTTATGAGAAACAGGGAATTGAACTGATCCCTACGATCCATGAGGGATATGAAGTCCGGGCGATGGAGAGGAAAGGCATCCGGACGGTGGTGGGAGACCTGAACCGGGCAATCCGCAAATTAAATGAGATATGGATCCGGTTGAAAGAATCCCTTGCGTGGGCGAAAACATTCCGGGAAGAGGTAAGTGCAGAACTGTACCGGAGAGCAAATCCTACATTGATGGAAAGCCTGCAGGATTATTATGAGAAACGTGATAGAGTGGCAGATACCTACCAGTATGGGAGCCGGAAAGCACATCTGACGAATCTGAAAGAGTTTGCAGAGGCAGTGAATTATCTGACTGTGAACCAGATTGAAACTGTAGAACAGCTGAACCAGAAAGTAGAGGAATTACAGACGGTTGCGGATGGCATCCGTTCCGAAATCAAATCCCGGAGGGGAGAGATTGCCGGATACCGGGAACTGATGGATTACGACCAGAAAATGAAAAAGCTGCAGCCGGTTATGGATAAATACCATAAGATTTTCTTTAAGGGTTCCAAACAGAAATATTACAATGAGCATAAAAAGCAGATCGACCTGTACCGGATGTGTGAGCGGAGGCTGAAACCCTACCGGGATGCAGAAGGGAAGCTGCCGGTTGCACAGTGGAAAAAAGAACAGGAAAAGCTGGAAGCATTGAACCGGGATGCGGATATTGACCTTACCCCGTATGATGAGGAATTAAAGATGGTCAGGAAAGTCCAGAAATGTATTGATATCATGTTGAATGAAAAATCCCAGATACAGTCCGGTAACACCGGGCGGTCAGAAAAAGAAGATTCATTTGTGCAGCATCCGGTTTCATCTCAGGCAAAAGGATATTCCCCGAAACCGATGTTAGAAAGGACTTCTGTTCTGGAGAAGCTGAACAAAAACAAGGAGATCAAGCGGAAAGAGGAGGAAGAAAGAAAAGCAATAAAGAAGAAAATCAAAAGAAATGACGTGAGTTTGTAAGGAGGAAACGAAAATGAAGTATTCAGAAGAGCAGGTCAGCCGGGCAAAATCCACTGACCTTGTTTTATTTTTACAGTCACAGGGTGAGAAGCTGATAAAAAGCGGGAAGGAGTACCGCTGGATGGCTCATGACAGCGTGACTGTCCGTGGAAACTGCTGGTTCCGGCACAGCCGGGGGACTGGCGGTGGACCGATTGATTTTGTGATGGAGTTTTATGGACTGACATTCCCGGAAGCAATGAAAAAACTGACCGGGGAAGAGGGGGAGGAAAGGCGGGAGATTTATATCATTACTTTGCAGAACCCCGGAAACAGCAATGTGGAGAAGAAATAACAGGAGAAACAAGGATGAAAATAAGATACTGGAATATCTGACGAAATACAGAGGAATCCAAGAAGATCTGGTAAAAGTATTTATTGGGAATGGCGATATTTATGAGGATGAAAAGCACCATAATATCGTGTTTGTCGGGAAAGACCGTTCGGGGATTCCCCGGTACGCCCACATCAGGGGAACGGAAGAAGAAAAATTCCGGGGAGATGTGGCTGGTTCATTGAAAGAGTACAGTTTTTGCTACAGAGGAAACGGTGAACAGCTGTATGTGTTTGAAGCACCGATTGATCTTTTGTCTTTTATCCAGCTCTTTTCGAAAGACTGGGAACAGAGAAGCTATCTCAGCCTGGGCGGTACATCGGACAGGGCACTGACAGCCTTTCTTTCTGACAGCCCGAATATCACTTCGGTATTTCTCTGCCTTGATAATGACAAAGCCGGGGAGGAAGCCTGTGAAAAGATTGCCGGGAAAGAGGTTCCCTGTGAACGGATCATCCGCTTAAAGCCGGTTCTGAAAGACTGGAATGAAATCATCTGCCATCAGGAAGAAATGCAGGGAAGGAATCCGGTTGCAGAAACGGTTGTGCTGAAAGCACCGGAAAAAGAAGAGATCGTGCCTATGATTTATTATCAGGATGTGGAAGCCACAAGTGTGGAATGGCTCTGGTTTCCCTATATCCCTTTTGGCAAGCTGACCATCATTCAGGGAAATCCGGGGGAAGGAAAAACGTATTTTGCCATGAAGCTGACTGCAGCCTGCACCAACCGGAAATATCTCCCGAATATGGAGGAGACAGAACCATTTAATGTAATCTACCAGACTGCCGAGGACGGAAAGGGAGATACCATCAAACCAAGGCTGATCGAATGCGAGGCAGATCTTTCAAGGGTCATGGTGATTGATGATACAAAAATCCCACTGACATTGATGGATGACCGGATTGAGAGAGCCATCCGGCAGAACAAAGTCCGACTATTGATCATTGACCCGGTGCAGGCATTTATTGGTGCGGATGTGGATATGAACCGGGCAAATGAAGTCCGTCC
>ENA-OPAL01001839-OPAL01001839.1-human-gut-metagenome-genome-assembly--contig:-NODE-1839-length-11466-cov-7.123127_pt1 | contig 11466 bp, 6 predicted proteins | sample MGYA00241057_ERZ501430 | MGnify/ENA primary metagenome ERZ501430 (study PRJEB25962, sample SAMEA2042506) | human gut metagenome | biome: human gut; feature: human-associated habitat; material: faeces...
CATTTCCATACTGACTGCCCCGCCGGTCATCTTGGCAATCCCCCGAAACGGCATATTGTAAATAAAAAGAATATTCAGATCCGGCTTTCCCTGTGCCTCACTCTTCTTTTTCATTTTTGTGAGACATCTATATATCAGTCTTGCAAGTCGGCTTTTTGCATAATACATCTGACAGATTGCATCATTGATTTCCAGGTTTCCACTCCATCTCCCGTTCGGTATATCATGGCCAAGAAGTTCACGAAATTCCTCATCTGATATTTTCTGCACGATTCCTGTATAATAGTAAGGCATTTTTGCCGGATTATACGGATACCCTTTACTATTTCCTGTTCTCTCAGTCGTACCTGTTAAACGAATATCTGCAACACTGGCTCCTACCATAATCTGATAAGTTCCTGTTTCTATTTCCCACTGTCCCGTTTTTATATTCCAATAACGGAATGTCTTATCATCAAACGGAATCCTGAGCTGTCTGCTTTCTCCTGCCTTTAGATAAACTTTTGCAAAACCTTTCAGTTCTTTTTCCGGTCGGAACACGATTGCATTAGGAAGTCCTACATACATCTGAACAACCTCAGCACCGTCTCTGTCACCTGTATTGGTAACCGAAACTTTGATTCCATCCTCTTCTATAATAAGATCAGAATATGTAAATTCCGTATAGGAAAGCCCAAAGCCAAATGGATATTGCACCCGGACTTTTGAAGTATCATAATAGCGATATCCCACATAAACACTCTCTCGGTATTCCGATGTTTTCTCATTACTTGGATAATATCGGAATGCCGGTGTCTGTTCATAAGATATAGGATATGTTTCTGCCAGTCTTCCTGATGGATTCACTTTTCCGGTCAGAATATCCAATGTTGCAGAAGCGCCTGCCTGTCCATTCAGATAGCCATGCAAAATCGCTTTGCAGCAGGTGTGCCATGGCATTTCTATCGCAGATCCTGCACTCAGTATTCCAATAATATTTTCATTCACTTTACTGATATCCTGCAGAAGATCTATCTGATTCTGCGGAATACGCATATGGGTTCTATCCAGTCCTTCTGATTCACTGATCTCATCAAGACCAAAGCAGAAAATCACAATATCCGCGTTCATAGACAAATTTAATGCAAACTTTCTATCATTCTCATCTACATCTCCATTTCTCTGATAGCCTCTTGTCATCCCCAAAATATTCAGATCATATTGTTGCAAAATCGATGACATATCTTCTACTTTTGTTGGATTGACCATAGAAGATCCTGCCCCCTGATATCTGGGTGAAAAAGCAAAATCTCCAATAATAGCGATGGATTTTTTGGTATCCAGCGGAAGAATCTGTTTTTCATTTTTCAGAAGAATCATGCTTTCTGCTGCTGCTTTCCTTGCCAGTTGATGATGTGCGTTTCTGTCAAAGTTTTTATCTGAAAGCTTCTTCCCTGATGTCAGTTCCATCACTGCATCCACCAGTTCTCCAACTCTTTCATCCAAATCCGCTTCCTTCAGCTTTCCATTTCGGACAGCAGCAATCACTTCTCTTGCAGAATCGTACCCACAGGACGGCATCTCCAGATTTGAGCCGGCAGCAACACCTTTCACATGGTCATTGCTTCCGCCCCAGTCTGTTACTACAATTCCATCAAATCCCCATTCTTTGCGCAAGATATCTGTCAAAAGATGTTTGTCCTCATTAGCATAAATCCCATTAATCTGGTTGTAACTGCTCATGATTGCTTTTGCGTGTCCTTCTTTAACAGCTATCTCAAAACCGGTCAGATAAATTTCTCTTAATGTCCGTTCGTCAACAACTGCGTCCATTGCCATTCTCCGAAGTTCCTGACTGTTAACCGCCAGATGCTTCGGGCAGGCATAAACGCCTTTACTCTGTATTCCACGAATATATGACGCTGCCATCTTCCCGGAAAGATATGGATCTTCTGAAAAATATTCAAAATTTCTTCCACATAATGGGCTTCTTTTAATATTTAATCCCGGACCAAGCAGGATATTTACATCCATACTTGCTGCTTCCTCTCCAAGAGCCTGTCCAATCTCTTCCCCCAGATCCTGATTCCAGCTGTTTGCAATCGTCGCCGCTGTGGGAAAACAAGTTGCGTTCAGGGATGCATTCAGTCCCAGATGGTCTCCTGCTCCTGCCTGTTTTCTGATTCCATGCGGTCCATCCGAAAGAAAGATGGACGGGATGGAAAGCCTGTCAATTTCTCTGGTCTGCCAGACAGTTTTTCCACTGAGGATCGCTGATTTTTCTTCTATTGTCATCTTTTCAATCAATTTTTGCTGTTTCATAACTGTTTTCCATCCCACTTTCTTCCTTATTCAGCATTCTTTCTTTTCTTATATCCTCTGATTACCAGTACTTCCATTCCTGCCATGAAAAGTACTATTACAATATCGATACCAATTCCTGCTTTTTTCCAGTTTTCCATACCTGTTTCTTCGTGTTCTCCATCATAAGCCCAGCTGCTTACAACTGTATACATGACATTTTTGCAGGCATTCCTCATCTGAAGTACAGATGTTGGATGCTCCGGATTGGCTACATTGTTCTCTTCTCCGTTGAATGTGGACAACATTACATCTACTCCATTCGCCAAAGCTGCATCTGCATTCATAAATCCATGACCATTGTTTCGGAAGAAGTCTGTAAGCGCCATTCCCCTGAATCCCCATTCATCTCTGAGAACTGTATTCATAAGGTTACTGCTTTCTCCAGTCCATTTATCTCCAAGGAAACTCCAGGAAACCATAACCGCATTTGCGCCACCCTGTTTTACAGAAATTTCAAATGGTTTCAGATAGATTTCCCGGATTGCCTGCTCATTTGACCAGACACTTACCATCTTTGCGTTTCCCTCATACAGAGCAAAATGTTTGATATAAGAATAAACTCCATAGTTTCTTGCTCCTTCTACTGCTTTTGCTCCCATATTTCCTGCAAGAACTCCATCTTCTGAAAAGTATTCATAGTTTCTTGCTCCAAATGCGGTTCTATGAGTATTCATACCTGGTGCATACCAGCCCTCTGCACCCATTTCCTGACTGATCTTGCCCATGCATTCACCCCAGGCCTGTGCAAGTTCCTTATTCCATGTGGAAGCAACCACAACTTCAATTGGAAATCCAATAGAACCAACTCCTGTAAAGTTGTTATTAATTGCTGCTGGTCCATCGAAATCAAGTGTAGCCACTTTTCCCACAGAATCCATGGCTGCTGTCTGATAACCAGCCATTGCAATCATATTTGCCATTTCATCAACAGTAAGCTGATCCAGAAGTTTTTCCCAACGAGGATCGTCATAATCAGCATCACGCATATCAGCTAATGTAAGTCCATTATCTGCTCCCGTTGTCGGCATTACATCCTCATCATTGAGATATGTAGTCTTATCAAAGTTGCTGTTCAAATGATATTCAGAAACATATGGCTCACCCAGCTCTGCAGATGCCGGCGCTGCTGTAGCCTCTTCATAATTTGCAAAATGATCCGCACGTGACAGATATGTTATATCTCCTTTTGCATCTTCAAATACATTTGTTGCTGCAGTATCATCTGATGCTCTTTTATTTTCGCCCTTATATACTACATCTTTATCTGCAGTATAAGTTTTCTGATCCAGCACAGTATGTGAATCGCTGTTGATAGAAATCACATAATCGCCTTTTTCAAGAACATACGCTTTTGCATTATTCTCATCATAAGAGGCCATATCTTCTATACTGAATGTAACTGTAACAGTCTGAGATTCTCCCGGCTGAAGCAGATCTGTTTTTGCAAACTCGATCAGATTTGCAGAAGATTTCTCAATTCCCCCATTTGTATATGGCGGTTTATAATACACTTCTACTACATCTTTTCCGGCAACATCTCCTGTGTTGGTTACTTCTACATCTACAGAAATCTGTCCGTCTTTTTCCTCCAGTTCACCCATTTTCTGTTCAAATTCCGTATAACTCAGACCATATCCAAATGGATACTGTACAGTCTTATCGTAATCAATCGCACCTTCCTGTGCAGCTGTTTCATAGTACTTGTATCCTACATAAATACCTTCCACATAATTGGTAAATGCCGGAGCATACACCTGCGCAGTTCCTGCGTTCATTCCTTCAACGGCCATATCTGCCAGATTTGTATACTCCGTTTTTTCTGCATTATTCCACCACGGAGCAGTCGTCATATCATAAATAAATGTATCCGGTGTTTTTCCGGAAGGATTGACTTCACCTGAAAATACTTTACCAAGTGCATTAAATCCCACATTTCCCGTTCCGGGGCACCATACAACAGATTTAATCTGAGGATATTCATCTGCGAAACCAAGTTCAAACTGATTTGCTCCATTATAAACCACAATCACATTATCAAAATTTGAGCAAACCATATCCACCATATCTCTCTCAGTTTGTGAAAGCTGTAAATAATGCTCTCCCTCAGGAAAATCATCATATTCATCTGAATTATTATCATATGCTGCTTTTCTTACATCCATAGGAATATCATTATGACCTTCACCTGCTTTTCTGGAAAGAACCACAACTGCCACATCAGAATACTCTTTCGCACTTTTAATAAGCTCATCACTGTAAGTATCTACAGGTGGCTCCGGTAATGTCCAACTCTGTTTCTGGATAGACATTTCCGGATTATCTGCACCATAATTGTTATAAAAATCAACCAGTTCCTGGTTAATAGAAAATCCGGCATTTTCAAGTCCCTGATTCAGACTGACAATATCATACAGATCATTAATTCCACCGGAACCAGCTCCACCGTAAGCCGGATTAATAGATTCCCAGCCAAAAATATTCAGTTTTTTTGTTTCATTTAAAGGAAGCAGGCTTTCATTCTTCAGAAGAACAATTCCGTCTTCCATAATTTCTTCTGCTACTTCCGCAGCTTCTTCATTTGTTTCATCGCTTAAAGTTCCATTTCCCGTTGCAAGTCCAATCAACGTAGCCATTGGTCCAAAACAGATCATATTCACGCAGACAACAACTGCAAGAACCATTGCGATCGCAGCTTCTCCTCTTATCAGAAATCTTTTGCCCCTGGACATCCTGCGGCATGCGATCATAATTACGATTCCAATTACAAGTGCAGCAATAATACCGATAATATACGGTTTGCATAATTGTAATACCGCCAGAACATCTTCCATTTCAACACTGATCATTCTCTTTTTTCCTCCTTTGACTCTCTCGTCTTTTTCAGGTATCATTTCCTGTTGACATTACTATAACATGGTTATTATTTCGTGCCGTTTTTGGCACAAGATGCAGCAAATATGGCACAAAATACTAAAAAAGGTCCACCGGACCTTTTTGTCGTATGCTTGGCAACAAAAATACCCAGAGCATTACAATACTCTGGGTAAAAGAATCTTTAATTCAAACCAGTTCTGCTGTACTCCAAATACTACAGAACCATCATATTTTTCTACAGCTTTACGAATACTCTTCAATCCAAAACCATGGTTTTTACTATCCTTTTTTGTTGTTGTAATCAGATCCTCTTCATTTTTGGAAATTTCTGCTTCACAATAATTCTCTATCTTGATGAACACAAATCCTTTTTGAGCGGATACTGTCAGATGGATCAGTCTTTTTTCCGGATCTGGAATTAAAATTACATGTTCAATCGCATTATCCAAAGCATTTCCAAATATAGAACATATATCTGTTACATGCATATGATCCAATAATTTTCCATCTGCCACACAGGTAATCTGTATATGATTTTTTCGACAATGGAAAATCTTAGCTGCCAAAATCGTATCAAGTACCTGATTCCCCGTTCTGCTTATATTCTCAAAAGCAGCGATTTCCTTTTCCATGGAATCAATCCATTTTTTTCGTTTCTCTTCATCTGATTCCGCACGAAGTCCCGTTATCTGGTGTTTCAGATCATGGTATTTCATTTGTATGAGATCCAGGCTGTCCTGATAATTTCGGTATTGATCATACTGGCTTTTCAGCATCACGTTCATTACTGAAAGTTCTTTCTCGGCAACATACTCACTGATCCTGCTCTGATAAGCATGCAGGATTGCAATTCCTCCAAAATCGATCAGTGTTCTGATAGAAAAAATATCTGCACGTTCTCTGCTCGCAAATGGTGCATTTTCATTTAAAAAGCTCAGATTACTAAAAGCAAAGATTGCAACAGCCATGATTGCCGCCGCTACTACTTCCTTTACTGTCATCTGTTCAAGATAATTCTGCTTCAAAAGATCTTTTTCTAAATAAATATCAATAGTAAAGCAGCCTCCAAAAACAACCATCGTGATCAGAATTTCAACCCCGAGGCTCTGATTCCCCCATGCCTGTACAATAGATACCATCTGCCACTGCAGCGAAGCTGCAAACTCAGCAAGAACAAATGCACGGGCACAGCAATAAGCCGCTCCCAGAGGCTTCATATTTCCTCCGACCATAAGAAATCCATACATCATACCTGCAGCGATCATCATACAGGGAATCCACAAAATTTCAGTTACGCTGCCTGTCAAAGTCAGAAAAATACTCTGTATTGCCAACATGAAAAGACTGCCTATAAGAAAATGTACAGATTTCATGTTTTCTTTTTTTAGGATATAAAGATAAACCAGACATGATCCCCACTCTGCTATTGCCGTATAAATTCTTGGAATATCCTGATATAACATAGTATCCTCCATTTCGCATGAAATCATTCCATATTGAGGTTTTGCAGAAGCAGATTCATGAATTCTTTTTTTCTAGTTCTGCTGACAGGTATATGTACATTATGGATCACACAATCAGAACCAACAAATCCCTCTACATGATTCATATTTACCAGATATCCCTTTGCACATCGAAAAAAATTATGTACCGCAAGTTTTTCTTCGAGTTCTTTCATCGTAATTCTTGAACAATAATCTCCTCTCGAAGTATGATAAATTACATTATGTCTCTGCCCCTCAATAAAATAGATATCTGCTATATCTATCTTTACAACTCCTTCCCCAATCGGAATCGTAAGAAATTCTTTAACCTCAGAGCGCATACGTCCAACTGCTTTATCCAATTTCTGCGAAAAAGAAAAGTACTCAACTGGTTTTACTACATAATCCATTGCATCAACTTCATATCCACGTACTGCATATTGAATCATATTTGTAATAAACATAATAATTACTTTCTGATCCATCTGACGGATTTTTTCTGCTGCTGTCATACCGTCCATGAACCGCATCTGAATATCCATCAGAATAATGTCAAAACCGCCACTGTAATTCTCAGTGATATCTTCTCCATCACCAAATACCGTAACCTTTATTGATCTTCCCTTTTCCGTTTGATATTTTCGGATATACTCTGTTAATTGTTTTACGTAAATTTCTTCATCTTCCACAATTGCAATCTGTATCATCCTATACCCTCCACAAGAATTGCATTTTTTGTAACTGTTCAATCACACAATATAGTCCCAGGTTTTTATTATTATTTTATAAATAATTTTTGTTTCAGTATATCACTGCTTTTTTCTTGCGTCAAGCGGATGTAATATTACAAATTACAGCTGTATGATCTGGTTTTCTTTTATAATATATCCACAGTAAATCTCCTCATTCTTTAAATAGAAAGTAGAAATTCTGTTAAGTTTTCAATAGCATCTGGTTTTTCTGATAGTTCTTTCCCCATCAGTCCCTCTCCCATAATACTAGGATCCGCGCCAAGAGATACAGCGACTCGACTTGAATTCCATACAGCTTCATACATCATTTCCTGATTCTCTTTTGTTACTTTATTGAGAACGTAATAAAATGGTTTTCGAATACTTTCCGATAATTCCCCGATTTTTTTGGAAAGCTGTAGGGATTCATAGGATGGATCTATGATTATCAATATCAAATCTACACCGTTATCAATTCCACGTCCAAAGTGTTCAATACCAGCCTCCATATCCATTAGCGCAAATTGGTCTTCTTTAAGCCTGAGATTTTGGATAAATTGAGTCATAACAGTTCCCATAGCACAAGAACACCCTTCATTTGCTTGATGAATTTTTCCACTGCTCATCAGTTTTACACCGTCCTTCAGACTATAATAATCTTCCGGTATATCATCTATTGTCCAGGTTTCCTCAAAAAACTGATGAGTAAATTTTGATAACATCATATCATTTAAAACATTTTGTTTACCACCGAAATAGTCTGTAAAATCTCTGGGAAGCTTCATACCTAGCTGTCGGTGTAGACCATAATTAGATTCATCTGTTATCTCCTTAAATGCTTCTTACTCCACTTCCTCCAGTTCTGTTCCTTCTGGAAGAATATATCCGCAGTTATCACATACTCCATCCCCTGCAAGTATCCCGTCTTTCACAAAGGCTTCAATGCCTCCCGGTTCATGACAGCGTGGACAATCTAATTCCTGTATCTTTTTCTGATTTCTTACATCCTGGCAATTGGCAAATTCAATTTTACCCATAGTGATTCCTCCATTTTCATTCCATATCAATTTGTCTTCGCAAAAAAGTTCCTACCATACGGGAAAAATTGCTGATATTACGAATATAGGCAAAGTCTTTTCCATAGATTCTCTTTTCCACGGAGAGCTCTTCTTCATTCCCTACAAAAATACCAATTACGAAAATCCCCTGATTTCTGGCCCGACGCACCTCATATGCAGTATCTTTCACAGCTCCTTCTCCGTCATAGATCTTGGGCTGGCGGGTTCCTGGTCGTTGTATGCTCATATCACAGGGTTTTCCATCACTTAATACGATTAAAATCTTATTTTTTTCCGGTCGCTCCATGAGAGAGGAACAGACTGTTTTCAGTGCAAGCCCGTCTCTGTTATTGGCGTATGCCCGAAATTGAAAGATTCTTTCATTTGTTTCCCTTGGATCTTCATAATCCCGAAATCTCTGAAGTACTGTATATCCCCAGAAAGCACAGTATCCTGTCACCCGATGAGGAATTCCTGCCTGGCTTAATGCTTCACTGATAATATATCCCTGCGCCGCTACCTGAGCCTGTCTGCCAGCTTGAGAACCACTGGAATCAATCAGGACGTCTATTACAAACTCAGAATCTTCTGATCTCTTTTTTCTATTAAATAACTTGTCATCGTCTGTTCTTCCAATTTTCCATAACCTTTCAGGAACAAGCTGCCCTGCATCAGATCTGCTGACAAAATCATCCTTTCGGATTATAAATGCCCGTTTCAGTGACTCTGCCAACACAGAAATATTTCTTTTGATGATCCAGTGATTATTTCCATAATAGGCTTTATTTTTTTCAAACTGCAGCTGAGAAAAACGGTATTGATTATTTTTTATCACAGGGTTCTGTAAAATTCCATCTGTAAGATACAGGATACAGTTTTTGTGGATTCCTGTACAAAATTTCCGGTTGACTCTGGCCTGCTCCGATTCACTTAGATACGATTTTCCGTAATTCAGTTCCACATATTCCCGTATCCGTCGCACTGCCTGTGGATTTATATTCTCCGAGCTTTCCGGAACTTCTTCATTTTCCGGAGAGAAATAAAATCTTTTTTTCTTTTTGTTTCTGATATCCAGACTCATCATCTTTTTTTTGAGATTAGAAAGATATTTTTGAATGATGTCTTCCATCTGTTCATCCGTCATGCATTCCTGCCACGCGTCATTGGCTAATGCCATATCCGGTAAATTCAGAATCTTCTCCAGATTTCCATTCCTTTTTTCAAAAGAGGGATCCAGAACATGATTATAAATCTCATCTATCACGTTTATGACATCTTCCGTATTTTCCGCATCCTTCAGAGAAAGAATCTTGTACAATGCAATCTCTGCCTGTGGATCCATTCCCTCATCGTCTGTGTTCTCCAGAACATGCCTTATATACAAAAGCCTAATCCTGTGAATCAGGTCTGTTCCAGCATTATCTGATATCTGCTCTTCCTCGGCCTTTTCCAATTCTCCGAATGCCTGTTCTCTGATTTCCTTTGTTCCCAAACGTTCTCGAATGATAAAACGATTCACTGCAGCATCCATGCATAATCCAGCAAGAGGCAAAAGCATATCTTCTCCAGCAGAAAAATGTAATTTTTTCATCAAATACATGCCAAGTTTCTTCTGATCAAAATATCGTGCAAAGGCACCCTGCTTCACTGCCTCATATAGAACCGTTTGTTTTGAATAAACATATTTTTCTGTGTCCGGTTCAAATTCCATATCATAATCACCACTGACTGTCCAAAAAAGATTTCTGATACGATTGCTGATCTCCAGACGATGTTCTTCCAGTTGTTCCGCCGGCCATCTGACATCCTCCATACAAGTTTACCCCCATATGTCTTTTCCGGTCCAGGAAGATGGGATTCTGGTAGAAACCACATCTTCTACGATCTCTTTTTCAAATACATCAAAACTTTTATTTATGATCCCCATCTGGATTGCTTCAATTGGAGAAAGTCCGCTTCTTGTTGCTTTTACAGCAGAAACCAATCCTCTCAGGTCGAGAGATTTTGTTAAGATTTCTCCATGATAAGCTTTGATCTGCAAATCCAGAAACAGTCCTGCAAAAGCTTTCAATGCACTTTTTTTCCCCTCTGGAAAATGTTGTCTTAATACAAAAAGGACACTATCCTCATCCATTTCAGGCATATCAATTACCATAAACCTTGAAACCAATGCTTCATTTAGCTCTCTGGTACCTGCGTAACCATAATTCATCGTGCCGATAAATCGTGTTGCCGGATGAAGTAAAATCCTGTTATATCCTGGAATATCGATTCTGCGCCGATGATCCAGTGTGGCATGCAGTACAGAAACCGCATCATTTTTTGCCATATTGATTTCGTCCAGGATTCCAAATCCTCCAAATTCCGCGCATTGGTAGATGGGGCCTTTCCGAAGGCGAACCTCATTATTTATAAAGGTATCCGTTCCAATCAGATCGGCACTGTCTGTATTTACATGAAAAGAAATGTCGTATTCCGGTCTTCCGAATATCCATGCCAGTGTCTCACATAGTACATTTTTTCCTGTAGCTTTCGCACCGGAAAGTAACAGGTTATCTCCCTGAAGAAGCGCTGCTATTGACATTTCCAGAATCTTTTTCCCATAAAATAAGATATCCGGTTTTTCTACCCGTTCCTTTACCTGATTCTCTACCTCATAACGCATGTGAAAATCTCTCAGTTCTCCAATCAGTTCCTGCGCTATCTTCTGGTCTTCTAAATATTTTTCTATTTCTGTCCAATGATTTCTCATGAAGATTTTCCTTTCTTTGCAATTGGTTATACCAAATCAGATAATATTTCTGTTTACTCAATCTTCAAACTTTCAATCCTCCAACTCACAATCCTAACTTCTTTACAATTTCTCCCAGTGCACTTCTTACAGGAGAATCTTTCGGAAGCTGTATGATCGGCTTTCCATCACAGTCATACTGATATACCTGGTCATCATGTGGTACAACCCCTAACAGTTCCAGT
>ENA-OPAL01001840-OPAL01001840.1-human-gut-metagenome-genome-assembly--contig:-NODE-1840-length-11447-cov-6.170646_pt1 | contig 11447 bp, 8 predicted proteins | sample MGYA00241057_ERZ501430 | MGnify/ENA primary metagenome ERZ501430 (study PRJEB25962, sample SAMEA2042506) | human gut metagenome | biome: human gut; feature: human-associated habitat; material: faeces...
GTAGAGCACTTGACTTTTAATCAAGTTGTCCGGGGTTCGAATCCCCGATGCCTCATTAGCGGAAAGCATTTGCTTTCCGTTATTTTTTTACCATCAGACAGAGTGATGGCAACAATTGAATATGCGGATATGGCGGAATTGGCAGACGCGCTGGTTTTAGGTACCAGTGGGCGACCGTGCAGGTTCAAGTCCTGTTATCCGCACTTATTAAGAGATCTTCTGTAAATTTGATTTATAGAAGGTCTTTTGTATTTTCAGAATAATACTCATAATAAAATGCCACAGATGTATCGGTAATGATCTGTGGCATTTGGGCTCTATAAAATTTTTTAAATCAAATTACAATTTCTCTCCCTCATTCACTTCCTCAATAAATACTTTCCCTTCCGCCTGCTGCTCCACAAAGTGAAAACGGAGCACAGCCTGGGGCCAGTTGAGGGTGATGATGGCTTTTTTCTCCCGGGTCTTTCCGGCGGCCTGGATCTGGTCTACGAGGTCGGAGAGGATCTCACGGGTGAGATAACCGCCTCTCCAGTGGAACGTGAATTCTCGGCCTTTTTTGGCGGCCTGGAGGGCGCGTTTGTAGACGTCTTCCAGCTTGGTAAAGGACAGCTTTTTTTCGCGGTAGTAGAAGTGGCTTCCGTCGGGGCAGGAGGGCGCAGGAGCGATCAGCGGCTCATGGTCACGGAAGATATTTTTGTCATCCAGATTAAAATAATCGTAGCGGATGCTGACAGAACCGTCCTCGTTTTTGCCAAGGGTATTGTCGAAGGTGGCATCCAGGTGATAGTACTGTCCGTTAATCCGGACAATATTCCAGGTGTGGCGGTACTTGATCCCTTTTTCCGGATTGTTTCCGCAGATGGCGATGATGCACCAGACACCAAGGGCATCGCAGAGCACTTTTACAGATTTGGCGATTCCCTCACAGACGCCTACGCCGTGTCCAAGAGGCCCGATGATCTCGTGGGAGTATGGCTTTTTCAGCTTGTCGTAGCGGATATTTTCGCAGATAAAGTCGTGGACATATTTTTCCTTATCCCACTCGGAAAGCTTCATGGCAGGGCGTACAAGCTTGTCTACGCGGGCACCCAGAGCTTTCTGGTGTGCCCGGATCTTATTCTTGTCAAAGATATATTCCGGGATCAGGATCAGATTTGGAGAATCTTTGTAATAGCGGTATTTGAACCCCACGGCCCAGAAGATCTCCGGATGATCCAGTCTCAGCTGGAAAAACACATCATAGAGCCAGTTTCCGTCGGTAGTGGGAACCTGTGGGATCAGAAACTCATCGGAAAGTTCCATAAGTCCGTGAAGCATTGCGCGGTACACGTTCTGTTTATCTTTTGGCATTCTGCCGTAATAATATTCTTCAGCCTGTTTCATATATTTGAATTTAATCCGCCGTAGTTCTGAAATTTTGTTGTAATTCAGAATTCAGCAGAAACCCCTTTCTAAAAAATCAACGAAAAAATTATATCATAAAAGAATCATCAGAAGAAGTGCAGAGATAAAATGGAAGAAAGATTACGGAAAAATAAAACATGCAGAGCTATCCCACAAAGATGTACCCTGCATGTTTTTTCTGTCTTGAAATATTTTTGCCCGGAAATAACCGGGAGGCCAGGATCAGCCATTATACAGCTGATAATACCGGCCCTTCTGAGCAAGCAGCTCCTCATGGGAACCACGCTCGATGATACGTCCCTGCTCCAGGACCATGATACAGTCACTGTTGCGTACTGTGGAAAGTCTGTGGGCGATCACGAAGGTTGTCCTGCCTTCCATCAGCTTATCCATACCATCCTGTACCAGTTTTTCGGTACGGGTATCAATGGAACTGGTGGCTTCGTCCAGGATCAGGACAGGCGGATCTGCAACAGCTGCACGGGCGATGGAGAGAAGCTGTCTCTGGCCCTGGCTCAAGTTTGCACCGTTTCCACGGAGAAGGGTGTTATAACCCTGTGGAAGCCTGCGGATAAAACCGTCAGCGTTGGCAAGTTTTGCTGCGGCGATGACCTCTTCATCTGTGGCATCCAGTTTTCCGTAGCGGATGTTTTCCATAACGGTTGCCGTGAACAGGTTGGTATCCTGAAGAACGATGCCCATGGAACGGCGAAGATCGTCTTTTTTGATCTTGGTGATATTGATGCCGTCGTAACGGATCTTACCTTTCTGAATGTCGTAAAAACGGTTCAGAAGGTTGGTGATGGTGGTTTTTCCGGCGCCGGTAGATCCTACAAAAGCGATCTTCTGGCCCGGCTGTGCATACATGTTGATGTCATGAAGAACGATCTTGTTGGAGTTATAACCAAAATCCACATCCTCCAGAACCATGTCACCTTTCAGCTCGATATAATCCGTGGTACCCTCAGCTTTATGGAAATGTTTCCATGCCCAGCGGCCGGTACGTTTCTCGGATTCGGTGAGAACGCCGTTTTCCTCTTTTGCGTTGACAAGAGTAACGTAGCCTTCGTCCACTTCGGATTTCTCATCCAGAAGATCAAAGATACGTTTGGCACCTGCAAGGGCCATAACAATACTGTTGAACTGCTGGCTGACCTGGTTGATGGGCATGTTAAAACTCTTGTTGAAAGTCAGGAAGCTGGCAAGTCCGCCAAGAGTGAAGTTTCCGATGCCATTGATGGCAAGGATACCGCCAACCATGGCACAGATCACGTAGCTGACGTTTCCAAGCTGGGCAACTACAGGCATCAGGATGTTGGCAAAACGGTTGGCGTTGTCTGCGCTGGCAAAAAGCTGGTCGTTCAGCTCATCGAATTTCTGGATGCTTTCGTCCTCATGGCAGAAGACTTTGACAACTTTCTGTCCTTCCATCATCTCTTCGATATAGCCGTTGACAATACCAAGGTTTGTCTGCTGTTCCAGGAAATATTTTCCGCTCAGGCCCGCAAGTTTCCGGCTGGCAGTCAGCATAATGGCAACCATAAGCAGAGTCACGAAAGTAAGCGGAACGTTGAGGATCAGCATACTTACAAGAACACTGACAATGGTGATCACACTGGAAAGCAGCTGTGGGAAACTCTGGCTGATCATCTGGCGCAGGGTATCAATGTCGTTGGTGTAGATGGACATGATATCACCGTGTGCGTGGGTATCAAAATATTTGATGGGAAGTGTTTCCATTTTTGCAAACATGTCGTTTCGGAGGTTACGTAAAGTTCCCTGGGAAACATTGATCATGATACGGTTATAAGTATAGGTGGCAATAACACCGATGGCGTAAAAACATGCCACACGTGCGATTGCAGCAGTTAAAGGCCCGAAGTCCGGTGTATCTGCCTTAAGAAGAGGCGTGATATACTGGTCAATCAGGGTTTTCATGAACATGGTTCCCTGTACATTGGCAAGAACGCTGACAAAAATGCAGATCACCACGATCACGATATGGATACTGTAGTTCTTAAAAATATAACGGGAAAGGCGTCCCAGAAGTTTTCCTGGCTGTTCCGGCGCTCCCATGCCTTTCGGTCCAGGACCACCCGGACCTTTCATGTTCTGTTTTTTCAAGCCGGATCACCTCCCTCGTCAAAATCACCGGCACCGCCGGTCTGTGAATTGAATACATCCTGATAAATGGCGTTGGTCTTAAGAAGTTCCTCATGGGTACCAAATCCGTTGATCTCGCCGTTGTCCATAACGATGATGCGGTCTGCATTCTGGATACTGGAAACACGCTGGGCGATGATCAGCTTGGTGGTATCCGGGATCTCTTCTGCAAAAGCACGGCGGATTTTTGCGTCTGTGGCAGTATCTACCGCACTGGTGGAATCGTCCAGGATCAGTATCTTCGGTTTCTTCAGAAGAGCACGGGCGATACAGAGACGCTGTTTCTGACCTCCGGAAACGTTGGAACCGCCCTGTTCAATGAAAGTATTGTATTTATCCGGCATTTTTTCGATGAAATCATCAGCGCAGGCAAGCTGGCATGCACGGCGGCATTCTTCTTCCGTGGCGTTTTTGTCACCCCAGCGGAGATTTTCCAGAATGGTTCCTGAGAAGAGGACATTCTTCTGAAGGACAACGGAAACCTGGTTCCTGAGAGATTCCAGGTGGTATTTGCGGACATCGATGCCTCCCACAAGAACAGAACCGTCCGTTACGTCATAAAGACGGCTGATCAGGTTGACAAGACTGGATTTGGCACTTCCGGTACCGCCGATGATTCCGATGGTCTCGCCGGAGCGGATGGAAAGGTTGATGTCTTTTAAGACCGGTTCTTTGCTGTCTTTCTTATAACTGAAGTTTACGTGGTCGAAGACGATGCTTCCGTCCGGAACTTTTGTTACCGGGTTCTCCGGGTCAGTGATATCAGCAGTATCGTTGATGACTTCCGTAACACGCTCGGCACTGGCAATACTCATGGTCACCATAACAAAAACCATGGAGAGCATCATCAGGCTCATGAGAATGTTCATGCAGTAAGTGAGAAGGCTCATAAGCTCACCGGTAGTAAGCGTGCTGCCCACGATCATTTTTGCGCCAAGCCAGCTGATTCCAAGGATGCAGGCGTAAACGGTAAACTGCATCAGAGGCATGTTCATAACAACGATCTTCTCGGCACTTAAGAACATTTCGTATACTTTGTTACAGGCTTTCTGAAATTTGCTGATCTCGTAGTCTTCACGGACATAGGCTTTGACAACACGGACGGCACCGATATTTTCCTGGACACTTGCGTTCAGGTCATCGTATTTGCGGAACACAGTCTGGAAATATTTCGTTGCTTTCCGCATGATAAAGATCAGACAGGCACCGAGGAAGATCACCGCGATCAGATAAATGCTTGCAAGTTTGGCGTTGATGAGAAATGCCATGACCATGGCACAGATCAGGCTGGCCGGTGCACGGGTACACATACGCAGGATCATCTGATAGGCATTCTGCAGGTTGGTCACATCTGTGGTAAGACGGGTGATCAGGCCGGCAGTGCTGTATTTGTCGATGTTGGAAAAAGAAAAGGTCTGGATGTTGGTGTACATGGCTTTTCGGAGGTTTCTGGCAAAGCCTGTGGAGGCCAGTGCTCCGTATTTTCCGCCCATGACGCCGGACCAGAGTCCGCACAGGGCAAGAACTACCATAACTCCACCCATCCGATAGATATGGCCGATATTTCCGGCTTCCACACCCTTATCAATAATGGAAGCCATGGCCAGGGGGATCAGAGTCTCAAAGAGAACTTCCAGGATCATGAAAAAAGGCGTGAGAAACGAGGCCTTTTTAAACTCCCTGACCTGGGCCAGAAGGGTTTTGAGCATAAAAAATCTCCTTTCTTTTACTGTTCAAAAAGATAGCACCCCTGGAAAAAAGTTCCGGGCTGCTACAGAACAGATGTATTGTTCAGATACTATTATCAGGTAAAATATTTTTAATGTCAAGACAAATATGTGTGAAATACTTGACATAACATCATTTAAGCGGTATATTAAAAGTTAATATTCACCTGTGAAATAGGGGCGAGAATGCGATTCAGATCCCTTTAGAGGGTCTATATAGAGTTTAATTTTTGTAGGGAGGATTTTATATGGAAATCAGACAGTCAGCAGAGGATTACCTGGAATCAATTCTGGTTTTATCGAAGAAGGGCGGCGGGGTTCGTTCCATTGATATTGCTACCAGACTTGGCGTTTCCAAGCCAAGTGTCAGCCATGCGATGAAGCTTCTCCGTGAGGACGGATATATTGCCATGGACCGTTACGGTACTGTGACACTTCTGGAGAAGGGCGCAGAGATCGCCAACCAGATCTATGAGAGACACACCGTACTTGCCAAGATGCTGGAGGGACTTGGAGTTCCGGCAGAGATTGCACTGGAAGATGCCTGCAAGATGGAGCACGATATCAGCCAGGAGAGCTTTGAGAAGATCAAGGCGCATTATAATAACTTTATTAAGAGAGACGAAGCAGCAGCGGAGTAAATGAAGTGACCGGCCAGTATCCACACGGGGCGGCAGTGAAAGCCAATGAAAGATAAAAGAGAAGTGCATGAGAAGCGTGATAACTTTTCATGCACTTTATTGTTTATCTGCCTATTTCGCAGAAGATTTCTCCGGCAGCTGTGCCAGGATGATAGCCGCGAACATGATGACGCATCCAAGAAGCTCTTTTGCGGAAAGCTTCTGTCCAAGGATGACCCAGCCTGCAAGTACGGAGATACAGGATTCCAGGGAAAGAATCAGAGAAGCTACCGTTGGATTGACATTTTTCTGGCCTACGATCTGCAAAGTGTAGGCAACGCCGCAGGACATAATGCCGGCATACAGGATGGGGAGCCATGCAGTGAGGATAGAAGAAATCTGCGGATGTTCCAGGACAAGAGCCGGGATCATGGACAGGATCCCGCAGACCAGGAACTGGATACAGGAAAGTTTTACTCCGTCTGCTTTCGGGGAAAAATAGTCAATGACCAGAATGTGCAGAGAAAACAGGAACGCACACACCAGCACCAGGACGTCTCCGAGACCAATGGAAAAACCGTCCGTGATGCAGAGAAGATAAAGTCCGATCAGTGCCATGACAACAGCTGTCCAGATAAAGGGACTGCATTTCTTTTTCAGAAAGAGTCCGATAATCGGGACAATGACAATATAGCAGGCTGTGATGAAGCCGGCTTTTCCTACCGTTGTATATTTGATGCCGAACTGCTGGAAGTTGCTGGCTGCAAAAAGTGCTATGCCGCAGGCGATACCGCCGATCCAGAGATCGCGGGTTTTGTATGGAGAAGATGTGGTTGTTGATGTTGAGGGATCTGCCGCGGCAGAAGCTGTATCTTTGGAGCGGTTTAAGAGAAAGATCACCGGCACCAGAACAGCAGCACCGATCAGGGAACGGACGCCGTTAAAAGTAAAAGGACCTACATATTCCATGCCTACACTCTGGGCGACAAAGGCGATTCCCCAGATGGTAGCGGCCAGAAGCAGGCAGAGAGAATTTTTCAGAGGCATTTTCTGTGTGTTCATGATAAAAGAATCCTTTCGCGTATTATGTGGTCAAAGCGATATATAAGAAAAGACCCCGGGGAACTTCAGATAGCTTCCCGGGGCATTTTTATGATCTGTCGGAACCGTGTCCGGCAAAATTAGTTCTGATTCTGGTTGTTCTTAACTTCTGCAAGCTTCATAGCACGAACTTTCAGCGGCAGACCGAACAGAGTGATGAATCCGTCAGCGTCGTGGTGGTCATACATATCACCGGTTGTGAAGGAAGCAAGGGACTCATTGTAAAGGCTGTATGGAGAAGTTGTACCATTCTTGATGATGTTTCCTTTGTAAAGTTTGAATTTAACTTCACCGGTAACATATTTCTGAGTGGATTCAACAAATGCCTGGATAGCCTCACGGAGTGGTGTGTACCATTTTCCCTCGTAAACAACCTGTGCAAACTGGCTGCCCAGTTTCTTCTTGGCTTCCATTGTCTCACGGTCAAGGATCAGCTCCTCAAGCTGGTCATGAGCTGCCATCAGGATTGTTCCGCCAGGAGTCTCATAAACACCACGGGATTTCATACCAACAACACGGTTCTCAACGATGTCAACGATACCGATACCGTTCTCGCCGCCAAGTTTGTTCAGCTCAGTGATGATCTCGGAAACTTTCATTGCCTTTCCGTTGAGAGTTTTCGGAACACCCTGCTCAAATGTCATGGTAACTTCTGTTTCTTTATCAGGAGCTTTCTCCGGTGTTACGCTTAATACAAGCATGTCATCGTAGTTCGGAGCCTGGGAAGGATCCTCAAGTTCCAGTCCCTCGTGGCTGATGTGCCAGAGGTTTCTGTCACGGCTGTAGCTGTGGCTTGCATCGAACGGAAGAGTGATGCCGTGAGCTTTACAGAACTCGATCTCATCTTCACGGGACTGCATGGTCCACAGATCTGTCATACGCCATGGAGCGATGATTTTGATGTCCGGAGCAAGAGCTTTGATACCAAGTTCGAAACGGATCTGGTCATTTCCTTTACCTGTAGCACCGTGGCAGATTGCAACAGCGCCTTCTTTACGTGCGATCTCAACCAGTTTCTTGGCGATAACCGGACGAGCCATGGAAGTTCCGAGAAGATAGGAATGCTCATATACAGCACCGGCCTCTACACATGGCATGATGAAATCATCGCAGAACTCATCAACAATATCTTCAATATATAATTTGGAAGCACCGGACATTTTTGCTCTCTCTTCAAGACCGTCCAGCTCGTTTCCCTGTCCGCAGTTTACACAGCAGCAGACAACGTCATAATCAAAGGTTTCTTTCAGCCACGGGATTAGGGCTGTGGTATCAAGACCACCGGAATACGCTAAAACAACTTTTTCTTTCATAATATATGTCCTCCTGGGATTTTTTGAAATTTTGTATCGCTCCGGACATTTCCGGGACGGTGAATTTTTTTACGTTATCTGGAAAAATTATGCTGTTTTATAACTTTACCAGAGTGAATAAATATTCATGCGTGACAAAACAAAATTTTCGGCTGTCCTGTCGACATGGCTTAATATACACCAGATTTTATAAATATGCAAGAGATAATTTGAAAAATATGAAAAATTTTTTGCATAAAAATGCATCGAAAAACGGGTAATATTATAAGAAAATACATGAAAAACAGAAAAGACAGTGAAAAATCAAAGAAAATGACTATTGCATAATATGCAGAGAAGATGTATAATCTATCCATTGACAAGGCGGACATATGAGGAACGCCTTTTTACTTAAGCCGTAAGAGATACGGCAGAGGAGGAATGTGAAAGATGATTAAAGCAGGAATTATCGGTGCGACAGGGTACGCAGGAAATGAGATCGTAAGACTTCTTCTTGGACACAAGGATGTTGAGATCAAATGGTTTGGTTCCCGAAGCTACATAGATCAGCAGTATGCAGATATTTATCAGAACTTTTTCAAACTGGTGGATGCCAAATGTATGGATGACAATATGGCGGCACTTGCAGATGAGGTGGACGTGATCTTTACCGCAACTCCGCAGGGCCTTTGTGCATCCCTTATTAATGAAGAAATCCTTTCCAAGTGTAAGGTGATCGACTTAAGCGCGGACTTCCGTATTAAAGATGTGAAGAAATATGAAAAATGGTACGGAATCGAGCACAAGGCACCACAGTTTATCGACGAGGCTGTTTACGGTCTCTGCGAGATCAACCGTGAGGACATCAAAAAGGCACGACTGATCGCCAACCCGGGATGCTATCCGACATGCTCCACACTGTCCATTTATCCGCTGTTAAAAGAAGGCCTCATTGATCCGAACACTATTATCATTGATGCCAAGTCCGGAACATCCGGAGCCGGAAGAGGAGCTAAAGTCCCGAATCTTTACTGCGAGGTAAATGAGAGCATCAAAGCTTACGGCGTTGCCACACACAGACATACACCGGAGATCGAGGACCAGCTTGGATACGCATGCGGACAGGAAGTGCTGATCAATTTTACCCCGCATCTTGTTCCGATGAACAGAGGAATCCTGGTAACTGCATATGCTTCCCTGACAAAGGATGTTACCTATGAGGAAGTAAAAGCGGCCTATGACAAATATTATAAAGATGAGTTCTTTGTACGTGTGCTGAATAAAGATGTATGCCCGCAGACAAGAAACGTGGAAGGCAGCAACTTTGTAGATGTAAACTTCAAGATCGATCCGAGAACTAAGAGAGTTATCATGATGGGCGCCATCGACAACCTGGTAAAAGGTGCCGCAGGACAGGCCGTTCAGAACATGAACCTGATGTTTGGATTCGACGAGAACGAAGGACTGAAACAGATCCCGATGTGCCCGTAAAACACAGAGGATTTCAGACGAGAGGAGACATAGAATATGAAGATCATCGACGGCGGCGTAACAGCCGCAAAAGGTTTTAAGGCAGCGTCAACTGCAGCAGAGATCAAATATAAAGGCCGTACCGATATGGCCATGGTATTCAGTGAAGTTCCCTGTGTGGCTGCAGGAACATTCACGACCAATGTGGTAAAAGCAGCTCCTGTAAGATGGGATCAGGACATTGTATACAATCATCAGGGCGCAAGAGCCGTGATCTGCAACAGCGGAATCGCCAACGCATGTACCGGTGAGGAAGGTTTTGTTTACTGCAGAGAAACCGCCAAGGCAGCATCCGAAAGCCTGGGAATCCCGGAAGACAGTGTGCTGGTAGCATCCACAGGTGTCATCGGAATGCAGCTTCCTATCGACCGTATCGCAAACGGAGTAAAAGCCATGGCTCCGAAGCTTGAGGGAAGCCGCGAGGCAGGCCTTGAGGCAGCAAAAGCCATCATGACAACCGACACCGAGAAGAAAGAGGCAGCTGTAGAGATCGAGATCGGCGGAAAAACCGTAACTGTAGGCGGTATGTGCAAAGGTTCCGGAATGATCCACCCGAATATGTGCACAATGCTTGGATTTATCACCAGCGATGTGGACATCTCCAAGGAACTTCTTCAGGAAGCACTCAGCGAGGACATCAAGGACACCTACAATATGGTATCCGTTGACGGAGACACCTCCACAAACGACACCGTCCTCCTCCTGGCAAACGGTCAGGCCGGCAATCCAAAGATCACAGAGAAAAATGCAGATTATGAAGAGTTCAAAAAAGCGCTCAACTATGTAAACACAACCCTTGCCAAAAAGATTGCAGGCGACGGAGAAGGCGCAACCGCACTCTTCGAGGTCAAAGTTATCGGCGCAGCTACCAAGGCAGAAGCCGTAACCTTAAGTAAATCCGTAGTAACCTCTTCCCTGACAAAAGCAGCCATCTATGGCCACGACGCAAACTGGGGAAGAATCCTCTGCGCCCTCGGCTACTCCGGAGTCCAGTTCGACCCGGAGAAAGTAGATCTCTACTTTGAGAGCAAAGCAGGAAAAATAAAGATCATTGAAAATGGAGTTTCTACAGGATACAGTGAAGAGGAAGCTACAAAGATCCTCTCTGAAGACGCTGTGACAGCCATTGCTGATATGAAGATGGGCGAGGCCAGTGCAACCGCATGGGGATGCGACCTTACTTATGATTATGTAAAAATCAATGCGGATTATCGTTCTTGATGTAAGAGCTCTGTAGAATGGTTTTTTATGGTGGATTTTATATGTAATTTTGTTTCAGTTTGTAAGCTGAGAAAACCCTTAGGGGGAGCGAGCTCGGAGTTGCGAAGCCCGCACGCTCCCCCTAAGAATCCCCTCCGTTGGGCACGCTTGGTTGTGGTGTGTTGAACGTTAGTTGACGAAGACTGAGTGACGAACGTGAGGAACCTCAGAGCGGGAGCCCGGAAGTTATGTCGTGTTAAACGTCAGTAGCCGAAGGCAGACTGACGAGCTGTTCGCCTTCGGCGAAAGCGCGTCGGAAGCGGCTGCCTACAGCAGCTTGTCCGCAGCAGGCGCTTTGCCCGCAACGAGGGCAACAGCCCGTTCCCCGTGGCCGGAGGGGAGGAGCG
>ENA-OPAL01001849-OPAL01001849.1-human-gut-metagenome-genome-assembly--contig:-NODE-1849-length-11414-cov-2.662910_pt1 | contig 11414 bp, 13 predicted proteins | sample MGYA00241057_ERZ501430 | MGnify/ENA primary metagenome ERZ501430 (study PRJEB25962, sample SAMEA2042506) | human gut metagenome | biome: human gut; feature: human-associated habitat; material: faeces...
TCCACCTATGAGCAAGCTCATGTGGATTTAGACCTTTTGACCCTGGCATCATAAAATTCAAACAGATGCAACTTTTTTCTGTTTTTCGAAGTCTAATAAAAGCAGACGGTCATTCTGAGCATTTGCAGGCTACGGTAATTTTGTATCCATCAATGAGCGGGAAAAGTTATTTTTTGACACTCATGTATAGTGATTACTTGTTGAAATAAGCAGATATAACGTGATATAATAGGAAGGCTTCGGAAAAAGTTAAGAAACAGAAGCAAAAATTAAGAAATAAAATGGCTATACGAGGAGAAAAAAAGATGAAAAGAAACATGGCTGAAAAGCTGACAGCATCTATTCTTGCAGCGGTCCTGACCTTTGGTATGATGGCACCGCAGACGGCAATGACCGCAGAGGCAGCAGCAAAGAGCACGCTTGAAAAAGATGTTCAGAAACTTGTAAAGAAGAGCAAAGCAAAGAAAGAAAAGACACAGAAAAAGAAGCTGAAAAAACTGTTCCAGTATGTGGAGAAAAATTACGGCTATGCAAGGGCGATCGGCTTTAAAAACAGCAGAGGCTGGGAGAAAACATTTACGGCAGAGATGATCAAAAACAAAAAGGGCAGCTGCTATCATTTTGCAGCCCTGTATGCATTTCTGGCAAAAGAATCCGGTGTGGAGGCAAGGATCTGCCTTGGCAGGACCAACGGCTTTAATAAAGCAAGATGGCAGGATCATGCATGGTGTGAAGTAAAAGTCGGAAAGAAATGGTATATCTGTGATCCGAACATGGATAAATTTGCAGCAAACAGCAAAGGCAAATATTTTATGAAGACGGTTTCCTCCATGAAATCAACGTTCAAAAAATCAAAAACGATCAAAGTAAATTTTTAAGAAAAGGAAGAGCAAATGAAGAAAATCAAAACACTGATTGCAGCAGCAGCAGTTCTGGGACTTGGCGTTACCGTAAGCAGCATTTCACCGGCAGCAGTTTCCATGCAGACGGCAGAAGCAGCCACGGTAAAACAGGGACTTGTAAAAGTGAAAAACAAGTATTATTACTATAATGCAAAAGGGAAAAAAAAAGTAAAGAACAAATGGGTTACAGTGAAAGTAAAGGGCAAAAAGCAGAAATATTATTTCAATAAAAAGGGAGCTGCCCTGACCGGGACTGCGGCAGTGAAGAACCGTCTTTACTGTTTCGACAAAAAAGGCAGACTGAATCAGAAGAAGAGCAAAAAACTGGCAGCTTACCGGCAGAATTCCGATTTTGCAGGGCTGAAAGCACTGATCGGCGAGCCGAAAAAGGCAGAATATTTTGACAGCTGTATGGGAGCCGGCATGGACGGCATCTTAAAATATCAGGGATTTATCGTGTATACCTACAAAGAGAACGGCAAAGAGATCATTCAGGGCTTTGAATGATCCGGCGGAGGTAGAAAATGGTATTCAGTTCCCTTGTATTTTTATGTATCTTTTTGCCGATTGTATTTTTAGGACATACGATTCTTCCGGGGATCCGTGCGAAAAACGCCATGCTTCTGCTGGCAAGTCTGGTGTTTTATGCATACGGGGAACCGGTCTATGTAGTGCTGATGATCGCATCTGCACTGTGTAATTATTTATTTGCACTTTGGATCGAACGGTTTCAAGATCAGAAGAAATGGATCGTCAGTGTGGCGGTGATCCTGAATCTCGCACTTCTGGTGATCTTTAAATATGCAGGCTTTCTTACGGAGAGCGTGAATACGATGTTCGGGACGGGATTTCCGGTTCCGGACATCCGTCTGCCGATCGGTATTTCCTTTTTCACGTTTCAGGCGATGTCCTACGTGATCGATGTGTACCGTGGGGCAAACAAAGCTCAGAAAAATTTTGGAAAAGTGCTTTTGTACATATCCTTTTTCCCACAGCTGATCGCCGGTCCGATCGTCAAATATCACGATGTTGAGCAGGAAATCGAACACCGGACGCAGAGTGCCGATGGCGTAGCAAGAGGCATCCGCCGTTTTATTGCCGGTCTGTCAAAGAAAGTCCTGATCTCAAATGTGATGGGCATGACAGCAGATGCACTTTTTGGAGCAGCGGCCGGGACGCTCGGGGCAGCGACTGCATGGGTGGGAGCACTTTCCTATTTATTCCAGATTTATTTTGATTTCAGCGGCTACAGCGATATGGCGATCGGACTTGGATGGATGTTCGGATTTCATTTCAAGGAGAATTTCAACTATCCTTACAGTTCGACCAGCATCCGGGAATTCTGGAGAAGATGGCATATTTCCCTGTCCAGCTGGTTTCTGGAATATCTCTATATTCCGCTTGGCGGCAACCGAAAAGGCAAAGTGCGTACCTGCATCAATAAATTTATCGTATTTTTATGTACCGGTATCTGGCATGGAGCCAACGTAACCTTCCTGTTCTGGGGCATTTATCATGGATGTTTCCTGATGCTGGAAGAATTTGTGCCGTTTTTCCGAAAAGAAGGCGGAAAGATCAAAACCGCAGTGATGCGTATTTATACGTTACTTGTCGTTTGCATCGGTTTTGTCTTTTTCCGGGCAGATACGATGACACAGGGCGTGCAGTGGGTAAAAGCCATGTTTACCGGATTTTCAATGGGAGCGGCATCGACAAGCCTGGCACTGCAGCAGCTCACACCACTTTATCTTGTAACCTTTACAGTGGCATGCATTGCCTCCTTTCCGGTTTTTGAAAAGTGGAAAAGCGATGGCAGATATCAGGCATTCTATAACAATATGGCTTTTGTATGCAGTATCGTCGGACTTGTTTTATGCATGTTAAGTCTTGCGGGCGGCACGTACAATCCGTTCATTTATTTCAGATTTTAGGAGGAACTTATGAAGAAAAAAGGAAACATGATCTATGTCGGATTTTTCTTTGTTCTGTGTCTGATCCCAAGTGTCGGTATGCTGCTTCCGCAGACCCAGGGCAGTGCCACGGAGAACCGCAAACTTGCCCTCTGGCCGCAGCTTCGCACGGAAGAAGGATGGAATACCGATTTCCTCTCCGAGGCAGGAGAATATTTCCAGGATCACTTTGGATTCCGTCAGCAGCTTGTCACGGCAAATGCACTGATAAATGGAAAAATATTTGGTGTATCCACAGCCGACGGCGTGATCCAGGGCAAGAACGGCTGGCTGTATTATAAAGATTCCTTAAGCGATTACCTTGGCACAGAGCCGATGAGCGAACGGGCACTTTTCAATGTAGCACATACGCTCAGTATGATGCAGGATTATACAGAAAAAAGCGGAGCGAAATTCCTTTTTACGATCGCTCCGAATAAAAATACGCTGTACGGTGAAAATATGCCGTACTACGACAGCATGATCGTTTCAGAAGATAAAAACATGGACCGGATCGAAGCGTATCTGGAAAAAGAAAATGTGAATTATGTCAATCTGAAAGAAATCTTGGAAAGTTCGGATGAAGTGCTTTATCACGAACGCGACTCGCACTGGAACAACAAAGGTGCGGCACTGGCAGGGGATGCACTGATGACAGCTCTTGACAAAGAGCATACGGATTATACGCAGGAAAGCTATGAAGAGTGCGTGGACTTTACCGGGGATCTCGATGAGATGCTCTACCCGCTGGCACTGACTGAAGAAAAAGAGATTTATTACGACAAGGCAGATGTCTTTGCCTATGTCGGGGAAGTGGAGAGCAATTTTGATCCGAAGATCACAACGGTAAATCCAGGCAGCACGGGAAGTCTGGTGATGTACCGCGATTCCTTTGGAAATGCGATCCTTCCGTTTTTTGCAAACAGCTATGCAAACGCCTACTTTTCCAGAGGTATCCCTTATCAGATGACCGATCTTGCGGAGCATCAGGCCGATACTGTGATCGTGGAGCGTGCAGAGCGATTTCTGCCGGAAATGGCAGAAAATCCGCCGCAGATGGAGGCACCGCAGCTGACGGTCGGAGCAGTTATGGAGCCGGAAATGGAAGAAAATGCACGGGGCACAGTCACCGCAGAAGTGCAGGGAGATCTGGTTAAAGTCAGCGGTCTTGTGGATGAGGCAATTCTGGATACGGATTCCAGGATCGCGATTCGCAGAAATGGGGGCGATACCTTTGAAGCATTTCCGTTGACACTTGGGCAGGAAGACGGAAGCAGCTCAGATTATGGATTCCTTGCTTATTTTGCGGCAGATAGCTGGATGCAGGATCAGGAACAGATCGAGGTTCTGATCGAAAAAGACGGAACCTGGATCTTGGTCGGAACACAGAGTTTATAAAAGGTAAATGTGAGATGAGTCCCGCTTTTGCAGGCGGAAAGTAAGAATGCCCGAGACATTCTTGAACAGATGTAAAACAGAAGAAAAGGAGAAACACAATGAGAAGAAAATGGATAGCAGCACTTTGCGTAGCATCTCTGTCAATGGCTATGATGACAGGATGTGGAAATGGCAGCACACAGGAAACAGCAAAAGAAACACAGACAGAGACGCAGACACAGGCAGAAACACAGAGCGAAACACAGACAGAGACGGCATCCGAGACGGAAAAAGCCACTGAAACGGAGAGCGAAACAGCCAAAGCAGAAAAAGCAGCCGAGACAGAAGCAAAAGAAAAGACCATGTATGTATCCGGCGATGTGTATATGCGTGAAGCTGCAGACAAGGATGCAAAAGCAGTGACCGTTCTGGCAACCGGAAAAGAAATTACCGTTCTCGGAGAAGAAGGCGACTGGTATCAGGTCAAAGTCGATGACAAAGAAGGTTATGTAGTTAAGAAATATATCACTGATTCAAAAGAAGAGGCAGAAGCAGCTGCCAAAGCAAAACAGGATGCAGAAGAAGCTGCGGCAGCTCAGCAGGCAGCAGAAGCAGCAGCCCAGCAGGCGGCAGAACAGGCAGCTCAGCAGGCAGCTCAGCAGGCTTCACAGTCCGCAGGCAGCACGGCAGGCGGCAAGACGGAAGTGAGCCGTCAGGCTTATGATGACTGCGACGGAAGCGGTCATGGTTACTACGAGATTACGTATTCTGACGGAAGTACGGCGATCGAAGAGTACTAAAGTGTCTGACGGAAAGCACAGAGCATGATCAGGAAAGGAAAGATAAAGATGAAAAGCGAAAGAAGAAAAGCAGGTTTTATAAAGATGCTGCTTCTGGTGCTGACACTGGCAGTATTTATGCCGGTAAGTGCAAATGCGGCACCAAAAACAAATCAGTGGGTAAACAAAGGCAGATATCGCTATTACTACAATCGGAAGGGCAAAAAAGTAAAGAATAAAGTAAAGCAGATCGGAAATTTCAGGTATTCGTTTGATAAGAAGGGAAGAATGCAGACCGGCTGGCAGATTTTCGGCAGCAAAAAAGCATATTTTTCCAAGAAGAGCGGAAGAATGCAGGTCAATAAAAAAGTAGACGGTGTCAAGATCGGAAAAAGTGGCTATGTAAAACGGAGCAAGACGGAGCTGAAGGAACAGAAAGCCCTGGAGAAAGCCAAGCAGATTCTTGCTAAGATCACAACTTCTAAAATGAGTAAGAGCCAGAAGCTTTACGCAGCTTTTCAGTATATGACAAGCCGTGCGAATTTCAGTTACCGTACCTGGAGAGGATTCTCTGTGTATGACGGATGGGAATACGACTATGCCTTGGAAATGTACGAAAAGAGAGCCGGGAACTGCTACAATTTCGCATGTGGATTTGCCATGCTCGCCAAAGCAATCGGCTATCAGCCACAGGTCATTGCCGGCCGTGTCCCGGGCGGCGTAGATGGTGCACCGGATGGGTTTACCAGACATTCTCTGGTCAAGATCAACGGACTTTACTATGATCCGGAGGCACAGTTTGACGGTTGGGCAAGGGGCGTTTACGGACTTGGCTACTATCCGATGTATCTGCAGATTCTTTCTATCCGAACTATCTAAAATAAAAAGTATTTTACACAGACAGACCGAAAAACAGAAAAATAAAAACGACTTTCCAAATGGCAAAACCATAGCGGAAAGTCGTTTTTGTTTTCTTCCTTTTGTTTAAAGAGTTTACGCAAGAAAAGCTTTTACTTTCTTGTAGATGCTCTCTGCATCCAGACCGTATTTTTTCACCAGCTGTACTGCAGGACCGGACTCGCCGTATACATCGTTGACACCGATTTTCAATACCGGAGTCGGATAGTTTGCACAGAGTGTGTCGCATACCGCACTGCCGAGTCCGCCGATGATGGAGTGTTCTTCAACGGTAACCACTTTTTTGCATTCTTTTGCGGAAGCGACTACCAGTTCCTCGTCGAGCGGTTTGATCGTGTGGATGTTGATGACTTTGGCATTGATGCCGTCTGCTGCGAGCATTTCTGCGGCCTGCATGCTTTCATAAACTTCCAGACCGGTTGCAAAGATCGCAACATCGTTGCCTTCACGAAGGACAACACCTTTGCCGAGCTCAAATTTATAGGTACTCTCATCATTGAATACCGGGATTGCCAGACGTCCGAAACGCATGTAAACCGGTCCGACATATTCATAAGCAGCTTTTACGGCAGCTCTTGCTTCCACATCATCGGCAGGGTTGATGATCACCATGCCAGGGATCATACGCATCAGAGCGATATCTTCGTTGCACTGATGTGTGGCACCGTCTTCACCGACAGAAATACCGGCATGCGTAGCACCGATCTTGACATTCAGGTGCGGATAACCGATGGAGTTGCGGATCTGTTCAAAAGCACGGCCTGCTGCGAACATGGCAAAAGAGCTTGCAAACGGAACTTTTCCGGTGGTGGCAAGACCAGCTGCAACGCCCATCATATTGCCCTCTGCGATACCGCAGTCGATGTGTCTTTCCGGGAATACTTTCTGGAAAATAGCGGTTTTGGTAGCTCCGGCAAGGTCGGCATCCAGTACAACCAGATCTTCATGTTCTTTTCCGATTTCAACAAGAGCATTTCCGTAGCTCTCTCTTGTAGCGATTTTCTTTACTTCTGACATAATGCTTCACCTGCTTTCTCAAGTTCTTCCATAGCGAGTTTGTACTGTTCATCGTTTGGAGCAACACCATGCCAGGAAGCCTGATCTTCCATGAAGGAGACTCCTTTTCCTTTGATGGTCTTTGCGATGATGGCAGTCGGCTGTCCTTTTACGGTGCGAGCCTCATCAAAAGCCTGTTTCAGTGCATCAAAGTCGTGCCCGTCTACGTTGATCACATGGAAACGGAACGCTTCGAATTTTTTGTCGATCGGGTAAGGAGAGTTTACATCGTCGATCTTACCGTCAATCTGCAGACCGTTGTTGTCTACGATCACAACCAGGTTATCCAGTTTTCTGTGGGCTGCAAGCATGGCTGCCTCCCATACCTGTCCTTCCTGGATCTCGCCGTCACCAAGCAGTGTATATACACGGTAATCATCGCCGGAGAGTTTGGCAGAGATTGCCATACCAACGGCAGCGGAAACACCCTGTCCAAGAGAACCGGTTGACATATCAACACCAGGGATATGTTTCATATCCGGATGGCCCTGAAGATAAGAACCAATGTGACGCAGTGTCTTTAAATCTTCCACCGGGAAATATCCACGGTTTGCAAGAGCTGCGTAATAACCAGGTGCAGCATGTCCTTTGGAAAGGACGAAACGATCGCGATCCGGTTTTTTCGGATTTTTCGGATCTATATTTAATTCTTCAAAAAAAAGATAACTGTAAATGTCTGCTGCGGATAAAGAACCGCCCGGATGACCGGATTTTGCAGAATAAACGCCGGTGATCGCACCTTTGCGGATTTCATTTGCAGTTTTCATAAGCTCTGACTTGTTCATGGTGTCCTCCTAATTCAGTATTTTGTACCAAAAACGCCCTGCGGGCGTAACAATAACCGGAGTTCATTATAAACAAGGAAACAGGGTTCGTCAACAATTCTTCACAAGAATGTACACACTTTCCTGCTGTTTTGTTTAGAATGTTTGGAAATGATTTAGAATTTCATAACAATACTTTCACCGTTCGAACACACTTTATTCACAGAATGCCGTTATGATAGTACTTGTACAAAGGTTCATTCCTTTTTTACATATATTTCATTTTTTCTCTTTCCTAATGCCAGACTTGTAACAAGTCTGGCTTCCTTTTTATTTCACAAAAAATAGGGTTTTGCACAGGGCTTTCTTGTGTTATAATAAAAAAAGCGTAACGTAATGATACCAACGAGACAGGAGGAACAGATATGCAGGTATTATATAAAGATGAAGAAGGATTTCTGGCAGTTATGGAAGTGACCAAAGCTGCCTATATTGAAGACGAAGAACTCATGGAGATCTGCGGCCCGGAGGAAGACATCGCAGTTGCCATCGATGCAAAATCAGCAGAAAAAGCGATCCGTGAGCTGTATGCTAACGGCAAGGCAGATTTAAGTGCCTATGAATATCAGGACAGAGACTTTGATGACGACGATTTTGATGATGATGACGAAGACGATGAGGATGACCTGTTTGATCGCATGATCGATATGGATTTCCGTACCCTTGGCAAAGACGGCGTGATCTTCAGAGACGACGAATAATCCGGGGTGATCATTTTGGATAAGAAAAAAAGAGTTCAGGATTCTATGACAGAGCAGACGTATCTTCTGATGCACCGCCATATCAATGGATATGGAAGGCTTTTCGGCGGACAGCTGATGCAGTGGATCGATGAACTGGCAGGGATCGTTTCCATGCGGCATGCGGGAGGACGGATCACGACGGCCAGCATTGACAACCTCAACTTCAAAGCCGGAGCTTATTTAAATGATACGATCGTTCTGATCGGACGTATCACTTATGTGGGACGCACTTCGATGGAGGTACGTGTCGATACTTATGTCGAGGATCTTGAAGGAATGCGTCGCGTGATCAACCGTGCCTATGTGGTGATGGTGGCAATCGACGAGGAGGGACATGCAGTGGAAGTCCCGGGACTGATCGTTGAGAGCGAGAGTGAAAAGGCAGAGTGGGAAGCAGGACAGAAACGCTATGCACTCCGCAAACAGAGACGCAGAGAAGGTTTTTAGAAAAAGGACGGAAGCAGGATTATGAAGACAATCACAGCGAACATAAAAGAAGGGATCGATCAGGAGATCATTACAGAAGCCGGCAGCATCTTAAAAGACGGCGGTCTTGTGGCGTTTCCGACGGAGACGGTATACGGACTTGGCGGCAATGCACTGGATGAACAGGCGGCGGAGAAAATTTACGCTGCGAAGGGAAGACCTTCCGACAATCCTCTTATCGTACATATTGCAGAATTTGAAGCATTAAACAAAATTGCGGCAGAAATTCCAGAAGAAGCAAAAATGCTGGCGGATGCCTTCTGGCCGGGACCGCTTACGATGATTTTTCAAAAGACGGATCTGGTTCCGATGGGGACGACAGGCGGATTGAATACGGTCGCAGTGCGTATGCCGGATCATCCGGTGGCACTGGCATTGATACGGGCAGCGGGCGGTTATATCGCAGCACCGAGTGCCAACACTTCCGGAAGGCCAAGTCCGACCTGTGCGGCACATGTGCAGGAGGATCTGGACGGCAGGATCGAGATGATCCTTGACGGAGGTCCGGTCGGGATCGGGCTGGAGTCTACGATCGTAGATTTGAGCGAGGGTGTTCCGACGATCCTGCGTCCGGGCTATATCAATCAGCAGATGTTAGAAGAAGTGATCGGAAAGACGGAGATCGACCGTGCGATCCTCTCGGATGACAGCGGCATCAAACCAAAGGCACCGGGCATGAAGTACCGTCACTATGCACCGAAGGCAAGCCTGACGATCGTTGAGGGAGAGCAGGAAAAGGTTACGGCAAAGATCAACGAACTGTTAAAAGAAGGAGAAGCGGCAGGCGAGAAGATCGGCGTGATCGCTTCAACGGAGACAGCAGCAGACTACCTGGGCGGAATTGTCCGCACGATCGGCAGCCGCAGCGATGAGCTTAGCATTTCACGCCATCTGTTTGGCATATTAAGAGATTTTGACACGCTTCAGGTGGATCGCATCTATTCAGAGAGTTTTGAGACACCGCAGATGGGGCAGGCGATCATGAACCGTCTGATGAAAGCAGCAGGCCATCAGGTGATGGAGGTATAGCCTATGAAGAAATACGACAGACTGATCTTTGTCAGCAACAGCGATACCTGCAGAGGACCGATGGCGGAAGCGATTCTGAAAAGCAAATTTCTGCTCTCAGAGCTGGAGGTGGAGTCCAGAGGACTTGTCGTGCTCTTTCCGGAGCCGGTCAATCAGAAAGCAGAAGCAATTCTGGCAAGCCACGGGCTGACCATGAAAGATCATACGGCGAAGATGCTGGAACAGGAAGATTTTGATGAGCGGACGCTGATCCTTGTGATGGAAGACGCTCTCAAACAGAGGATTTTCCAGGAGCATGAGAATGTTCAGAACACCTGGCAGCTTTCCGAATATATAAAAGAAGAAACTGATGTTACAGAACCGGTGGGCGGGAGTCTTGCAGACTACGGAGCCTGCTATGAGCTGCTTGACTGCATGATCAGCAGCCTAGTTGTTGTATTGAATGAGGAGGAACTACTATGTTAGCACTTGGATGTGACCACGGCGGTTACGAACTGATGCAGGAAGTAAAGAAGCATCTGGAAAACAGAGGAATTGCATACCACGATTTCGGCTGCAGCAGCACAGAGTCGGTAGATTACCCGATCTACGGCAAAAAAGTGGCAGAGGCTGTTGCAAGAGGAGAATTTGAGAAAGGAATCCTGATCTGCGGAACCGGAATCGGTATTTCCATCGCAGCCAACAAGGTAAAAGGCATCCGTGCTGCACTTTGCACCGACTGCTTCTGTGCAGAGGCAACGAGACTGCACAACGATGCCAACATGCTGGCAATGGGTGCAGGCATTGTCGGTGAGAACCTGGCGCTGGAGATCGTGGAGACTTTCCTGAATACACCTTTTTCCGGAGAAGAGAGACACAGCCGCAGAATCAGCCTGATCGAAGAGGTTTAATGCATTACACAGACACGAACAACAACGAAATACCATTATAACAAATACAAAACACAGGAGGACAACAATATGTCAAAAGTAGTAGTTATGGATCACCCCCTAATCGAGCAGAAGATCGGAATCATCCGCAGAAAGGAGACCGGTACCAAGGACTTCAGACAGAACATCAGCGAGATCGCAATGCTGATCGGTTATGAAGCTACCAAAGATCTGAAGCTGGAAGAAGTAGAGATCGAGACCCCTATCTGCAAGACCACCGTGAAGCAGTTAAAGGGTAAAAAGCTGGCACTGGTACCTATCCTGCGTGCAGGTCTGGGTATGGTAGACGGTATGTTATCCCTGATCCCTGCTGCAAAAGTAGGACATATCGGCCTGTATCGCAATCCTGAGACCTTAAAGCCTGTAGAATATTACTGCAAGCTGCCTGCAGACTGTGCAGAGCGTGAGGTATTCGTGGTAGA
>ENA-OPAL01001853-OPAL01001853.1-human-gut-metagenome-genome-assembly--contig:-NODE-1853-length-11398-cov-11.289430_pt1 | contig 11398 bp, 10 predicted proteins | sample MGYA00241057_ERZ501430 | MGnify/ENA primary metagenome ERZ501430 (study PRJEB25962, sample SAMEA2042506) | human gut metagenome | biome: human gut; feature: human-associated habitat; material: faeces...
CTGCCACTACATCTACATATACTTTGTTCATGCCGACACCTCACTATAAAATCTCGATTGCTCTTGGCGATGCCGGGATTCTGCGGATATATCCATTTTGCTCCAACTACTTGATTCTGGAAAAAGCAGATGATGTTGATCTTACTCCGATCAGTTTTCCAAATTCCCGGACTGTCGGCGGGTATCCATGCTCCTTCGTATAATTCAAAATACACTGATAACTTTCTTTCTGTTTTCTGGTTAATACTTTTTTCAAATCTATCCCTCCAATTACCCATGAAAATAACTGTGTGGATGGACCGTGTGCGTACCAGCGTCTAAGTGGGATAAGACTTTATTCTGATACATTGCCGCTCGCTGTATACTGAAATATCCAAACCGTCGTCTAATCTCATCTACAGTACGATCCAGCTTCTCTAACTGCTGCAATCCTTTGATTGGCAGGTAAGACGCTTCAACCGGAATTAGTACTTCATCTGATGCAGCCAGTGCATTGATTGTGATCATTCCCAATGATGGCATACAATCAATGATAATTGCATCATATTGATCCTTGATACCATATAAAATCTGTTTCAATACATATTCCCTGCTCATTGCATTTACCAACTGTACTTCCGTACCTGCCAGTCCAATGTTAGAACAGATAATGTCTATTCCCTCTGCTTGATGTCTGATATAACAGTCTGAAGGAATATCTTCATCTTTCATTACTGCATCCATAAGAGCTGTAAGTGTTTCATTACTGTCATCACAATCACGATATCCAAATCCTGCGGATACATCAGACTGTGGATCGGCATCAACGATTAACACTTTCATATTCTTTTGTGCTAATCCTACTGCTAAATTAGCTGTACATGCTGATTTTCCCGTTCCCCCTTTTTGGTTTACAATAGAAATTACTTTTGCCATAATCTTTCCCTTCTTTCTTGTTAAATAAAAAGACTGAATCAGACAGCTGAGATATAAATCTCATGCGAGCTAATTCAGTCCAAAACATATTTTTATTCAATTATCACCGCTTTCGTGGTATAGTAAATACATCTCAGCAGAGTTCTGAAATTCTATTACTTCTGTACTGTGTTATTTATAAAAGAGAGGCCTTTCCTTCATAAATTCGTTGATTGGTTACGAAATTTATTTAGGACTAAATCGCTAGAGCCCTTGTATTATAAGGGGTTCTGCCTTGTGTCATTATAATAACACAAGCACCCCCATTTAAGATATTCATCATCGGTACAGGCATCTGTCTGGTATGGCAGCCGCCAAGATACTGATATAAAGGAACGCGGAGAGCTGCTGCTGCCGCCCTTGCTACTGCCAGGGATACTCCCAGTGCCGCATTTGCCCCTACATTACTTTTATTGTCTGTGCCGTCTGTTTCTATGATTTTTTTATCAATATAGGACTGATCCAGAGCATTTTCTCCAAGAATTGCTTCTGCCAGCTTTGTATTTACATTCTCCACTGCTTTGCGGACACCAAGTCCGGTGTAGCAGCCTTTTTCTCCGTCACGAAGCTCCACTGCCTCGAACTTTCCTGTGGAAGCTCCCGAAGGGACGATTGCCCTTCCCGTATATCCATTTATCCCGATCACACCTTCTCCTACTGTTACTTCTACTTCCACTGTAGGATTTCCTCTGGAATCAAGTACCTGTCTTGCATGAACCCTTCTCACAGGCAGATAACGTAACATATTAGAACCTCCTGATCATTTTAATAAACCGGTAACTGTTCCATATTTTCACAGTTACAGTTAAACCTCAAGTCAAAATACGTCACTGAGAACGGCGTGAACAGTAACGTAATTTGACTTGTATATCTTTACAACCATATTTTTACCCAATATGCTTCCGGCTATGCATTGTCTATATCCATTATTATTTTCAGAATATTTTATCAATACAAATAATTTTAATATTATCTTTTAAATATTTTTGTAAATTTTCTATTTTCATTCTTGACATTTCATTCTTTATCTGTTATATTAAGTTCATAAAACAAAAGGGATTACGAAAAACAAAAAAGTAAAGGAGTGAGACCACCGAAAACATAATCTTTTCTTCATAATTTAAGAAAGCGAGGTACAGACCACCAGAATAGCAAAGTTTCAAATTCATGACTTATAAGAAAGGCAGGTACGGACCACCAAGAACTTAAGCTTTTAAATCCAACTAAGTTTTATAAGTAGTTCCTATCAAACAAGGAAGGTACAGTCCAATGGAAACCTAACGATTTATCTTATTTTGAACGTAACAGTTAAACATTCTAAAGAAGGTACGGTCCAATGGAAATTTAATGATTTACCTTATTTTTAAAGTGACATTCAATCAAAATAAGGAAGGTACAGTCCAATGAAACGTTAACGATTTACCCTATTATAAAACGTAACCGTTCATTTACATGAAGAAGGTACAGTCCAATGAAAACTTAACGATTTACCCTATGAAACTATAAAAGGAAGGTACAGACCAATGGGACAGTAAGTTGAACCGTTAATTTCATAATTCAAATTCATACAATTTCATAATTTATTTTACAGAAAGTGAGGTATCATCCCTTGGATACAGAATCTTAACAGGAGCCACGATGAAATATAAATCTGTGGCTCTTTTATTTGTCATTCAGCTTCTATAGTTCCCCTCTTTCTCATATATTAAACTAATATCATTCCGTTCTGAGGTTAATACTCTCTATGCATCTCAAATACATATCTTCCACTCGGATTTTCTCTTCCAGATTTACCAAGATTTTTCTTCTTTTCTGTGCTTGTGCATTTATAGGTTCCTCTATAGGAAAAATCGTATCGCACAACACTGCCAGACAGACTGCTGCTTCTGCCCAAAGTTCCAACTGGGGACTCAGTTTTCAGGAAGAAGGCAAACGTCCTGTTGGAAATGCAACGATAGAAGAACTGGCTCAGTACAATGCCTTTTTTGCTGAAGATACCGAAGAAAAGAAAATCTATCTCACCTTTGACGCAGGCTTTGAAAATGGAAATACTCCTGCTATTTTGGATGCACTGAAAAAACATCAGGCACCTGCTACATTTTTTGTGGTTGGAAATTTCATTTCGGAAAACAAAGATCTGATCAAACGAATGGAAACGGAAGGGCATATTGTCGGCAATCATACTATGACGCACCCGGATATGTCAAAAATTTCCACAAAAGAATCTTTTCAGAAAGAATTATCCGATGTAGAAAAAATTTACAGGGAAATTACAGGAAAAGAAATGACAAAATTTTACCGCCCCCCACAGGGCATCTACAGTACACAGAATCTGTCTATGGCCAGAGAACTGGGATATCACACATTTTTCTGGAGCCTTGCCTATGTAGACTGGTACCAGGATAACCAGCCAGATCCACAGGAAGCTATTGCAAAACTGACGAAACGGATTCATCCGGGAGCTATTGTACTGCTGCACAGCACCTCTTCCACTAATGCACAGATTCTGGATGAACTGTTGGATAAATGGGAAGAGATGGGATATTCCTTTCATTCTCTGAATGAATTATGATCATTTAACATTTTCCGATACTGTTCACACACCACTATCCCGCGAGGTGTTTTGGCATGAATATGCCAAAATCCCGAGACATACAAGCCAAAATTCCATTGCCGCAGGCAATCTGGAATGAATTTTGGCTACGTTACTGTGAACGGAGTGAACAGTAACCATTTTCCCATTTACAAAGTCACATACAAAAATGACAGAATTTTGAAATATCTGACACACTTGCAATAAGCAAAAATTGATCATTATCTCAAAATGAAACGCACTCCACAGGAATGTCCTAATGGAGTGCGTCTCACTTTGTTTATAAATCAATACTTTAGAGAATATCAAAATTATAACTTTTATACTGCATTTACACTGCTTATTCAGCGTCTGCTGCCTCTGTCTCTTCCGGTTCTTCTGTTGTTTCCGCATCTTTAGTGTCATCGGAGGCTGCATCAGAATCTTCTGTCTCTGCTGCATCTGCATCCTCAGCTTTCTCTTCGCTGTCCACAACACCACCTTCAACTACCAGGTCATCCGGATTGATGTTGTCACCGTATACAGGTTTCAGAGTTTCTTCGAAATCTTTATGGAAGAACTGTTCATCTGCCAGAGATTTAATCTCATCGTTGATTGCGTTCAGAAGGTCTGTGTTACCCTTCTGTACTGCTGGTGCAATCGTATCAATATCACCAAGAGATTCGATTCCTACAGAGAATCCTTCATTCTGCTGAGCCCATGCAAGTACTTCTGTATTGTCTGTGGAGAATGCATCTCCTCTTCCATCAAGAAGCGCATCGTATGCTTCCTGGTATTCATCAAATTTTACAAGTTCAATATCCGGATAGTTATCTGTGAAATATGTCTCTGCTGTTGTTCCTTTTACAACGATCAGCTTCTTGCCTTCCAGATCTTTTACATCTTTGATCAGCGCATCATCAGGAGAAACAACTCCAAGAGCTACCTTCATATATGGAAGTGCGAAGTCTACTTTCTCCGCTCTGTCATCGGTTACTGTAAAGTTTGCAAGGATCACATCTACTTTTGCAGACTGCAGATATTCTACACGACTTGCTGCCTCTACATAAGTAAATTCTGCATCGTCTTCACTTCCCAGAAGGTCTTTTGCAAGTCTTTTTCCAAAGTAAATATCGTATCCCTGAACATCACCGTTTTCATCTACATATCCAAATGGATTCTTGTCACTGAATACACCGATTTTGATCTTTCCGTCTTTTTTGATCTCATCCAGAGTACGGGCCTGTGCAGTGTTTCCACCGTCATCTGCCGCACTTACAAGAATACTTCCGCCAAGAAGTGTTGTTGCTGCTACACCTGTTGCTAATAAGACTGCTAATATTTTTTTCTTCATGTTCTTTTCCTCCATGTTTTAAAAAAATTTTGATTTTACTATAATTTTTTTAACCAACTCTTATGATATCCTGCTATTTCATGGATATTATCATCCATTTCAGGATTTATAAAATATTCTGTTTTCCTCTATTCTATTTTTTCACTGTTTCATAATGGAAACTGTTCAGGAACTGTTTTGCCCTGTCAGTCTCCGGATTATCAAAGAACTGTTCCGGAGTGTTCTCTTCTACAATGTTTCCCTTATCCATAAAGATCACTCTGTCTGCTACGGAACGGGCAAATTCCATCTCATGAGTGACGATCAGCATGGTCATTCCTGTCTTTGCAAGTTCCAGTACTACCTGAAGTACTTCTCTTACCATCTCAGGATCAAGTGCTGCTGTAATCTCATCCAGAAGCATGATCTCCGGATGCATCAGCATGGCACGTACAATGGCAACTCGCTGTTTCTGACCACCGGAAAGCTGCCTTGGATAATTATCTTTCTTATCCAGAAGACCAACTCTGTCAAGAAGCTGCTCCGCTTCCTTTTTCACTTCTTCTTTATTTCTTTTCTGTACTTTCATTGGTGCCAGAAGAAGATTATTTAAAATTGTCATATTCGGGAAAAGATCATAGCTCTGGAAAACCATTCCTATCTTCTCTCTGACTTTGCTTATATTCTTTTTTTCTTTCTCATAGCTTACACCGTTAAGCTTCAGTACACCGGTGTCAATCTCTTCCAGGCGGTTGATACATCGCAGGAAGGTACTTTTTCCACATCCGGAAGGTCCTACGATCACTACCACTTCTCCCTTTTGCAGAGAGAAGGAAACATCATCCAGAATAGGAACATTGTTTACATATGATTTCTTTAAATGTTCTACTTCTAAAATCGGCTGTCCCATTCATTTATCCTCATTTCTCTATTAATCAGCAAACTTCTTTTCCAGTACTCTGGAGAGTCTGGAAAATGGAAAACATATGATAAAATACATAAAGAATACTGCACCGTATACCCAGAGGGCCGCTGTCGGATTTGTATAACGTGATGCATCTATGATCTGTTTTCCAACTTTTAACACCTCTACTACTCCGATAAGAGCTACCAGTGATGTGGTCTTGATCATTCGGGTAAGAAGATTCACTGCGGATGGAAGAAGTCTTCTTATAGTCTGCGGAAGGATAATATAAAGATAGACCTGCCATTTGTTTAATCCAAGACCGTATCCGCTGTCATACTGGTGTTTAGGAATGGAGATCAGCGCACTTCGCACCAGATCACCCATTTCAGCAGTTCCCCAGAATGTAAATACAATGACCGCCGCTGTCTCACCGGAAAGATTCATCCCCAGATGCTTGGCCGCTCCGAAATATACCAGGAACAAAAGCACCAGCTGCGGCATGATTCTTACTATTTCAAGGTAAATGCGGCAGATAAACTTAATGATTTTATTTGGGATATTCATTACCATCCCAAGAAGAAATCCAAGGATTATGGAAAATACCATGGAAATCAGTGCAATTCTTATTGTTACCCACAAGCCCTGCCAGAGTCTTAATGAGTTGATTCCCTTAAAAAGAACCTCAATCCCCATATTCTGCATAGCGGACTCTCCTTTCTACAAATGAACAGATAAGTGAGATTGGTAAAAGTATGATCAGATATGCGATTACCAACATAAACAGGGCTTCATCTGTTTTGTAATAAATTCCGATCAGGTCTTTTGTCACAAACATCAGGTCTGCAAGTGCTACTGCACTGAATACGGAGGTTTCCTTAATAAGAAAGATCGCATTTGCACAGAATGCCGGAATAGAATTGGATACCGCCTGGGGCAGGATAATGTTTGTAAATACCTGACTCTTACTCATTCCAAGGCTTAATGCGGATTCCACCTGAATGGGCGGAACATTGTCCAGGCCGCTTCGGAAGGCTTCTGCCATATAACTGCCTCCGAGAAAGGTCAGTCCTGTGATCGCACACTGTTCTGAACTGAGGACAATCCCTATTTTCGGAAGACCGAAATACAGGAAAAACAACTGAATCAACAATGGTGTATTTCTGGACAGTTCAATGTAACATTCCACGATCTGACGAAGTACAGGAATCCTGAAATACTTAATCATGCTGCAGACAAGCCCAACCACAATGGCAAGCAGCACACCAATCACCGCCATGTGAAGTGTAAGCTTTGCTGCCTCAATATAAAGAGGTGTCTGCTCGCGGATAAACTCAAAATCCATGGTTACTTTATTCTCCTTCTATTATTATGATTTAGAGCATATTTGAAGAACGCTCTGGTGTGCCTGTGCCGCTTATTACTTTTCAATCCACTGCTATTTCGGTTAAAGCAGGTAGTTTACTTGATTTAGTTAAAGCGTTACATCTGCACATCTGTGAACTATCATAACATTTCAGGCTTCATCCTGCAAGCTTTTCATAAATTGCATCTGCAAGTCTGCTATGTCCCAGTTCATCCAGATGCTCCTGATCGGCTTCTCCCGGTCGGGCAAATTCTGAAGCCGGAAGATAAGAAATATTTCTTCTTCTGGCGATTTTCTCATACACCCGGGGCAGATTCCATGATACTTCGATAGAATTCTTATCGAATTCCGGATCAAAATCCTCTTCCCAGATTCTCTCCCCAAGGTAGATTGGAGATACCAGTAATATTTTGGCATCCGGGTTTACAGTGTTGATCTGATCAAGGAGCTGTTCAATCCCCTGTCCGATCACTTCCGGGGTTGCGCTGTATACGCTTTTACAATCGTTCGTGCCAAGCATGAGAACGATAGTGTCTACTGGTCTGTGGCTCTCAAGGATTGCCGGAAGCATTTCTGTTCCTCTTCTTTCTGTACGGAATGGATCATCGAATACGGTGGTTCTTCCGCAGAGTCCTTCTTCGATTACTCTGTAGCCTTTTGTTCTTACTTTGTCATCCAGGATGCTGGTCCAGCGGGTACCCCATCCGTATCTCTGATTAGTAGTTCCCGGGATTAAACCGTATGTATTGGAATCACCGAAACATAAGATTTGTTTCATGTCTTGTCACCTTCTTATCTGATATTTTTAATGGGATTTTTTGCTTTCCCTGTTTTCATATTGATTTGATAGGAATACTATACAATCTTTATTTTTGTTTGTCAAGCCCTTTTTTGTATTTTTTGAAAATGTTTATTTGTACGTCATAAGTCATAAAGGGACGCTCAGAAATATTTTTATTTTCCGTGCGGTTTCGGGACCTATAGCAATCCTCGTAAATAATCAAAAAATTTTTGATACCGATATTATTTCCAGTCCTGAACTTTATATTTTTTATATTTTGCAGGTGTCGTGCCTGTATATTTTCTGAAGATTTTTATAAAATAGCTCTGTGTGGAAAAGCAAAGATATTCACTGATCTGTGCTGCTGTATAATCTGAATAGGTCAGCATATTACAGGCAGCTTCTATCCGTTCTTTCTGAATATAGTCGACAAAAAGCATTCCTGTTTCTTTTTTAAACAATCTGGAAAGATAACTGGCACTGATCCCTGCTGCCTCTGCAGTTTCTTCCAGTGTAACGGGAACATGCAGATGAAGATGAATATATTTTACTGCCGCTTCAATTTCTCTGCTGTAATGTTGCATCCCGGACTTCTGCACTTCCTGGGCAAATCTCAGGGCTGCTTTTTGTGATAACTTTTCTATGGAAGATTTGCTGGTGCACTCTTCTACTGTCTGAATATAACCGTCGCTTAATGCATAAGCAGTTTCTTCAGGTACACCACCTTCAATAGCAGCTCTGGTAAACAGCGTAATTCCTGCGATAAACATATTTTTACTGTTTCTCAGTTCATTTCTGGACAGGATTCCCGGGGTTCCATCCGGTGTGAGCTGAAAAACAGACTGTATTCTGTCTGACCATTCCTGATAGCATCATACTGCCGACGCTCACTTGCATAAGATTCATGTTTCTGTAAATTTTCACGTCTCTCAAATAGAGTATTCCTGCTTCTGTTCTCTGCAATCTGTTGTTCTTTTTCATTGTATTCCTTACTTTTCTCCTGCATCTTTATTCCTCTCGCATACGCAGCAATATTTTGTTATTTATATCAATATTTTACTATATTTTATCATTTGAAGGTGATATAGTCCAGATAAAGGCAACACAAACAATCTGTTCAACATATATTAATAAACTTATGGAGGAATTTATTATGAAGCGTGATTTAAAGAAAATCATCAGCCAGATGACTCTGGAAGAAAAAGCAGGCATGTGCTCAGGTCTTGATTTCTGGCATCTGAAGAGTGTGGAAAGACTCGGAATCCCGGAGGTAATGGTAAGCGACGGTCCTCACGGGCTTCGTAAACAGGATGACAAGGGAGATCATCTTGGAATGAACGACAGTATCAAAGCAGTCTGCTTCCCTCCTGCTGCTTTAAGTGCCTGCTCTTTTGACCGTGAATTAATGGAATCCATGGGCGAGACTATTGGCAGAGAAGCTCAGGCAAATGACGTATCTGTTGTTTTAGGACCGGCTGTCAATATTAAACGTTCTCCGCTCTGCGGAAGAAACTTTGAATACTATTCAGAAGATCCATACCTTGCAGGTGAGATCGCTGCTGCATTTATCAATGGTGTACAGTCCCAGCATGTAGGAACTTCCATCAAACATTTTGCAGCTAACAATCAGGAATATCACCGCATGAGCAATTCTTCTGAAGCAGATGAAAGAACACTCCGCGAAATTTATTTTCCTGCATTTGAAACTGCAGTAAAAAAGGCTCAGCCATATACATTTATGTGCTCCTACAATCAGATCAACGGTACTTTTGCTTCCGAGAATAAATGGCTTCTTACCGATGTTCTCCGCAATGACTGGGGCTTTGAAGGATATGTTATGTCTGACTGGGGTGCTGTCAATGACCGTGTGAAGGGTCTGGAGGCCGGCCTGGATCTGGAAATGCCAGGTTCCAACGGAACAAACGATGCTCTGATCATGGAAGCCGTAAAAAATGGCACTCTGAAGGAAGAAGTTCTGGATCAGGCTGTAGAACGTATCCTGAATATTATTTACAAATATGCGGACCACCGTGCACCGCAGGAATTTACCATGGAAAAAGACCATGAAGAGGCACGCCGTATTGCGGAAGAATCTATGGTCCTTCTGAAAAACGCAGACCAGATTCTGCCTCTGAAGACCTCTGAGAAAGTAGCTTTTGTAGGTGGTTTTGCCAAAAAACCTCGTTTCCAGGGCGGCGGAAGTTCTCATATTAACTGTTTTAAAATTACCAATGCACTGGAATCTGTTCCTGCTGATGCAAAGGTTACTTACGCAGAAGGCTTTCCTGCTGATAAAGATTTATACGATAAAAGGCTGGCTGCTGAAGCAGTTCAGGCTGCAAAAGCTGCTGATAAGGTTGTGATCTTCGCCGGACTTCCGGATAGTTTTGAGTCTGAAGGATATGACCGTTCTCATATGAGACTGCCAGAATGCCAGAACCGTCTTATTGCTGAGATCCTTGAAGTTCAGCCAAATACTGTGATCGTTCTTCACAATGGTTCTCCTGTGGAAATGCCATGGATCAATAATGTGAAAGGTATTCTGGAAGCTTACCTTGGCGGACAGGCAGGCGGAGCTGCTGTTGCAAATATCCTCTATGGTATTGTAAATCCAAGCGGTAAACTGGCCGAAACAATTCCGGTGAAACTGGCTGACAATCCATCCTACCTGAACTTCGGTGGCGGCGATAAAGTGGAATACCGTGAAGGTGTATTTGTAGGATATCGTTATTACGATACCAAGCAGATGGAAGTTGCTTATCCATTCGGATACGGACTCTCCTATACTACTTTTGCATACAGCAATCTGCAGATTTCCAACACAAATCCAACAGAAAAAGATACCATCACTGTTTCTGTAGATGTAACAAATACAGGAAACGTTGCAGGAAAAGAAGCTGTCCAGCTCTATGTGAAAGACATGACAGCATCCACGATCCGTCCGGAAAAAGAACTGAAAGGTTTTGAAAAAGTCCAGCTTGCTCCTGGCGAAACCAAAACAGTTACTATGGAACTGGATAAGCGCAGCTTTGCATGGTACAATACCGAATTACACGACTGGTATGCTGCAAGCGGCAAATATGAGATTCTGATCGGTGCATCCTCCAGAGATATCCGTCTCTCTGAAACCATTGAACTCTCCAGCAGCCAGGTAATTCCTATGCATATTCATATGAACACAACACTGGGTGAACTTTTCAATAATCCAGACACAAAAGAAGCAGCAAAAGAACTGACTTCCAGATATCTCGCTGCAATGAACGGCGGTTCAGACACAGCTTCCGAATCTGCTGCTGAAGCTATCACTGAAGAAATGGTAGCAGCAATGACATATTCCATGCCACTTCGCTCTCTGTGCAGCTTTGGCGGATTCTCCCGGGCTGAGATCCAGGAGATGATTGACAAACTGCAGGCAATCTATAGCAATCCTCTGAAATAATGCATCTTAATCCAGCCCATCAGAGTGTGAAATCCTGCGTCAGATATCT
>ENA-OPAL01001862-OPAL01001862.1-human-gut-metagenome-genome-assembly--contig:-NODE-1862-length-11359-cov-2.418082_pt1 | contig 11359 bp, 7 predicted proteins | sample MGYA00241057_ERZ501430 | MGnify/ENA primary metagenome ERZ501430 (study PRJEB25962, sample SAMEA2042506) | human gut metagenome | biome: human gut; feature: human-associated habitat; material: faeces...
CCCGCGGGCTAGCCGGTCTTTTTCGTTTTGTTGACAGTTGATTGTTTGATCAGAGTTGGGGAGATATCCGTATGGACGCAAGCCAGATCGTACTGACCGCTGAGGGCCGCCAGAAGCTCGTCGAGGAGCTCGCTTGGCGTGAGGGCGATTACGCCAAGGAGATCGTCGAGGACATCAAGGAAGCCCGCGCGTTCGGCGACCTTTCGGAGAACTCCGAGTACGACGCCGCTAAGGACAAGCAGGCCCAGAACGCCGCTCGTATTGCCGAGATCCAGGCCATCCTCGCCAACGCTCAGGTTGCTGCCACCACGGGCGACCTGACCGTCTCCATCGGTTCCACCGTTTCGCTGATTGATCCCAACGGCGAGGTCATGGAAGTCACGCTCGTCGGTACCACCGAGACCAACTCGCTCGAGCACAAGATTTCCAACGAGTCTCCGGTCGGTCACGCCATCATTGGTCACGGCGAGGGCGACTCCGTCGAGGTCGTTACGCCTTCCGGCAAGACTCGCGTCTACACCATCGCCAAGATCGCACGCTAGACCACGGTCCCGCGTAAAGGTATGTTTTCGCTCCCTGGGACCGAATCCTGGGGAGCGATTTAGTTTGAGGAGCTAACTTATGGCAGAGAACCAGAACGCCGCCGATCAGGCATCGACGCTCAACGACGAGCGCGCCACCCGCCTGGCCAAGCGCGCCGCCCTGTTCGAGGCGGGCCAGAACCCCTATCCTGAGCACTCTGAGCTTGAGGACTACGTCGCCGATATCGAGGCTAAGTACGCCGAGCTTGCCGATGGCGAGGACACCGAGGACGTCGTGAAGATCGCTGGCCGTGTGGTCGCCAAGCGCGGTCAGGGCAAGATCATGTTCATCGTCGTGCGCGATGCGACTGCCGAGATTCAGCTGTTCTGCCGCATCAACGACATGGACGAGGCTGCCTGGAGTACGCTCAAGGCCCTCGACCTGGGCGACATCCTGGGCGTGACCGGCGTGGTCGTGCGCACCCAGCGTGGCCAGCTTTCCGTTGCCCCTAAGAGCGCGACCCTGCTTGCCAAGGCCGTTCGTCCGCTGCCCGAGAAGTTCCACGGTCTTTCCGATAAGGAGACCCGCTATCGCCAGCGCTATGTCGACCTGATCGCCAACGACGACGTTCGCGAGACCTTCCGTAAGCGTTCGCAGATTCTCTCCACCTTCCGTCGCTTTATGGAGTCCGACGGCTACATGGAGGTCGAGACCCCCATCCTGCAGACCATCCAGGGCGGCGCTACTGCCAAGCCGTTCATCACTCACTTCAACGCGCTCGATCAGGAGTGCTACCTGCGTATTGCCACCGAGCTGCACCTCAAGCGCTGCATCGTCGGTGGTTTTGAGCGCGTGTTCGAGATCGGCCGCATCTTCCGTAACGAGGGCATGGACCTTACCCACAACCCCGAGTTCACCACGATGGAGGCCTACCGTGCCTTCTCCGACCTCGAGGGCATGAAGGCGCTCGCCCAGGGTGTCATTAAGGCAGCTAACAAGGCCATCGGCAACCCCGAGGTCATCGAGTATCAGGGCCAGACCATCGACCTTTCTGGTGAGTGGGCCAGCCGTCCCATGACCGACATCGTCTCCGACGTGCTCGGCAAGCAGGTCACCATTGACACGCCGGTCGAGGAGCTTGCTGCCGCCGCGCGCGAGAAGGGCCTGGAGATCAAGCCCGAGTGGACTGCTGGCAAGATCATCGCCGAGATTTACGATGAGCTGGGCGAGGACACCATCGTCAACCCGACGTTCGTGTGCGATTACCCCATCGAGGTCAGCCCGCTTGCCAAGCGTTTTGAGGACGACCCGCGCCTGACGCACCGCTTTGAGCTGGTTATTGCCGGTCACGAGTACGCCAACGCGTTCTCCGAGCTCAACGATCCGGTCGACCAGGCCGAGCGCTTTGCCGCCCAGATGGCCGAGAAGGCCGGCGGTGACGACGAGGCCATGGAGTACGACGAGGACTACGTGCGCGCCCTCGAGTACGGTATGCCTCCCGCGGGCGGCATTGGCATTGGTATCGACCGCGTGGTCATGCTGCTCACCAACCAGGCTTCTATCCGCGACGTGCTGCTGTTCCCGCACATGAAGCCCGAGAAGGGTTTCCAGTCCGGTGCCGCTGCCGCCAAGGCTGCCGAGGCCGGCAACGCCGCGAGCCCGTTCGTTAAGTCGCTTAAGCCCACGCTCGATTACTCCAAGATCGCCGTTGAGCCGCTGTTTGAGGAGTTCGTCGACTTTGATACCTTCTCCAAGAGCGACTTCCGCGCTGTGAAGGTCAAGGCATGCGAGGCCGTCAAGAAGTCCAAGAAGCTGCTGAACTTTACGCTCGACGACGGCACCGGCACCGACCGCACCATCCTCTCCGGTATTCACGCTTATTACGAGCCCGAGGACCTGGTTGGCAAGACCTTGCTCGCCATCACCAACCTGCCTCCGCGCAAGATGATGGGTATTCCCAGCTGCGGCATGCTGATCAGCGCTGTCCACGAGGAGGAGGGCGAGGAGCGCCTCAACCTGATCCAGCTCGACGCCTCCATCCCCGCCGGCGCAAAGATGTACTAGGGGGTTACGGCGTTTTACCAAACGCCGTAACCGCTCGACGCTGCGCGGGCCGCATTTGGACAATCTGACGTTCAACTTCAAGGGCGCGACCAAAAGGTCAGCGCCCTTTCGTTTCACGTCACCTTGTCACAAATGCGACCCGCTCGCTGGCGTTGCCAAAACATCGATGTAGTCATTGGGGACGTTCTTAAACGACTAGTCATTCAAGAACGTCCTCAATGACTACTCAACGGCTATTGAGCGCATGGTTCGCATGACAGCCGTCTCTTTTATGTTTCCTTTAGCCGTTGCTGCCTAGGATGGGGGTTAGTCGGTAGGAAGGGAGCGTCTATATGGACGACGCGAGCGAGCGTGCAATCGAAGAGGACATGCTCGATCAGTTCAATTACTTTGATGATGAGGATGAGGAGCTAATCGATCGTCGTGAGCCGGCATCGCTTGACTCATTTGATCTGGTCGATGAAGAGCCCGACGAGGACGAGGACGAATCAACGGAGCCCCCACAGTCTTCGCGCCTTAACTCGCTGCTTTCGAGAGCCCCCATGCACCACGGCGTTCGTGCCGGCGCGCTCCATATGAAAACTGACTGGCACCAGATCGTGACGGCAGGCGATGAGCTTGCCGTCGATGCGCCGCTCACCGATAAATCATCCATCATCTGCCGCACCGGCATGCTTATGCTGGCAAGCGGAACGGGTGCCTGGCGCGTGCGCGATACCATGAATCGTGTTGCCGCCGTACTCGGTGTCACCATCCACGTTGACTTAAGTCTTCTGTCGTTTGAGTGCACCTGCATCGAAGATGGCCACTGCTTTAACGAGGTTGTCAGCCTGCCCACAACGGGAGTCAATACCCATCGCATTTGGATGATGGAGAGCTTCTTAAAGGAAATCGAGACGTATGGGCGCCGGTTTACCGTGCACGAATACCACGAGATGCTCAAGACCGTTGAGAGTTCAAAACCCGATTACTCTCCCTGGCAACAGGGCCTTGCGGCAGCTTGTGCTTGCGGCGCCTTCGTCTTTTTGCTCGGCGGCGGCCCTATCGAGATGGCCTGCGCGTTTGTGGGCGCGGGTGTCGGCAACTTTGCCCGCTCCCATATTCTCAAGCAAGGCCTTGGTCAGTTCAGCGCGCTGACGACCGGCGTTGCGCTCGCTTGCGTTTCGTATCTGCTGGCATTGCTCGGCCTTGGCCAGGTCATACCGGGGGCAATGTCGCACCAAGAAGGCTATATCGGCGCCATGCTCTTTGTGATTCCCGGCTTTCCGCTCATTACGGCGGGCCTCGACATCGCCAAGCTCGACATGCGAAGCGGTATCGAGCGCCTTTCATATGCCGTATCGATTATTGTGATGGCGACGCTCGTAGGTTGGATGGTTGCCGAGTGTGTTGGCCTGGCGCCGGACGACTTTGCCCCACTGGGCCTTTCGCCGCTTGCCCTTACGCTCCTGCGCGTGGTGATGAGCTTCGTTGGCGTATTCGGCTTCTCGGTGATGTTCAACAGCCCGGTAAAGATGGCCGCGGCAGCTGGGTTGATCGGCGCCGTGTCCAATACCCTGCGTCTGACCCTTGTCGATGCGCCGATGATGATTCCCTTCCTGGGCCTCAGCACGGGAATGCCTCCCGAGGCAGCAGCGTTTATCGGCGCGCTGGTATCGGGTCTGCTGGCAAGCTTGGCTGAAGTCAAGCTCACCTACCCGCGCATCGCCCTCACGGTGCCTTCGATTGTCATTATGGTGCCCGGTCTGTATCTCTATCGCTCTATGTATTACATGTGCACCTTCGACACGGTCAACATGCTCGGCTGGTTTGTACGCGCGGTGCTCATCGTGGCGTTTTTGCCCGTTGGTCTGGGTGTGGCGAGAACCCTCACCGACCCTCGCTGGCGCCACACCAGCTAATTGGTGCAAGGGGGACAGGTTACTTTGCACCAAATGAGTTGCGGTGAAATAGGGACTGAATTGCTGCTTAAAGGGTCAAAACAGTCCGTATTCCACCGCAACTTATGGGGTCGGGGGATTATCGGTGCCCTGCATCTTCATAAACTCAACGCTTACGAAGCGCATGCGTTTCGTGCTAGGCTGGTTCCACCACATAAGTAGTCGCAGACGCGCGTACCACGGGCGGGCGAGATGAAGTTCCAACAGCTCCATCTTGCCCGCCCGTTTTTGTTGCGTGGCGCCGCGGTACAACACAGAGAGGAATCTGCCCTTTATGCCTATCAACAAACGAGAGAGCCTGCTGTTCACCTTTATCATGTGCTTTTGCATGGTGCTCTGGATGAGCATCTACAACGTTGCCCTGCAGCACGGGGCCATCAACGGCGAGGTCGTTGCCACTGCGTGGCTCGGCTTCCCCGTTGCCTACATTTTTGCCATGTGCTGCGACTGGTTCGTCGCCAGCCCGCTCGCCAAGGGTTTCGCCTTTAAGTACTTGGTCACGCCGGGCAAGAGCTCGCCACTTGCCATGACGCTCGCCGTCAGCTCCTGCATGGTCGTTCCCATGGTCATCATCATGTCGCTGTACGGTGCCTGTGAGGGTCTGACGCACATGCCCGGCGGCATCCTTGCGAACCTGTATTCCGTGCCCGCGATCTGGATGATCAACATCCCGCATAATTTTGTGATGGCGCTGCCGTGGAACCTTTTGGTAGCCGGTCCGATTTCCCGCTTCGTCTTCCGTCGCGCCTTCCCTGTGGGGACGGTTTTCGAGGAGGAGCATGCCGAGCTCTTGGAGCAGGCTATGGCTCCTGAGTGCGAGTAGCTCGCTTAGGGATCTGCTGAGCGCGGGCGACTTGCTTGGTTGGAGCCCTAAGCGTGGATAGCTCTCTCGGCGACATCGCGGGCGTGAGCGGTGCGCATGACCGGAGGGCCCGTGCTGCTCCGTTGCCCGACGTGCTAGCGCGCAGAACAATCTGTTGGTGCATTCGGCGGCTGCTGAAGCGTTTCGGCAGCCGCTTTTTATACGGAGTTTAAATACAACAGTCTGTTGTATTACGTAGAGTGGTATATCTCTAGCGGGAAAAATGCGAGAGACGGAGCATTATGGCGTTGCTAGTAGGACTGGACGTAGGGTCGACGACGACCAAAGTTTACGCGATGCACGAGGATATGACCGAGGCGTGGTGGGGATATCGCCGCCACGGGGCGTGTCAGACAGCGAGCGTGCGCGCCATGCTCGGCGAGCTCGCCGAGCGCTTTCCCCATGAGTCACTGCGCGTTGCGGTGACCGGCTCGGGTGCGCGCGATATCGCGACCGCGCTGGGCGCCTCGTACGTTCAGGAGGTGGTCGCCAACGCGCTCGCGATCAGCAGGTTCTATCCGCAGACGCGCTGCGCCATCGAGCTGGGCGGCCAAGACGCCAAGATGATCTTCTTCCGCACCAACGATAAGGGAGACATCGAGGTTGCCGACATGCGCATGAACGGCTCGTGCGCAGGCGGTACCGGTGCATTTATCGACGAGATGGCAAAGCTCATGGGGGTCGGCACCGAATCGGGCGAGTTCGAGCAGCTCGCAAGCCGGGGAACGACCGTCCACGAGGTCTCGGGCCGCTGCGGCGTGTACGCAAAGACCGATATCCAGCCGCTGCTCAACGAGGGCGCCCGCCCCGAGGACGTGGCCGCCTCCATCTTCCAGGCTGTCGTGACCCAGACCATCTCGGGCCTGGCGTGCGGCCGTCCCATCCGCGGCAACGTCGCCTTCCTGGGCGGCCCGCTGCAGTATCTCTCCGAGCTGCGCCACCGCTTCTACCTCACGCTCAATCTGGACGAGGAGCACCGTATCGTACCCCAAAACGCTCACCTGTTTGTGGCGAGCGGCGCCGCCATGGCGCACGAGTCCAACAAGCTCAGCACGTTCCCGCAGCTCATCGGGGCCATCGATGCCCTGGGTGACACGCAGGGTGCCGAGGTCGAGCGTCTGGATCCGCTCTTTGCCACCGACGAGGACTTTGCCGAGTTCAAGACCCGCCACGACACCGAGGTCGTCCCCAAGGGCAAGCTCGAAGGCTACACCGGACGCGTGTTCATCGGCATCGACGCCGGCTCCACCACCATGAAGGCCGCGCTCGTGGGCGAGGACGGTCAGCTGCTGCACACCTGGTACGGCAACAACAACGGCGACATCCTAGGCACGGCCAAGGTCATCATGGCCGATTTCTACAACCACATCCCCGCGGGCTGCACCATCGGCCACGTGACCACCACGGGCTACGGTGAGGCGCTGCTCATCGAGGCCCTCAAGGCCGATTCCGGCGAGATCGAGACCGTCGCGCACCTGCGCGGCGCCAAGGCGTTCCTGCCCGGCGTCGAGTTCATTCTGGACATTGGCGGCCAGGACATGAAGTGCCTGCGCGTCAAGGACGGCGTCATCGAGCACATCATGCTCAACGAGGCCTGCTCGTCGGGTTGCGGTAGCTTTATCGAGAGCTTCGCCGTCTCTATGAACATGGACGTGCGCGCGTTCGCCAACGCCGCCATCCATGCCAAAGCCCCGGTCGACCTGGGAAGTCGCTGCACGGTCTTTATGAACTCGCGCGTCAAGCAGGCGCAAAAGGAAGGCGCCACGGTGGGCGACATCGCCGCCGGCCTGTCCTATTCCGTCATCAAGAATGCCCTGTTCAAGGTCATTAAGCTGCGCGATCCCAAGGAGATCGGCAGCCAGGTAATCGTCCAGGGCGGCACCTTTATGTCCGATGCCACGCTGCGCGCGTTTGAGCAGCTCACCGGCGTTCATGCCGTGCGTCCCGACATCGCCGGCTGCATGGGCGCCTACGGTGCGGCCCTGCTCGCCCGCGATCGCGCCGGCGCCGACGGCACCTCGACCATTCTTTCGGCTGAGGACATCGCGCACCTCACCGTGACGCAAAAGCATGTCCGCTGCGGCCGTTGCTCCAACAACTGCCAGCTTACCGTCAACGACTTTGGCGGCGGTAGGCGCTTCATTACCGGCAACCGCTGCGAGAAGGGCGCCGGCCACAAAAAGCAGAAGACTGAGGCCCCCAACCTCTTCAAAAAGAAAAACGAGCTGCTCTTTGACCGCGAGGTCCTGAGCCCCGACGAGGCCCCGCGCGGCACCGTGGGTATCCCGCGCGCACTCAACATGTACGAGAACTACCCCTTCTGGCATGCGTTCTTTACGCGCCTGGGCTTTAGCGTGCAGCTGTCCGACCAGTCGAGCAAAAAGACCTACCAGGCGGGCATCGAGTCCATGCCGTCCGAGAGCGTGTGCTATCCGGCCAAGATGAGCCACGGCCACGTGATGAACCTCATTGACCGTGACGTCGACTTTATCTGGATGCCGTGCGTGCGCTGGGAGCGCAAGGAGGATCCGACCGCCGGCAACTGCTATAACTGCCCCATCGTCATGAGCTACCCCACGGCGCTGGCGCTCAACATCGACGAGATCCGTGAGCAGAACATCGAGTTCCTGTACCCGTTTGTGCCCTATCACGACAAGACCGAGCTCAAGCGCCGTCTATACCAGGTGCTCGCCGTCGACCGTGTGGCCGATGCTGAGGCCGGTCGCGGTCGCGTGCGCGGTCCCAAGATCACGCGCTCTGAGGTCGATGCCGCCGTCAACGCCGCCTACGAGGCCGACGCGCGTTTTCACGAGGACATCCAGACCATGGGCGAGGAGGCCCTTAAGTGGGTCGAGGACCACGGCGGCCACGGCATCGTACTCGCCGGTCGTCCCTACCATAACGACCCCGAGATCAACCATGCCCTGCCCGAGCTTATCTCGAGCTTTGGCTTTGCGGTCTTTACCGAGGATTCGCTCGCGCATCTGGTGAAGCCCGAGCGTCCGATTCGCGTCGTCGATCAGTGGATGTATCACAGCCGCCTGTACGCCGTCGCCCGTTTTGTGACGATGCGCAACGACCTGGACCTGATCCAGCTCAATTCCTTCGGCTGCGGCCTGGACGCTCTGACCACTGATCAGGTGCAGGAGATCCTGGAGGCCAGCGGCAAGATTTACACCGTGCTCAAGATTGACGAGGTGTCCAACTTGGGCGCCGCGCGTATCCGTATTCGCTCGCTCATGGCGGCGCTCAAGGACCAGGAGGCCGAGCGCTTGGCCGAGGCTACGGCCGCGGGCGAGACTTACGAGCAGGGCGATGCCGCGCCGGTGGCGCCCTCCACGGATGCCCCCGCGTTCGCGAGCCGTAAGTACACGTTCGAGGCGCAGCGCGAGAGTGCTTCGACCGCGTGGCCCAAGGTGCCCTTTACCGAGCAGATGCGCGAGGAGGGCTACACCATCCTGTGCCCGCAGATGGCGCCGATCCACTTTGACCTGGTCAAAGAGGTGTTCCGTGGTGCTGGCTACAACTTGGAGCTGCTGCCCTCGACCGATCACGATGCCGTCGAGGCCGGCCTGCGCTACGTGAACAACGACATCTGCTATCCGTCGATCCTGGTGACGGGCCAGATCATGGAGGCCATCGAGAGCGGTCGATACGACCTGTCCAAGACAGCCGTGGTTATCAGCCAGACCGGCGGCGGCTGCCGTGCCACCAACTACATCGCACTCATCCGCAAGGCCCTGCGCGAGAGCGGCCACCCCGAGATCCCGGTGATCTCGCTTTCGGCCGTGGCGCTGGGCGAGGACAACCCTGGCTTTAAGATTACGCCGGCGCTGCTTAAGCAGGCAGTCTACGCGGTGCTCTTTGGCGACGTGATGATGCAGATGCTCTATCGCTGCCGCCCGTACGAGGCTACGCCCGGTGCCGCCAACGCGCTCTACGAGGAGTACATGGCGCGCGCTCGCAAGCTGGCGCCCAAGTTTAACCGCCACAACTACACCAAGCTGTGCCGCGAGGCCATCCGCGCGTTCGACACCATGCCGCTCGTGGGCGAGGGCACCAAGCCGCGCGTGGGCGTGGTCGGCGAGATCTTGGTCAAGTTCCACCCTACGGCCAACAACCACGTGGTCGACGTCATCGAGCGCGAGGGCTGCGAGGCCGTGGTGCCGGGCCTGCTCGACTTCTTCCTGTACTCCATGAGCAACGCCGAACTGCAGAAGGACGAGCTGGGTAGCTCTGCTACAACGCGTGCGGGCATGCAGGCGCTCATCAAGCTCGTGGACTGGATGCGTACGCCGGTGGAGGAGATGCTCGAGAAGTCTCGCCGCTTTGAGGCGCCCGAGCGCATCGGCACCATGGCCGACAAGGCCCGCACGGTGCTTTCGGTGTGCAACAACATGGGCGAGGGCTGGCTGCTCACGGCCGAGATGCTCGACCTGATCGACCACGGCGCGCCCAACATCATCTGCACGCAGCCCTTCGCGTGCCTGCCTAACCACGTGGTGGGCAAGGCCGTGATCAAGGAGCTGCGCCGCCAGCATCCCGAGAGCAACATCGTCGCGGTGGACTACGACCCCGGTGCGTCCGAGGTCAACCAGCTCAACCGCATCAAGCTCATGATCAGCGTGGCCAAGGAGAACATGCGCGCTGGCAAGGGCTTTAAGCTCGAGAAGGTGGCGCCGCTCGCGATGGACGAGGTCACCGGCCAGATGCGTGCCCACGATGGCTGCGTGAGCTGCGGCTCGGTCGACGAGAGCGCCGTGGCGTCGGTCGCCGAGCGCCTGGGACGCGGCATTGAGAAGTAGTTGGCCTACTTCGAGCCGGATATAAGACAAACGGCCAGCCGTACCGGCTACCACCCGTTTTTGCTGGACACATGTTGCGCAAATGACCTTGCTACAGCCTTCCGTGGGCTTGCCCGATTTTTGGGCCGGTTCGGGCTTTGAGGACAAGTTGCTGCAGACCCAAGGCGATTTTTCGCTCAACGCGGGCCAGCATAGCGTGACGTATCTGCCGAGTTCTGACACGGCAGCGACCGGTTGCTACCAGGTGCTGCTATACGACAACAACTTTGGTGCGGCCGAGAGCTATCCCAAGTTCGACTGGGGTCAGCTGGGTGCCGCGGTGGTGACCGACTACAGCAAGGGAACGCATTCGTTTGGACGCATCTATTACAGTAGACGAGAACGCGCGCACCCACGAGCTCGAGGACCAGGTCGCAGTGCCGTTCTCGGGCTACGTAAGCAGTGCACAGCGCGTCGGCGATTCAGATAGTATGCTCGTGGCATCGGGCATGGCCAAGACCTTTGCCGAGTACGATCGCTATGGACTGCCCATCGCCACCTACGAGATGGAAGCCGAAAAGTACATCTACCGCGCGTACAAGTACGAGCTGTAGCGCTGCGCTCCGCATCACTTTACGTCAAATTCCACGCGATCGAGCTCGGGCACGTTGAGGTCGATGAGCTTGCGGGCAACGCGGCGGTCGTGCGCCCCGAGCGCCTCGCCTGTCGTCACGTGGGCGACAATCTCGCGCTCGACGATGCCCTTCTCGTCGTCTTCGGTGGCCGAGGTCTCGACGGCGACGGTGTAATCCTTAAAGCCTGGCAGCACCGCGGCAAGCTATACGATGATGCCTACAAGGCATTTCTTGCAAAGGCAACTATCAGGCCTGCGCCGAGCCAATAGACCCCGCTGTCATAACGATGCAGGGGATGGCAAAGACTACCGTGCCCACAATGATGCGGCGGCGCACCTTGCGTGACAGCTCGTCGACCTCGGCATCTTCTTCGGCGGTCACAATGCCGTCGCCGTTGAGGTCGCGCTTGAGCGGCACGCGCAAAAGAAGCAGCACGGCTTCGGCAGCCAGCGCGATAAAGACAACGTTGATGCCAAACTCGTAAAGCGCTGAGAGAAATAGCGACCCGCTTGCGATGGCGATGCCGTAGCCCGCCGCGCACAGGGGCGGCAT
>ENA-OPAL01001866-OPAL01001866.1-human-gut-metagenome-genome-assembly--contig:-NODE-1866-length-11337-cov-35.686846_pt1 | contig 11337 bp, 9 predicted proteins | sample MGYA00241057_ERZ501430 | MGnify/ENA primary metagenome ERZ501430 (study PRJEB25962, sample SAMEA2042506) | human gut metagenome | biome: human gut; feature: human-associated habitat; material: faeces...
CTAAAATACCCACACGAGCACCTTGAGCTTGTAAAGCAAGCGCAAGATTCACCGAAACAGAGGATTTCCCTACCCCGCCTTTACCTGAAGTCACTGCAATGATGTTCTTCACACCTTTTACAGCGGGTTGATTATTCGCACGTTTTAACGTTGCGATTTGATAATTCACTACCCATTTGATTTCTTTGCTATCCGTTGCTTTTAATAACGCATCAGAAAGCTGTTGTTTCACTTGCTCCACGCCAGTGTTCCATGCAAAAGGCAGTTGTAATTCAATACGCAATACATCGCCACCTTTTTCTACTTTCTTCAAAGTATTTAATGCGATTAAATCTTTTTGCAAACTTGGGTGTTGAAATTGTTGGAAAAGTTGCAGAACCTGAGCTTGTTGTTCTGCTGTTAAATTTTCAGAAAAAGCAGTTGCCATAATATTCCTTTAATAGTAGTAGGTAGTAGAGTAAATTTGTCAGGGATATTCTACCCCTTTTCCCCCTCAAATGTTAAGCTAAAAGTATAACTAAACTAGAAAAAATCACACTAATCGGGTAACATACTCGCAATTTTTGCAAAAAGAATAAGAGAAAAATAATGACAACTCAACCTCGTAAAATTTTAGTCACTTGTGCATTACCTTATGCAAATGGTGCCATTCATTTAGGCCATATGTTAGAACACATTCAAGCAGATATTTGGGTGCGTTTCCAACGTATGCGTGGTAATAAAATTCATTTTGTCTGTGCAGATGACGCGCACGGCACACCAATCATGCTTAATGCTGATAAATTAGGCATTACACCAGAAGAATTAATCGCGACAGCTGCCATTTTCGTAAATATTTTCATCTCTTCTCTTTTTATATGTTAATGATGACGTTTCCTGCCGAAGTTCACACCCACATAAATATTGAGTGAGCCAAACGAATTGTTGGTAGAAAACTGTTTTTTCTTATAGTTGTAGGAATGGATGATGGTGCTGGCGCCCGCGTACCAATGCGTGTTGTTCCACACAATACCGAAGCGGCCTATTCCATCCAGGTTCACATTCTTGAAACTGAAGTTGGTAATGTCCAGATGTTCCCTTTCATTATCCGATTTCGAGCGGTTGTAAGCCACACCTACCGAGAGCGAAGCGTTGAAGAGCCAGTTCTTGGCGAAAACCCAGTTGTAAGCATAGCCGCAGGTTACGTTCACATCGCTGTATTTCACCTTGCTGAACATCAGCGAACTGTCTATCTTGGCTTCCGGAGTTCCCCCGTTTGTCAGATTTTTATTCAGCTTTTCATCTACAAGATTGGTCAGTTTATCCCAGTTCACCTCCAGTTCATGCTCCGTGTAACCGATTCCCAGAAGCATGGAACCGGCACTTCTCCGCTGCACCGTACTCTGCGAATAGGCGGCAGGATAAGAGAAGCGGCGATGGTTGAAGATGTAATAAAGATTGAATCCCTTGATGCTCGATTTGAAACCGTCGAAAGGAGCCTTGCGGATAGGGGCACAATCGATGTGCTCACCCAGATTCATCCGCTGAACATGATAGTCATTTCCCGTCTGGCGCCAGAACAAATCTATTCCCAGCAGACTGCTGTAGAGGCTCAGGTCAAACTCCTTTTTATTAGTGTGGTTATTCCTGAAATTAATGTGCTTCAGGTCGAACGTATAACCCAGAAACACCCATCGCCAGCCCAGATAAGGCCCCAGGCGGTAAGAAGGATCAGGCGAGAAGGAAATGCTCTGTCCTTCGCTGTTTCTGAGCGTATATTCCTCGTAGGTATTGGTGTTCTGCAGCATCACCGTATAATTGTAATGCTGGTCTTCTATATAAGCCGAATCCGTACTGTTGAATTCTCTGAAGAACCGGGTGAACACATCTCCCACCTGATGGAAGAAGGTTTTGCGATGGCGCTCTTTCACGAGGCTGTCCTGGGAATTGGACATGAACATCGTCTTGTTGAAGAGCGTTCCCAGCATGGTAGAATCCACGGACTCCCCTGCCCTTGCCGAAGTGCAGACAAGGGAACAGATAAATCCTACTATACAGAAACATCTCTTCATAACTTACGCTCTAATCCTGATGATGATTTTGTAAAAAATCAGTTCTTCCACAATACTCGGTCCAGCACCCAGTTGACAGCCGTAGCCGAAACGCTGGTGCAGTCGCATTTTCCTATTCCCTGCAGATGCTGAATCACACTCTTGATGAGCGGCAGCTGCACATAAGGCGGATTCGGAACCGTAATCAAGTTTTTTCCTTCGCTCGTAATCACTTCTATCGGCTGGTAAGTGAACACCGAGAATGAGAGCGAACCTTTCTCGCCAATCACCTCGATGCAGTCTTCCTTCGCACTCTCATGTCCCACGAAGCACCAGCTTCCGCTGCCCGGAATTCCACTCTCAAAGAAGAAGCACGCCGAGAGCGTATCTTCAGCCTGATAAAGATGCGCTCTGTTGGCAGGATAGCCGTGCGCACGGGTAATCACACCAAACAGATTCTGGAGCAAATCTATCTGATGAGGAGCCAGGTCGTAGAAATAGCCGCCGCCCGCAATATCCGGCTGCAGTCGCCAAGGCATTTCCTTGCCGCTCTGAAAGTCGAGATCGCGCGGAGGAACCGAGAAGCGCACCTGAACATTCACCACGTTACCGATGGTTCCGCTCTCGATAATCTCCTTCACCTTCTGGAAGTAAGGAAGATAACGGCGATAGTAAGCTACGAAGCAGGGAACACCCGTCTGCTCGCTGATGCGGTTGATGCGGATGCAGTCGTTGTAGCTCGCTGCCAGCGGTTTCTCTATATAGCAGGGTTTGCCCGCACGCATCGCCATGATGGCAAAGATGGCGTGAGAAGAAGGTGGCGTGGCGATGTAAACAGCATTCACATCGGGGTCTTCTATCAATTCCGATGCATCCGTGTACCATTTGCGCACATGATGGCGCTCAGCATAGCTGCGTGCCTTGTTCTCGCTTCGGCTCATCACAGCCACCACCTGCGAACCCTCCACTTCGTTGAAAGCCGGTCCGCTTTTCTTTTCGGTTACTTCTCCGCAGCCGATAAATCCCCAATTAATCTGTTTCATTCTCTGTTGGTTTATTCTCTCCCGAAAGATTATTCTCCGGCGAGCGATTTGTTGATTTCGTCAATATAGTCGAGCACCTCGTCGCGTCCCATCTTCTTTTCACTACTGGTTATGAAATAAGGTGGAAGTGCTTCCCAGCGGTCTTCCAGCGCATGCATCCATTTCTCCGCATTCATGCGAGCCTTGACCGGACCCAACTTGTCGGCCTTGGTAAAGACGATGCAGAAAGGAACGCCGCTCTCGCCCAGCCAGTCTACAAACTCGCGGTCTATCTTCTGCTGGTCGTGGCGCACGTCGATGAGCACAAAGACATTAGCCAACTGCTGGCGCTGCAGAATATAACTGCTTATCATTTGTTCCAGCTGCTTCTGAACGGTCTTCGAACGCTTGGCGAAACCATAGCCAGGAAGGTCAACCAGATACCATTCGTTGTTGATGATGAAGTGGTTGATAAGCAGCGTCTTACCCGGTGTGGCTGAAGTCTTAGCCAAACCCTTGTGGTTGCAGAGCATATTGATGAGGCTCGATTTTCCCACATTACTTCTGCCAATGAAAGCATATTCAGCCTTCGTATCTTTCGGACACATGCTCACTCGTGGAGCCGATATTGTAAATTCTGATTTCTTAATTTCCATTCTTTCTATTTTTCTTTTATAAATATTTATTATTAACGGCCGCACATCAACTAATCATAAAGTTCAATGTTCAACGCTCAAAGCTCAAAGTCTAGAGCATTTCAGCCAGTTCCAGCCATCTCATTTCCTTCTCATCAAGTTCATCCTTGATTTCAGGCAGGCGCTTGCTTTTCTCTGTCAGTTCCTCAACCGATAGATTTCCGCTGCAGAGTTCCTCTTCCAGCTTCTTCTGTTCCTCGGTCAGCGCATCTATTTCCTGGGTCAGCTGCTCATATTCGCGCTTCTCCTTGTAGCTCATCTTGCGCTTGTTCTCAAAATTGGCGTCGCGCTTGGCCGTGCCAGCTCCGTCGTTTTCTGCCGTTGCATTTCCGCTCTTTGCCGGTTTCGCCTCGTCCTTCGCCTGCATCCGGCTCCATTCCCTGTACTGCGTATAGTTGCCTGGGAAATCCTGTATTTCGCCTTCGCCCTTGAAAACCAGCAGATGGTCTACTACCTTGTCCATGAAATAGCGGTCGTGGCTCACCACGATGACGCAACCCGCAAAATCCTGAAGATATTCTTCCAGTACCTGCAGCGTCTGGATGTCGAGGTCGTTGGTCGGCTCGTCCAGCACCAGGAAGTTCGGATTCCTCATCAGCACCGTACAGAGGTAAAGCTTGCGCTTCTCGCCGCCGCTCAGCTTGTAAACGTAGTTGTGCTGCTCCTCGGGCGTAAAGAGGAAGAACTGCAGAAACTGCGAAGCCGTCATGTGCTTGCCGCCGCCCAGATCTATATAATCGGCAATCTCCGTAATCACGTCAATCACCTTCTGGTCTTCACGGAATTTCAGTCCCTCCTGCGAGAAATAGCCGAAGCGAACCGTCTCGCCGATGTCAAACTTGCCGCTGTCGGGCTGAACCTCGCCCAGCAGCATCTTGATGAAGGTCGATTTTCCCGTTCCGTTATTACCCACAATACCCATCTTCTCGAAGCGGGCAAAGTTGTAGTAGAAGTTGTCGAGAATCACCTTCTTCTGTCCCCTGTCGTCGAAAGCCTTGCTCACATACTGGCATTCAAAAATCTTCGAACCTATATAAACGGTAGAAGCCTTCAGCCTTACCTGCCTGTCTTCGATGCGCTGCTTCGCCACCTTCTCCAGCTCGTAGAAAGCATCCTCGCGGTATTTTGCCTTGTGTCCGCGAGCCTGAGGCTGGCGGCGCATCCAGTCGAGTTCCCTGCGGTAGAGATTCTTCGAGTGCTGAATTTCGGCTCTCAGATTGTCCATTCTCTCCTGCCTCTTCTCCAGATAATAGGCATAATTGCCGCGGTAGGTGTAGATGGTGCGGTCGTCGAGTTCCAGAATCGTATTGCACACCTTGTCCAGGAAGAATCGGTCGTGCGTAACCATGAAGATGGTCTTGTTGCCGCGGTTCAGATAACCCTCCAGCCACTCTATCATCTCCAGGTCCAGGTGGTTGGTCGGCTCGTCCAGCATCAGGAAGTCGGGTTCCGTTATCAGCACATTCGCCAGCGCCACTCGCTTCTGCTGTCCGCCGCTGAGCTGTCCCATCGGCTGTTCCAGGTTGGTAATGTGCAGCTGGGTGAGAATCTGTTTCGCCTTCAGCACCTTCTCCGGATCATCCTCATGATTGAAGCACGCCTGCAGCACACTTTCCTCCGGATCAAACTGCGGCGACTGCTCCAGATAGCCCACCTTCAAGTCGCGTCGGTAGATGATGTCTCCGCTCTCGTGGCCCTCTTTATCCATCAGCACCGACATGAGCGTAGACTTTCCCGTGCCGTTTCTCGCCACGAGTCCCACTTTCTGGCCTTCAGCGATAGAGAAGGAAATATTATCAAAAAGAACCTGTGCACCAAAGCGTTTGGTGAGGTTTTGAACGTCTAAATAGGGTATTTGACTAGCCATTTTTATTTTTTTTGTGCAAAGATAGGCAAAATATTTGGCAGAAACAAATTTTTTAATTATCTTTGCACACGAATTTATCAATCAATACCGTGTTTCCATTCAGAAACGCGACATTTCAGAAAAAAATCATTAATATACAATATATAATATATGTATAGCAAAGAAGAATTACAAGCAAAGAGTGTCGTTCAGTTGAAGGACATTGCCAAGGAACTGGGAGTCAAGGTAAAGAAGAGCGATAACAAGGAAACTATCGTCTATGCCATTCTCGACGCCCAGGCGGAACAGCCAGCTCCTGAAGCAGCCCCTAAGCGCAAGCGCACCCGCATTGCAACCAAGAAAGAAGACCGTGTTTATTCCGTACACGGTAATGAAGGAGAGAATTTCGACGTGCAGAAGAACCAGGTATTGGGTCCTAACGGCGGCGAGACTGCTCCTCAGGCTATGAACGAAACTGCCCCAGCCCCAGCGGTTGAGGAAGAAATCCAGTTCAGCCCGGCAGAGCAGAGTTTACAATCAGCTGCCCAGAAGCAGACTCTAAACCAATCAGGCGAAGACATCGAGGCTCAGGTACTTGCCAACTTCCCGAAACACCGCGGCAGAAGAAGCAAGGCAGAACTCGAAGCCATTGCAGAAGCCAGAGCAGCTGCCATCAGAAAGCATCAGGCGGTAAAAGCCGAGCTAGAAGCGCAGATGGCGAAAGATGCACAGGAGACGGCTAACCAGCAGGCTGCTACTGAGGCAGAACAGCAGGAAGAGCCAACAGCCGATAACCAGCAGACTGCTCCTGAGCAAGTTGCCGTTCCGGAAGAGCAGTTCTCTGCCGGAAACGCTGAGAGCGCTAACATCAGCGGTGATTTGCAGGCGATGCTCCAGGCTAAGATGAATGCACAGAACGCAGCAGCAGCTCCGGCAGCAGCTCCGGCTCCAGCTGAGGAGGCAAAGGAAAAAGCTACTGAAAAAACTGCAACCGATAAGAAACAGGAGTCAGCTCCTATCCACTATACTGAAGGTATGAAGGTAGAACTCGATGCAGACGGAACCTGGAAGGGTGATCCGGGCGATGGAACCGATTTCATCCTGGTAGTCGACATTCCTATCGAAGACCAGGCTGCCATTCCTACTGTCGATATCTTCGACCGTCCTACCACTCCGCAGACTTCTCACCAGCACACACCTGCTGCTGCCCCTGCAGCCAAGAACAAGCAGGAAGCACCAGCCTACGATTTCAGCAATCTCGTGAAATCCAACGGTGTGCTCGAAGTGATTTCAGAGGGCTACGGATTCCTGCGCAGCAGCGATTACAATTACCTTTCTTCACCGGACGATGTTTATGTAGCATCCAGCTTCGTCAAGAAGTTCGGTCTGAAGACTGGCGATGTCATCGAGTGCAAGGTGCGTCCGCCTCACGAGGGCGAGAAATACTTCCCGCTCACCAGCATCATCAAGATCAATGGCCGTGACCCGTCAGAGGTTCGTGACCGTGTTCCTTTCGAGCACCTCACCCCACTCTTCCCTGATGAGAAGTTCAATCTCTGTGGCGACCGCCGCACCACCAATCTCAGCACCCGCATCGTAGACCTCTTCTCGCCAATCGGTAAGGGTCAGCGTGCGCTCATCGTGGCTCAGCCTAAGACCGGTAAGACCATCCTCATGAAGGATATTGCCAACGCCATCGCAGCCAACCATCCTGAGGCTTACCTCATGATGCTGCTCATCGACGAGCGTCCTGAGGAGGTTACCGACATGGCCCGCACCGTGAATGCAGAGGTTATCGCCTCTACCTTCGACGAGCCAGCAGAGCGCCATGTCAAGATTGCCGGAATCGTGCTCGAGAAGGCTAAGAGAATGGTAGAATGCGGACACGATGTTGTCATCTTCCTCGATTCTATCACCCGTCTCGCCCGTGCCTACAACACCACAGCTCCTGCATCTGGTAAGGTGCTCACCGGTGGTGTGGATGCAAACGCCCTCCAGAAGCCTAAGCGTTTCTTCGGTGCTGCGCGTAACATCGAAGGCGGCGGTTCGCTCACCATCATCGCTACTGCCCTCATCGATACAGGTAGTAAGATGGATGAAGTCATCTTCGAGGAGTTCAAGGGAACCGGTAACATGGAGTTGCAGCTCGACCGCTCACTCAGCAACAAGCGCATCTTCCCTGCTGTCAACCTCATTTCTTCGTCTACCCGTCGCGACGATCTGCTGCAGGACAAGACAACGCTCGACCGCATGTGGATTCTGCGCAAGTATCTGTCCGACATGAATTCTATCGAGGCGATGAGTACCATCCACAAGAATATGCAGCATACTCGCAACAACGACGAGTTCCTGCTCTCTATGAATTCATAACCCCTCATCCGGGTTTACCCATATCTGAATATCCGGCAAAAGGCTCCGTTCATTGGCAGTCTTTACTAGATATAAAAGAAGAGAGATTTGAAAGAGAAGGGCAAGTTCCATTTTCGGGATTTGCCCTTCGTGTTTTTTTACTGTTTAAAATCATTAAAAAAATATCGCATTTCATTTTTTATTCGTATCTTTGCTTATCTTAAACACAGAGGGGGCGCAAAGCCCCAATATAAATAATGTATAACTTAAAATCAAACGAACCATGAGCAAATATTTTGCAGAATCAGAATTGATTATCAATGAAGACGGAAGCTGCTTCCACCTTCATCTTCGCCCGGAACAAGTGGCTGATAAAGTAATCCTCGTTGGCGACCCAGGTCGCGTAGCCCTCGTAGCCTCCCATTTCGATGAGAAGGAATGCGAAGTTTCAAGTCGGGAATTCCACGCCATCACCGGCACATATAAAGGCAAGCGAATCACTGTGCAGAGCACCGGAATAGGATGCGATAATATCGATATCGTAGTCAACGAGCTCGATGCGCTGAAGAATATCGATTTCAAAACCCGCACCGAGAAACCCGAGCACACCACGCTCACCCTCGTGCGCATCGGAACCTGCGGCGGCCTGCAGCTCAACTGCCCTGCCGGAACCTTCGTAGCCTCGCAGAAGAGCATCGGTTTCGACGGACTCATCAACTTCTATGCCCGTCGCAACGAAATCTGCGACCTCGAAACAGAGGCAGAATTCAAGCGCCAGGTAAAATGGAACGACCAGATTGGCAACCCATACTGTGTAGACAACAATCCGGAACTGCTCAACCAGATAGCCGGCGATGATATGGTTCGTGGAATCACCATAGCCTGTGGCGGTTTCTACGGACCTCAGGGCCGCGAGCTCCGTGCCCCACTTGCCGACCCGGAACTTAATCAGAAGATTGAAGCATTCGAGTATAACGGTCTGCGCGTCAACAACTTCGAGATGGAGAGTTCAGCCCTCGCCGGTCTTTCCCTTCTCCTCGGTCATAAGGCATTAACCTGCTGCATGGTCATCGCCAACCGCCGTGCCCTCAGCGCCAACACCGGCTACAAGAGCACCATCGACAATCTCATCAAGGTTGTATTAGATAGAATTTAAACAATAAAAAAATGAATCAAGAAGAATGTATCTGCGCCCTGGCAACCCCAGCCGGCGGTGCTATCGGAATTATCCGACTCAGTGGCTCCGACGCCATTACCCTCACCGACAAAATCTTCCAGTCTGCCAACGGCAAATCCCTGGAAGAAGCCAAGCCCTACACTCTGCATTATGGCGAAATCAAGGATAAGGATGGCAACACCATCGATGATGTACTGGTGAGCGTGTTCCGTGCACCCCACAGTTATACAGGCGAGAACTCCACCGAGATTTCCTGTCATGGCAGCCGATACATTCTTCAGCAGGTTCTCCATCGCTTTACAGAGGTAGGATGTCGCCAGGCAGAACCGGGCGAATACACCCGTCGTGCATATCTCAACGGCAAGATGGACCTCTCTCAGGCAGAAGCCGTAGCTGATCTCATCGCCTCTACCAACAAGGCAACCCACAAGATGGCACTCAGCCAACTGAAGGGTCATTTCAGCAACGAGCTCTCCCTCCTTCGCGAAAAATTATTAAAGATGACTTCGCTCCTGGAGTTGGAGCTCGACTTCAGCGACCACGAAGAACTAGAGTTTGCCGACCGCAGCGAACTCCAGGCACTAGCCGAAGAAATCAATCACAAGATTACCACCCTCGCCCACTCCTTCGAAACCGGCAATGCCCTGAAGCAGGGAGTAGCCGTAGCCATCGTAGGCAAGACGAATGTGGGCAAGAGCACCCTGCTCAACCGTCTGCTCCACGAGGAGAAGGCAATCGTGAGCGACATTCACGGAACCACCCGAGATGTAATCGAAGACACCACCCTCATCGACGGAATCACCTTCCGCTTTATAGATACGGCAGGAATCCGCAAGACGGATGATGTGGTAGAGAACATCGGAATAGAGCGCACCTTCCAGAAGATGGAAGAGGCGAAGATAGTAATCTGGCTATTAGATGAGCAGCCGTCAGCCTCAGAAATCGAGGAGATGAAGCTGAAGAACCAAGGCAAGAAGCTGCTGGTGGTATTTAATAAGATGGATAAACTGGAGGATGATAAACTTGCGTTCGATAAGTTCACCCATTCCTTCGGTTCTGATTCCAGTGAATCAGAAGCCCCACTCTTCATCAGTGCCCGCACAGGCGAGAATGTTTCATCCCTGGAGCAGGCATTAGTAAAAGCCGCTGATATTCCTGAGATTACCGAGAACGACGTCATCATAACGAGTGCCCGCCACTACGAGGCCCTACTCCGTGCCCATGATTCCCTCTCCCGAGTATTGGAGTCGATGGAAATGGGCATGAGCGGCGACATCGTCGCCGAAGACCTGAAAATGGTGTTGGAAGAACTGGGTGAAATCACTGGCGGACAGATCAGTAGCCAGGAAACGCTAAACAATATCTTCAAGCACTTTTGCATCGGAAAATAAGTATAAATAGGGAACGCAGCGCGTTCCCTATCTGTTAGCCCCACTCCTTCTTCACATTAAAGCAGGGACAGGCTTTGTTGGCAAATTCATTATGACCATGAATCGTGGCTAATGGATATTCCTCCTTCAGCTGCTCAATTAGGGCATGAATTAAAGGGCAAAATCGGCTATTCATGGGCTAAAAAGGGGGTTATGTAATCAGGAAACTCTAATTTTTCCGTTTTTCATCGCTGAAAACAGGTATTGGGAGAATGCATAAAAAGCGAGCGCTATGATTTAAAAAGTAAATATATATTCTATTCGTAACCCAACATACAGACTTCACTTTACACACGAAATATACATACAAAATAGCTATATAACAATAGATTACACATTTCCATCTCAGCATTATTGTTATGTAGTTTCTAGCTTTCAGAACTATTGATACGTCAATAATTTGTCAATTACTAGCAAAGATAATAAAAAGCAGGCAAACCAAAGAATTTTATCACGTTATTTAACGGAAAAATGCAAAATATGGGGGATAGGAAGATGTTTCCTCCCCCCTCTCCTAAGGGTGAAAAATGCCCCTCCTCAGACATAAATCCGTCTCAGACTTGACGTATTTTTGACAAATTCGAGGGGTAAATAAGGGGTAGAATGAGGTAAAGAGAGGAGAAAAAGCAATATAAGAACTCATTTCCGGCACTAGAGAATGGTAAGCGTCTCCGCGTTTATACCTTGCATAATTCAAAAAAAGCAGTAACAGCTGATTAAACAAATGCTGTTACTGCTTTTTCCATCGGTCAGGAAGTAAGTCTCTATATTTTTCTAATGGGGTATTG
>ENA-OPAL01001867-OPAL01001867.1-human-gut-metagenome-genome-assembly--contig:-NODE-1867-length-11333-cov-2.691789_pt1 | contig 11333 bp, 7 predicted proteins | sample MGYA00241057_ERZ501430 | MGnify/ENA primary metagenome ERZ501430 (study PRJEB25962, sample SAMEA2042506) | human gut metagenome | biome: human gut; feature: human-associated habitat; material: faeces...
TTCTGCTTCCGTGGAAAACTCATGTCGCAACGCGGTTGCCTCACGCGGAACGAAAGTTCTCGTCAACGAACGACATTTTTAGATGCGACGACGGCCTGTGGTCGTTCGGCAGGCCGTTGTCAGGGAGAAATGTTCCGTCTTACTTACGGAGATTGAGGGCTTCAATCAGGGCGCGGTAAGCATTGAGGTCGGTGCGCTTGAGGTAGTCAAGCAGGCGACGACGGTCACCGATCATCAGCTGCATACCACGACGGGAGTGGTGGTCATGCTTGTGCTCCTTGAGGTGCTCGGTCAGATCAGCGATACGCTTGGACAGCAGAGCAACCTGGACCTCCGGAGAGCCGGTGTCACCTTCATGGGTCGCGTACTTAGCGATGATTTCCTGCTTTTCTTCAGCCGTCAGTGCCACGGCATCCTCCTTATATTGCTGCGCGGTGCTACCGGCCCGATGCCGGCGCGCTCTCTATCCGCGGGCGAAATACGCCAAGGGTCAATTATACAGGAGCACCAGACACCACGAATCAGACCAACGTCAGCAGGCCGCCAAACATCACAACAAGCAAAGCAATCGTCTCAATCACAAAAAAAAGATAAACGACGCCCAACTGCGCGTCAGCACATTCAACGGCGACTCTTTTTTAATCGTCACCAACAATCCCACCCACAGCACCGCGAAAACGGCAACGCCAATACCAACTGAAATAATGCCAAGATTCGCCGCATTCGCCAATGCCGACGACTCTCCGTACACCACATATGTCGCATACCAAAAATCAATTTTCAGAATGCGCAGGCCGGCAATGAGTTGCTCCGCCGCCAAGCCAATCACAAAAACCGCGCCCCACAAGCGCCGATGGGCGTCAACAACCAGCAGACCAAGGCCGGAAACGGCAATCAGCGTCACCGTCCAGGCAACAAACGCGGCGCCGCGCGGCTCAAGCGCGCTCAAATTATCAAGCAGCCACTGCGTATCGTTCACCGCAATCGCACGCCCCCACCAATACGGCACCACAATGGCCGCAATCACCAGCAGCGCATAAGCCAGCCACAATGCAGGATGCGAGCGCTTACGCTCAATATCGGCCAGCGACAGCGTCGATTCGGGAATGGACGCCACCGGATGCTTGGAAACATCGTTATGTTTGGAAACATCGTTGGGCATGGGCGAAACACCATCGGACCGCGTATCGATTTCAGCCTGCACCTCACCGCTCGCCTGCTGGTCGACCGGCTGTTTCTCCACGCTGGAATTCACCGCCATCTACGTTTACCTCGCGTTCGTTGTTCGACGCCACACCTGTCTGCACAATGCGTCGTCTCATGCCGCGACGCCCATGCTAGGACGGTATTGTATCGTGAGTGCGCCATACGATAATGACATGGCGCCGGACATAACGCCGCAATACCTGATTTTCGCTAATCGCAACCATGCTTCGGCGGACGACATAAGCCATACATATGTTCATAAGGGCGAACCATATCCGAATTACTCACTCCGCTAACATCACCACATAACGGCAACATAGATACACAGCCATACTTGATATCAGGAGAACGCCGTCGATTCGAAATGAAAACTGCCAGCCGCCCACACACCAGCTCCTTTGTTTCCAAAATCGCACATTCTACGCCGATGTCATGCTCCACCATGTCTCACGCCGCGGTCTCAACATAACAGGATGGGTTGTACGAATCCACGTTGCCGAGCATTCGCACAACCCACCATTGCGACACATCACTGATTCCGCACATTCAATCGCTGCAACCAACAGGCTGCGGCGATATTTCAGCGCGAAGAGCGGCGTATCCGAATGACACTGATGCCAGCCAGCATCAGGGCAATTGCAGACAGCACCATCGGTGTTACGGACGAACCAGTTGATGACAGTTCAGATGAATTATCATCAGCAGTAGAAGACTGTTGCTGGCCGCCATCACCGGTCTGATCGCCGTTACCCGACTGGTTACCGTCACCGGTCTGATCACCACCACCAGGATTTCCGCCATCACCAGACTGACGGTCAACCGCCAATTGCGCGAGCTGCAAACTCAGTGCACGCTGCGGGGCATCCACCTCATTTTGCGTGGAAGGATCGGATGCCAACGCCTGCTTTGCCTTATCAAGTAGCGTGAGCATCTTATCCCACTCATCCATAGGATATTCCGCAGACTGCAGAGAGTCAGCCTGATCAATGGCCGAACGCAGCTTAGACGTATCCACAGCTTTGCCGTCAGAAGTCAACACGTCGCTCAAGTCATAGTAATCAAAATCGACATAACCACCCGTATTCTCCTTGGCGTAATTGAACAAGCCGATTCGATACCCCTTAAAGTGCGACAAGCTCCAATCGTAAGTCAGCGGCCCCTGCTCGTCGCCAAGCTTGGACCATTGCTTACCGTCCAGACTGTACCAATACTGAATCGTCAACTTACCACTCGCATTATCCAGTGTGTTGTCCGACTTGATCCACACATTGGTCGCATCATCTGGCAATGTCACTGTGCCGCCCGATACAAAGGCCTCTTCAGCGTCACGATCAATCGTATCGTCAACGATATTACCGTCCGCGTCCTTCACGCCATTGTCGTAGACACGCTTGACCACGCCCAACGTTCGCTGTCCATTTTCTTGACGCACAGCGGCATAGGCAAAACTACGGGTATATGTAGCGAGGCCTGCGGTGTCTCCATCCTTCATATGACTGACATCCATGTGGGTTTCCACAGACATGGATCCGCCAAAGGTACGCTGCGACAAAACGTTACGGGCGGTTTCAAAATATGTCAGGTCGCCATAAGTGCCTTTCATATATTTGGCCGTGGCGGAAACCTTGTGCCCATTGGTCAAACGCAACCAGCCTTCACGATCAGTGAGAGACCAATATCGGTTATCTGGATTATGTCCCCATTCCCATACCAAATCAAGATTCGAACCATTGGGTTGGTATTCTTCGGCGACCGGATATTCCTTCTCATCAGCAAGACCGATCAGGGAAATATCGTCGATGACGTAATCCATGCACGTGCCTTCCGCACCCCACGCGGTTTCGACAATGAGTTTGGAACCTTCCACATTAGCGTCGGATGGGATGGAGAACTCACCTGTGATAGTAGTCGTCTCCCCACGTTTCACTGTTCCTGTGGCCACACGATTAATTGTGCCGTCTGCATATTGAATCGCCACATAAAACAGGTGGGAAGTCACAGCCGATGAATCGACGCCGTCCATCTCATGGTCGTATCGAATCGTTGCACTGGCACGATATGTCACGCCCTGCTGCAATTTTCCATCCATAGATTGACCCGGGCCAGCGCCATTGTATTCGCCACGATTCGTCACAGCAAGACTCGTGGTTCCAGAAAGAGAACCATCCGCAATCGCGGTAAGCGTACCATTCCACTGAGGGGTCCACGATTCAGTCCCGTTTTCGAAATCGCCATTGTCCACCAGCTCGATTCCAATCAGAGAATCGTCAACCTGAGGAGGCTCCTCCAGAGTCCACCAATCCTGATCCTGATAAGACTGATGAGGCGCGTCATTATCAAAATCGTCCGAATTGACCAGGGAACGCTGGCGAACCAGATTCTCCAAATCAGCAGGCAAATCAATCAGTTTGTCGTAGGTGTCCGACGCGCTTACCTGATTATTGTCCCCAAACACAGGCCATCCGTCATCACCCCACGTTGCAGGAATCAAACCGGGAATACGTCCGGTCGGATATGTGTCTCGGAAGAAGAATCCATGCCAAGACGTCGTGCCATCACCGTTGTCGACTTCAACAAGGCTACCTTGTGCGAAAGCACCTAGATAATACTTTTTGGCTTCGTATTTGGAGCCATCAAGCAAATCAGTGGTGCGCAGCAGCATCACCGTACGACCGTCTTTGCCCCAGTAAATCGTTGGAGTATAGAAATAATCACCGATTTTGAAAGTCTGAGATCCTTCAAATCCGGTAGGAGTCTCACCAAGATCATCAGTGAACTGTTCGGCAGAGATGATATTCTCATGGCTCTCCACCACCGTGGTTAAATCATCGGACAGCCTATATTGGTTGACGCCGGAGATAATCCAAGGACTCCCTTGCTCATCAAAATACAATGACGGATCATGGAATCCCCGATTAAGGGCAATCTTCGTCCAAGGACCATTCTCAATATCATCGGTGTAGTAGATATAAGCGCCATTAAGGTTGTTCGTATTGAATAACACGTAGAAGCGGCCATTGTGATAGCGCAGCGACGGAGCCCACTCGCCTTCGCCATACGAGCTAGCTCCATTGCGCAAGGATGAAGCATCGCTCATAGAAATGCGATCATACACGTACGTGACTATCCACCAATTGACCAGATCATAGGATTTCATAATTGGAGATCCGGGACTGAGCTCCATAGTGGTACTCACCATGTAATACACATCACGACCGTCTTTGTTATTCGGATCGTCCTTCGACACACGAATAACACTGATATCCGGAACATCCGTGTTCAACATGGGAATGGAATACGTGCCATCACCGCTATCAGTCGTGGTGTAACTGCCATCCGATGGCGTTGAAGATGGCGTTGAATCATCCGCAAAGACCGGCATTGGCGCCAAAATCAACCCACAAGTCGACAACACCGCGATAGCACTAGCCGAAATTTTTTGTCGTAAATAATTCATAAGTCTTTTAACCTTTCATGATAAGCACTCAACATCGAGTGCGTATTCCAATAGCATGCCCGCACAAATCAGCAATGAATGACGATAAGACATTCCCGCATATGGATAAGTGATGGACATTACCACTGCCAAAACTTACGCTTGAACAAGTACCAGTTCTAGGTTTCATGTGCGGTCATCCCGAGGCTGCCGCTACGGGATGACCGCATTACCAAGAGGTAACTAGCGCATCTCGCGACGCACTCGCGCTACGATCACACCAGTGAGAGCCAAGCAAGCGACAATCACAGCACCAGGCAAGACAGAGGAACCGGTTTGTGCCAAATCCACGCCATCCGTGTCATTGGAGCCGTCGGCATTGCCATCAGTGGAATCATCAGCCAGCTTCAGACCGGCACGTGCACTATTCAATGCAGCAAGCGCATCTTGAACCTGCTGTTCAGTAGCGGATTCATCCTGCAATACCGCCTGAGCCTTCTGCAATGCGTCAGCAAACACCTTCCAGCTCTCTTCCGTGTAATCGGAAGCGTTCAGGCCGGAATTCTCATTCACTGCGCTCTGCAAATCAGACTTGTCCACCGGAGTCGAAGGAGTTTCATCCTGCGACTCCGTGAAAGTGTACGTAGTGATGTCGTACAGCTCATCCTGAGCATTCGCACCACCATCGGATTTGAAGGAGAACACCACATGATGCACCCCTGTCACACCCTCAAGGGTGGTCGTGTAATCGGCGTACTCGGATCCATCACCGGCAGGAATCGAAATAGAAGCCACAGGTTCGGAATCCGGATCATCAAGACGAATCTCAAGGATGCCTCCGGCTTTGCCAGCTGCAGTCACAGTCAGCGAAGAGGCGCCGTTATTCCCGAAATCGACATTCGCCAAAGACGTCCACTCACCATTATTAATATTGCTGAGCTTCTGACCTTCGGAATTGTCTGTAGTCATATCGACCACGCGCACACCAGAAGTCAGGTCATATGCGTTCTGAATGCCGGAATCCCATGCAATGGTGGAAGCTGGAATGCCTCCATCTTGATACGCGTCCAGATTCTTCACCGAAGAGAGACCCTCATATGTCATTGCAATATCGGCAATGGAACCATCCTCGTTAACCGTAATCGGATCGAGATGAGTATTTCGGTAGCCATGCGCCGCGTCAAGATTACCGCCGTTCATCAATTCCTTTGCCACCGTTTGCGCATGGTAGGTCATATACCACTGGTCGCCAAGTTGAACCATCGCGTGATGATTGTTGCCGCCAACACCGAAATACGTGCTCGGATTCTTCAGAATCTCACCCTGATAAGTGAACGGCCCCATCGGGTTGTCTGAAGTCATATACGCGATATTGCCGTAACCGACCGTGTTACCATCAATTACGTTGTCATGGCTGAAATTAGTGCAATACGAGTAGTAATAAGTACCACCTATCTTGGCAATCCCGGAGTCCTCAAACATGGCAGGTGCGTCTATGGCCTGAGCCTCACCTTCGGTATGCAGCATGTCATCGGACAGTTTAATAACGCGAGCCGTGTTCGGATGTTCTTCCTCGCCTGTCGGAACACCACCTCCGTAATACAGGTAGCCCTGCCCGTCATCATCCACGAACACCGCGGGATCAAACAGCCAGACCACACCAGCGGATTCAGGAGTACCGCCCTTAATCAACAGCTCACCGGTTTCGTCCTTCCACGGACCAACAGGAGAATCCGAGGTCAGCACACCGATACCGCTGCCGCCATTGGCGAAATACAGGAAGAACTTCTCTTTACCGTTGATGGTCTTATGAGCGACGGCAGGAGCCCAGGAATTGCTGGCCCAGGTGGCCACCCCCTGTTCTCCAGCCACACGAATGTAACCCTCATTACGCCAATTGACCATGTCATCACTGGACAGAACATTGATGGTCTTTACTTGAGCGAACGAATTGTCCTTGATCTGCCCAGTACTGTCATATTCATAGTCATAATTCAACGAGCCATCAGCATTCACAGAAGTGCCATCACCCGTAGTGTAGATATATACGCGTCCGTTGTATTCCATAGCCCACGGATCGGCGCCATACCAATAATCGATAATCGGGTTTGAATAGTCGCCGAAAGCCTTGGCTGCCGTTGCCGTACCCGTAGTCGGCGGCACGAATGAGGAACCAGAATCCGAACCGGTTACGGAAATGTCGTCGACAATGAAGTCGGCATTGCTCGTGCCATACTTGTTTTCAATCACCAGCGAGGGACTGGTGAAATCACCACTACCACCTAACGTTCCAGTACCTGAAATTTGTGTCCACTCACCCGCTTTCGCCGTTCCGGTCGCAATCTGGTCACATCCGGAACCATTACCCGAACAAACAGTGATATTGAATTCACCGTCTTCCGTGGCCTTGACCCACATACTTCCGGTATATGTCTGTCCTTTTTCCACCTTGCCATCAAGAGACTGGATTGCACCAGCATCAGAGGATGTACGATCAGTAACGCTCAAGGCGCCACTGCCACCATGCACATCATCCGCAGTGACGGCAATGGACGATGCGGAGCTATTCCACACCGTTCCAGACTTCCAACCATTAAGATCGTCTTCGAATCCGCCGTTGACGACCAATTCGACGGGTTCATCGGCCGACGCCGCAGTCACTCCGATAGTCGCTGGAAATACAGCCCCCATGCAACACAGCACGGATGCAGCCGCAGCAGCAACCACACGACCGGTTTTCCTTGTTTGCAATATGTGAATGTTATAAACCATTCAGTTCCCTTTCCTGAATGATGGAGGGCGACTCCCCCCCCCCATCATTTTTTCTTCGCCGCACAATCGAATCCCACGTTGGTTACGACCACATCGCGGCTCATTGCAAAGCCATGCCAGAGGAACGTCCCTCAAGGGCAGCCATGCAACAGCCATTATATAAATGAGCGCATTTCACTCGCGATCGTCCTTGATAACAAATTGATAACGATATGCACAATGAAAATAAGTTCACATAAACGCAACGCAACACATCAAATATGACAGTTTCATATGCCAATTACACACTTTGCATAACATATTTCAACAAAGAATGGAGACGTACAAGCGAACTCATCTGATGCCACCACTCATCGCCTATAAAGCTGGCGTGTCGCGCCACAATAACATCACAGCCGATAAAACGACACCCCGAAGTTGAGCCTCATTCAACAATGCGGCCAGCTTAGACACACAACCAACGCTTCGCTTCATAGCACCGAACATTGATTCCAGCACAGTCACGACCATCTTCTTTGAAGGCAATCGTGTTTACGCCCCGGGTTCTAAATAGAAGTGCAACACCTTGTCTAAGGTTGGAAGTGTTCGAAGTTTCTAACTTAAGAAGGTGTTGCACTCATGGGTCAACAGTATTCGCACCTGTCGTCCGAGGAGAGGATCCTGATCGAGAAGCTGCATTGCGAACAGCATCTGAGCATTCGGCGAACCGCGGAGAGGATCGGCCGGGACAAGTCCACGGTGTCACGCGAGCTGAGGCGCGGCCTGTGGTTCGCGTCCAACGAGAACGGGTCGTACCGTCCCTACCGGCCGAAACGGCTGAAGACCGGGCCGTGGACCTCGGGTCCGTTCTATTCTGTGTTTTAGCAAGTTGGCGTCCGCTTTGTGAGCGGTGTTTTTCCGCAGTGTAGGCAGCGGGTTTTCCGCAGGGTGTGCGGTATCGGCCGCTGCCTGTCTGCGTTGTGTTGGTTATTTGGTCATGAGGGCGTGTTCGCTTCGGTAGGAGCGGCCCTCGAATCTGATGAGCCGTCCGTGGTGGACGGTGCGGTCGATGAGGGCGGCGGCCATGTTCTTGTCGCCGAGCACGCGTCCCCATCCGCTGAATTCGATGTTGGTGGTGTAGATGATGCTCCTTGTCTCGTAGGAATCGGAAATGATCTGGAAGAGGAGCCTGCTGCCCTCCTCGTCTATGGGCAGGTAGCCGAACTCGTCGATGATGAGAAGTCGGGCCTTGCCGATGCTCGCGAGTTCCCGGTCGAGCCGGTTCTCCTGCTGGGCGCGGCGCAGACGCATGAGCAGTCCGGTCGCGGTGAAGAAGCGCACCGGGACGCCCCGCTCGCAGGCGAGCCGTCCGATCGCGATGGCCAGGTGGCTCTTGCCGGTGCCGACGGGCCCGTAGAGCACGAGGTCCTCGCATCCGGCGACGAAGTCGAGGTTCTCGAGCTGCGCGCGCCCCCAGTCGGCGGGCATCTTCAGGTTGGTCCAGTCATAGCCGTCGAGGGTCTTGTCGGCGGGGAAGCCGGCCTGTTTGAGCAGGCGCAGGCGTTTGGATCGCTCGCGCGAGTCGAGTTCGGCCGTGAACCATCGTTCGATGAAGTCGAGCTGGTTGGGCGTGGCCTCGGCGAGCGTGCCGGCGAGCACGCTGCGTGTCAGGGTCAGGCTGCGGCTCATCTTCAGGATGCGTTCGCTTTTCTCGGTCGTGGACGCGCGCCTGCGTCGGGTCTCCGGGATCACCGGATCGGGTCTGACGCTCACCGTTCTTCCCCTCCGTCGTCCGTGCCGGTGATGAACCGGTCGTAGCCGCTCAGGTCGGGCTCCTCGATCCCGCCGGGGTATTCCCACTCGCCGTCGCGCATGCGCAACGCGATAGGGGTGAGCGAGTCCGCGTGCAGGCCCATGTCCCTGTTCGAGCGCAGGATCTCGCCGCACGCCTGCATCGCGGGATCGAACCCGGCCGCCCGGCACGCGTCCCCGATCGCTTTGAGGCTCTCCCTCAACGTCTTTTCGTCCATGGAATCAAGCCACGCGCGTATATCGTCGGGCACGTCCGGGCGGATCGAGCTTTCCCGCCACGCGCGGGGTTTGACCGCGAGCCGGGGAAGCACGAGCGCGGGATCCTCCACATTGCGCGACCGTCCGTACTGTCTGGGATATTCCGCGAGGAGCTCGCCGGTGGCGGGCGATGCGAGCGTGACCGTGTCCCACCGGATCGCGGCCAGCACCTTGGAACGCGCCGAATCGGGGCCGGCGAGGTACCGGTTCGAGTCGATGTCGACCAGCCCGTACTTGTCGGCCGTCCGGCTTTCCCAGCGAACCGGGTCGAACGCCGTGGACGGCAACGGCATCAACGCGGCCCTCTCCTCGTCGAACACCTCGGCCACGGGCACGTCCAGCAACCTCGGGCAATACGAGTCCCTGGCGAGCCCGTCGCACCGCTCCAGCAGGAGACGGCTCAACTGCCCATACGATTCCGCGCGCATGGGCGGCACCATGAGATTGCGCCGCAAAAACCCGACCGCGTTCTCCACGCTGCCCTTCTCGTTGCCCGAATACGGGTTGCAGAACCGGACCTCGAGCCGGTAATGCGCCACGAACGCGGAGAACACCCCGGTCAACGCGACCTCGCCCTTCGCGTTGCGCCGGCCGGCACCGGTCGCGTTGTCCATCACGATCACGGGAGGAACACCCCCGATATGCTCGAACACGAGCATCAGGCCATGGCACAGACACTCCGCGTTCTCGCCCGGCAACGCCACGCACAACCGCATGTTCGAATACGGCAACGAGACCACCAGGCAATGCACGTCCGCCATCTCGCCAGCGATCCGGGCCCGGGCCACGCCGAAATCGACCTGCATGCTGCCCGCCGCCCACTCGAGCCGCACGTACCCCTCGCGATCCGGCACGCCGCGGTTCGCCTCGCGCCACCGGTGCACGTAACGCATCGTGGTCGAATACTCGCCGTCGTAGTCCGTCTCCGCCAGCAGACGGTCGTGCACGCGCCTGATCGTGTGCCGCTGCTTCCTGGGCAGCAGACGATCGGCCTCCAGCCACCCGTCCACCAGATGCGCGTACGGGTCGATCTTCGACCCGTACCTGCGATCCGCCTTCGGCTTGGGCGAGCAATCCTCCATATCCGCGTACTTCGCGACCGTCCCGCGATCCACATGCAGACGACGCGCTATCTGCGCGCGCGACATTCCCTGCCGGTCGAGTCTCCTGATATCTTGCACAATGGGCATCGGTATCGCCATGTTCCTTTCCTTCCCGAGCGCCGGCCGGCGGCAACCGGCCGAATCAAAACCGATTGGCAACTCGGGAATATACAGGCCGCGGCACCGATGCCTCTCACATCACCGGGAAACGATGACGACACCGGGGAAAACCATCAGCCCACACTGCGGAAAAACACTGCCGAACCTGTCGAACAAACATTGAAGCAAAACAAACATTCGCGGAGCAAAGATCAAGCACGCCCGCGCAAGCGCCAAATTGTGTAGGCGGCGAGGGTGATGCCGTCTGCGATGCTGCCAGCGGCAATCATCTGGTCCATAGTCTGTACGGAGCACCATGTGAGGTGCGACAGTTCCCAGTCACGTCCCGCATCCGGCGTCACTTCGGAAACGTTCAGACCGACCACGGCAATCGAATCTTTCATCACACCCGTGTCCGCATGCATACGTTGCAACACCGCCGCGGAATCGGCATCCACATGGAGCCCGGTTTCCTCATGGAATTCACGCAACGCGGTTTGCTCGGGTGTCTCTCCCGGCTCTCCCATGCCTCGCGGAAATTCCCATTCCCATGATTCCGTGGAGACCCGCCAGTGGCGAGCCAGCAGCACGCGCCCATCACGCTCCGCGACGCATACTGCCCCAGGACGACAAAAGCCAAGGAGGAAATAACGAAACTCCAAGAGTCC
>ENA-OPAL01001875-OPAL01001875.1-human-gut-metagenome-genome-assembly--contig:-NODE-1875-length-11290-cov-6.051179_pt1 | contig 11290 bp, 9 predicted proteins | sample MGYA00241057_ERZ501430 | MGnify/ENA primary metagenome ERZ501430 (study PRJEB25962, sample SAMEA2042506) | human gut metagenome | biome: human gut; feature: human-associated habitat; material: faeces...
TTCATAGGCCTACCACCTTATTCGACTGATATACGCTTTCTTTTCTATTATTGTACCTTCTTTCCGCTTACAAAACAAGACGCAAAAAAGGGGCTGTTGCAAAATAGCAAAAGCGAAAGACGTTGAAAACTTCAGCAAAGAGTGCCTGAAACAGCCCAAAAGTTGAAAACTTTGTCATAAATTCAGAGAAAAAGGTATAGCAAAGCTGAGCCTCTGTGAAAAAGCAGGTGCTCAGCTTTTTACATTTTCAGTTCCAAAAAATTCTACTCTTTTTTGAGGGGAAAAAGATGAGATTTTCTCTTTCCGCGTTGCAATTTGGAAAAGAACTTCTGGAGGTCAAAAGCAATGCAGAGGAGAAACAATTCGGTAGAGATATTGGTTCTCCCTCGCATCAAGAAGCGCCGGAAGTTCCTCAAGCTGGGCGTTGGCTACATACACCGGTTCATGTTCATCTATTAAAATATTTTCGCTTATTGGCAGGGTCAGCTGTTGATATATGCCGCCCTTTCCTGTATACTGTTCATGTTGTATCTGGTTCATTGCAGTTTCAGTTTACAACAAAAAATGAGATAGGCAACCCCTTTTGGGGAAGTCTATCTCATTTTTTCGTTGGGGCTATTTTGCAACAGCCCCTTGTCGCTCGCTCAAGCTACCCAACGCAAAAACTGCCCCGGCTTCCTGTTACGGAAACCGGGGCGGTTTGTTATACTTTATTTGTGCTCTTTATTCACGTTTTTTCAAGCTCTCGCGCAATTATTTGCGGGGATTTTTGATTGCAGGCTGGGCGGGTGCCAAAATTATAGAGTATTCAGAGACATCCATGGATGTTTATGGACTCAGCGGCTCACAAATGCCATGTCCTTTTCCAGCAGGTAGGGCCGCAGATAAGCCACTGTGCCGCACATGGGCAGTACATCTTCCGAAAGCTGAATGCCAAGCTGCTGGATGATATACTGCCGACGCACCTGCATCCGCTGCCACATCTCCGGGTACTGCTGGCAGATCTGCTCCTTCAGAGTCTCATCGGCCAGCACCACGGTGCTCTCGGCACAGCTGCCGCCGTAGCCCGGCACCGATGGAATGATATCGATCTGCAGCATCATGCCGCTGCGCAGAACCTCTGCGGAGTGCTCATAGATCGGAGAGCAGAGCCATTCTTCCTCGGCCACCAGATGGCCAGGGCAGAGCGACCAGCCGTAGGTTGCACGGGGCAGAATTTCTTCCACCTTGTCGAACATCTCACCGCCGGTCATGCCCACATGGATCTCCTCCAGCCAGCGGGTATAGGCAGCAAAGTAGGGAGCCGCTACCTTTTCCACATAATCCTGAGCGCCCTGCGGCAGCTCCGAAGCGTCGTGCACTGCATAGGCTGCGCGGCTGGAGGAGCCGCCCGAATAGCCGACGGTCAGCGAAATGGTATCGCCCACCTTGACCGTGTTCTGGGTGGGGAACATATTGCCCTTGATGAAGCGCGGGCCGCTGGCGGCAATGGTCACGATGCTGTTGTGCTGGCCCTGCCGGTTGAGCTGAGCGCCCAGTGCGGTCTCCGGCACACCGGGAGCCAGAAGATCCATAGCATCCAGCACACCGTCTGAAGCCAGTGCAGCGCCATATTCGTAATGGGCGATCTCGTTAGCGTTGTTAGTGGTACGGGCACCGCCATCGCCAAGGAACAGATCTCCGGCATTGAACAGGTTCTCGTCGCCGCCGGTAATGGCACGGATGGCATCCAGAATAAAGGCCGGGATGTCAAACAGTTTTTCGTTTTTCTCCACCGGGCTGGTAAAATGCTTCCATCCTGCAATGCCGATGCGGCGGCCCGGCGCAATGCCTGCCTCCTCCAACAGAGTGCGCAGGGGCTTGTCAGCACGGTTGGGCTGGTTGGGCAGTGAGAACAGTGAAACATGCACGGCCTGCCCCGGGATACGGGCTTTGGACGCCTTGTTCAGATTCTCATTGCCCAGCACAAAGTGAGCCGTGCCGTCGGCGTCCAGAACCAGCAGAGACTCTTCAAAGCGGGTAAAATATCCCATCAGGTACTGGAAATTACCGCAGTGTTCGGCGTCACCGTACACCACCAGTTGCTCAAAACCGCGGGACTTCATGCCCCGCAGAACCTTGTCCAGACGTTCCTGGATAGTGGCATCCGTCAGCATGACCGGCTCTCCAGTACAGTCCTTGGGCGGCTGCGGCACCTTGGCCAAGCGGATATCGTACTGTTTCATTTTCTTACACCTCTCGTTATTGATTTCTTGTATTTGGCCTGCGGCCGGTTTCAGATTTTGTCAATGGGGTACATGGGGCGCATGATCTGCTTGAAGGGAATGATCCGGGTATCCTGCGGGGTAGCTCCCTGCGTCAGGGACATGACCGAGAACGCAGCCTTTTCCTTCAGCTCCGGAAAGATATAGCCCTGCTTGACCACAATCACATCGTATGCGTCCCAGTCCAGTCCAGCCCCCACGAACTGGTGCTCTTCGCACATGGTCTGGCGGGTACTTGCCACATTGATATCCAGTGGCAGGCCGTCCACCGACACCGCCACCGAATAGCCATACACGGCATCGTGGGGATGGTGCAGGTAGCCGCGCAGAGTGCCCTTTGCCTTCACCGTCACATCCAGCTCCACCGAGTGGGACATCTCATCGTGATTCACACCCAGATGCAGGCAGGCCTTTGCGCCGATCTCCAGCTGCGCCAGCTTCTGGTAGGCAACGGGGTCGCAGATGTTGGCAAACAGGATCTTCTTTTTCAGTTCCTTCTCCACCAACACCTGCCGCAGGATGTAGGTATTCCAGCCGGTGGCACCGCTGGTTACATTGTCGCCAGAGTCAGTGATGAAAGCAGGCTTGCCCTCAAACTCCAGTGCCATCCGCAAAGCCTTGTCTGGAGCAGCTGTCAGGCCGGTGTAGTGGAACTCACGGCGTTTGTTCCAGACGTAGACAGCCAGCCAGTCGGCGGCTTCCTCTGCATAGGGCAGGTCGGCTTCGGTCTGGGGCACCACAACGATGCCGCAGCCAGCCACCGGCGTGTCATGGCGGATGTAACCCACATGCCAGCTCACACTGCGGATATGGGGATCCTGTTCCAGCTTGTCCATATACTCGTTGATGGATCGCACTGGCTCGTCACCGGAAACGCTCTGCTCGCCGCCCAGGATCAGGGGCAGCTTGCGGTATACCGAGTGGATGTTCTGGCGGTCTTTCATAAAGTCGCACAGCATGGCGGCTACCTTGCGCATGGTGGCAATGCTGTCGGTGTGGGGTGATTCGCGGTAGCTGCGGATCAGAGTGGTGGCCTCGGCATATTCCTTGCACAGATTGCCGTGGGGGTCACACACCACAAAGATGGGCAGGTACGGCCCTACCACCTTGCGGATCTCAGCCAGAATGTGGTGGTCGCCGGAACCAATGCCCTCCACCTCGCTGGCACCGTGCAGCATCAGGAACATACCATCGATCTCGTGGATGTGCTCTTTGACCGTCCGCACGAAGCAAGATTCGATGTAATCAAAGGTATCTTTTTTGATCACGCCCGCAGCACCGGCATCCGCCACCACCGAGGGGATCAGTTCAAAACCGGCCTGCTCAAACACATCGGCCACATGCAGTGCCTGAATGCAGTCATCACCAAAAAGCATCTTGTAATTGCTGATCTCGCATTTCTGCGGGATGTTCGCATTGGACTCCGTGATAAATTCGCCGACCAAGATTTTCATTGTTGTTTCTCCTTTTATTGTACCGTTTCCACCATCAATCCGCAACCGGACAGGCCGCTTTTTTCATGCGCTGGTGCGGCGAAAGCCGCATGGTTACTGGCAAAAACCAGCCCATGCAGTGCCCCAGCAGAAGCATACTAACCCAAGTATCTTCCCGCAGGGTAGTAAAGTCCAGATGGAATATCAGCACCAGTTCCGGACTCAGTGTCAGCAACAAATTGGTCAGGCTGCCATCCGGGTCGATATACCCTAGCAAGGCACACAGTCCCGGGGTAATAATGGCGTACAGGCCTACGGCCCATGTACCAAAGGTGTCGCTCGCCCATATCATGCCGCCAGTGAACCAGTAGCACCGGGATCACCGGCGAGACGCAGCCGGCAATGAAGTCCAGCACCACATCCACGCCATGGCGGATACGTCACGGCTTTTTGGGGGAGCCGTCTCCTGTGGCTCTCATATTACTCTCCCGCTTCTTCGGTTTTCTGGTATTCCTCGATCAAATTCTTGAACCAGTAATAGCTCTTTTTGGGGGTACGCTTGTTGTCATGGTCAAAGTCCACACGCACAAAGCCGTAGCGCTTTTCGTAGCCATTGACCCAGCTGTACAAATCCATGGTAGACCATGCATAGTAGCCCAGCACATTGCAGCCCTCTTTTTTGGCCTTAAGCATATAGTCGATGTAGCCCTGCATCATTTCGATGCGGTCATCGTCCTGCACATAGCCGTTCTCGTCCGGGGTCTCGTAGCAGCCATGGCCGTTCTCGGTGATGTACACCGGGATGTCACCGTAGCGCTCCCGGATCTCCATCAGGGTGTTGTACATGCACTTGGGGTAGATCTCGCGGCCCCAGAGGTTGCGCTTGGTGTCGGGGGCAATGGCGGTCTCGTACCAGCCCTTGATGCGCATACCCTCCTTGGCCTTGGAGCCTGCGCCGCGGTTGTTGTGGAACACCTCGGTCTCGCCCTCCGACCAGTCGGTCAGGTACATGCGGTTGTAAACGTTCATGCCGATGTAATCCACCTTGCCCTTGGCAAAGATCAGGGCATCGTCCAGCTTGATATAGTCGTTCTCAATGCCGTTTTCCCGCAGCAGAGGGATCAGCTCGCCGGGCAGCTCGCCCTTGATGGAGGTGTCCAGGATCAGGCGGTTATAGAACAGGTCGCCCAGCAGGCGGACCTTTCCCGGTTCTTTGGTGCCCGGCGCGATCTCCACGTTGCTGCTGTCGTGCACGATGCCGATCTGACCCTTCAGACCCATGGAGTGGTACAGGGCCACCGTCTTGGCACTGGCCAGCACTTCGTAGTACATCTGCTTAAAGTAGCGGTCAAAGTCCAGCTTGTGGTTCGGGGGATAGTTGCCCACCATATTGGTGCAGTAGGCGTAGTACTTGGGCTCGTTGATGGTGCTCCACAGCTTGACCCGGTCGCCAAAGGCCTCAAAGCAGACCTTGGCATAGGCTTCAAAGTCGTCCACGATGGAGCGGTTCTCCCAGCCGCCTTCTTCCGCAAGGACATTGGGCAGATCGTAGTGGAACAGGGTGACATTTGGCTCGATGCCCTTTTCCAGGCAGTAGTCGATCACATTGTTGTAGAACTCAATGCCCTTGGGGTTCACCTCACCCCGGCCGTTGGGCAGGATACGGTCCCATGCAATGGAGAAGCGGTAGGTGTTCTGCTTGCCGGCAGCCATCATGTCGATGTCCTCTTTGTAGTGGTGATAGAAGTCACAGGAGACATCGCCGGTGGCACCGTTCAGGTTCAGCGGGTTGCCGTGGGAGAATACATCCCACTCGCCCAGACCTTTGCCGTCCTCATCCCAAGCGCCTTCACACTGATATGCGGCAGTTGCACTGCCCCAGAGAAATTTCTGCTTTTCCATACTGTACAAGTCCTTTCTTTGATAAGCTCTCGTTTTGTTTTTTAAATATCGTCCACCGGGAACATGGGGCGCATGATGCGCTTGAAGGGCAGGCGGCGGGTATCCTGCAGGGTAGCGCCATCGGTCAGGGACATCACGCACAGCGCGCCAAGCTCCTTCAGCTCCGGGAAGATGTAGCCCTGTTTTACGATCACCACGCCGTAGTCCGCGCAGTGGGCACCGGCTGCTTCGAACTGATGCAGCTCCACCACAGCATGGCTCGCCTCGGCTATGATGATATCAATGGGGTAGCCCTCTACCGACACCAGCACGCAGGCACCGTAATCTCCCTCATAGCCCATAAAGCCTTCCAGACGACCATTGTGCTTCACGGTCACGTCCAGCTCTACCGGGCGGGACAGCTCGTCCAGATCCATGCCCAGACGGATATGCGTCTTTGTGCCCTCCGGAACATCGGCCAGCTGTGCCACTACAGCCGGGTCGGTGATGCAGCCGAACAAGAAGTTCTTGCCCTTGGTATCCGGCAACGCCATGACCTGCCGCAGCACCCATGTATTGGCACCCACAGAGCCGCTGGTGGTGTTGTCACCGGAGTCGGTGAGGAACACCGGCTTGCCCGGGCAGTTCAGCGCGGACTGAATGGCCTCTTCCGGTTCCTGCGTCAGGCCGGTGTAGTGGAACTCATGGCGGCGCTCCCACACATAAGCGGCCAGTTCGTCAACCTTCTGCTCGGCGTAGTCCTGATCAGCCTCGGAGTTTGGCACCACCACGACGCCGCAGCCTGCTACGTCCGTGTCGTGACGGATGTAGCCCACATGCCAGCTGGCGCTGAGGATGCGGTCATCCTTTTCCATCTCATCCATATACTGGTTGATGGAGCGCACCGGTTCGTCGGCGGAGACGCTCTGCTCACCGCCCAGAATTAGCGGCAGTTTGCGGTACACAGGAGTGATGCTGCGGCGGTGCTCCAACAGCTCCAACAGGTGGGAGCAGACAAAGCGGATGGTCTGCTCCACATCAGTGTGGGGGGACTCACGGTAGCTGCGGATGAGGGTGGTGCCTTCCACATATTCCTTGCACAGGTTACCGTGGGGATCGCATACCACAGCAATGGGCATGTAAGGGCCTACGATGCGGCGCACTTCCTTTAAGATATGGTGGTCGCCGGAGCCGATGCCCTCTACCTCACTGGCGCCGTGCAGGTGGAGGTAGATGCCATCCAGTTCGGAAAGATGCTCCTGCACAGTCTGCAGGATGGTGGACTCAATGTAATCAAAGGCGGTGCGCTTCATCACGCCGTTGGAAGCCGCATTGGCGTCCAGCGCTGGCACAAGGGTCACGTCAGGACGGTCAAACACGTCCCCCAGCTGCAGATGCGCAATGCAGCCCTGCCCGAAGTGCAGGCTGACATCATTTAGATTGCACTTTTTGGGGATGTTCTCATTGGCCTCCAGGATAAAGCGTGCAACAAGGATATGAAACATGCAAGATACCTCCTGTGTTGATCGAATTTGCAACGGAATAAGTATATAAGACATTATAATACAATATAAGACGATTTACAATAGGCTCTCAGGCAAAATTTGCCGATGAAATACTGGATTTTACCACACAATTGTGTTATGCTCATAGTAGATTATAGAATGTGTGCTTTTGGAGGAAAAACAATATGCTGGTGCCGGACAGCGCGACCCCGCTTTATCTGCAGCTGGAAGAGATCCTGCGGCAGGAGATCCTTTCCGGCAGCCGCCGGGAGGGCGACAAGCTCTCCACCGAGAATGAACTGGTGGAGCAATACAAGGTGAGCCGCATCACGGTGCGGCGTGCCGTGGAGGAACTGTGCGAGGAAGGGCTGGTGGTGCGTCACCCGGGCAAGGGCACTTTTGTGACCGGGGTGGTGATGCGCAACGACCTGAACGCGCCCCGCGGCTGGACCGAAAATGCCATTGCCAACGGGTACAGGCCCTCCACCGTGTGCACAGAGCTGGACATGGTGCCAAGCACTGAAGTGTGCCGCCTGTTTGAGGTGAAGCAGGGCGAGGAACGCTACTGCCGCGCCCGGCGGGTGCGTGCCCTGAACGGCAAGCCGGCGGTGTATGAGATCGATTACTTTCCGCCGCAGGATGCGGAATTTTTGACAAAAGAGCTGTTGAGCGGGTCGGTGTTCCGGCTGCTGCGGCAGTGGAGAAAGCTGCGAGTCATCCGGGAAAAGGAGACCATCATTCGGGTGCGGTACGCCGATGCAGAAACAGCGGCTGCGCTGGGGTTTGCTAAGGGGCGGCCTGTGGTATACACCCGCACCTGCTATCTGGACGGCAAAGACCGGGTGGTGCTGCTGAATGAGCAGTACATTGACAGCGAACGCTATATGATCCGCACCGGCGGGCACGAGCTGCGACTGGACGAAACGGAAGAGAACGGGTAAAGAAACTGGAAAAATGGTGTAAGAGGGGCCATGGGAGTCCCAGTGAGGAAATGCTATGAATGCAATCGAACGAAAACGCTATATTCTGGATGAATTGCAGCGCAACGGCAGTGTGGTGATCACCGACCTGGCAGAGCGTATTCAGGTGTCCTCCATGACCATCCGGCGGGATCTGAATGCGATGGCTGAGGATGGCATGGTTACGCTGGAACACGGCGGCGCAGTGCTGAACAGCGGCTCGCTGTTTGAATGCAGCATCAGCTTCAAAAATGAGATCAATGTGTCCGAAAAGCAGCGCATCGCGGCCAAGTGTATGGAGTACATCAACGAAGGCGATTCCGTTTTTCTGGATGCGGGCACCACGCCCAACGAGCTGGCTGCGCTGCTGCGCGGCAAACGCAACATCAGTGTACTGACCCACTCTCTGCTGGTAGCCAACACCACCGCTACCATGCGGAACATCAAGCTCATCATGTGTCCGGGCGAGTTCCGTGAGAACTCCATGGCTTTTCTGGGGCCGCTGACCGATGATTTCATCCAGCATTTTCAGATCGATACCTTGTTTCTCTCGCTGGAGGGCATCGATCTGACTGATGGCCTTTCGGTGGTGGATGTGCAGGATGGCCATACCAAAAAGGCGCTGGTGGAAAAAGCTAAGCGGGTGATCTGCATGGCCGACCACAGCAAATTCAACAAGTCGTTCTTCTACAAGATCGCCCCCATTACGGATGTGGATCTGGTGATCACGGACGATGGTCTGGATGCAGCTACGCAGGAGCTGTTCCGGCAGAACAATATCCCGTTGGTGCTGGCCTGAGAATAACTTGAAATTAAAAGTAACATAAAATAACAAAAAAGAATGAACTTTTCGGAGAAAATGTTATCTTTCACCGGAAAGCTCATTCTTTTTTGCGTAAATGAGTCGAAAATTTAGTGAAAATGATGCAAAACTCGATTTTTTGTTTGTTAAAAGCAACAAATAATAACATTTACGAACAAAATGTAACAAAAACTGATTGACTTTGACCCGGAGTGTGGTACAATGTAGAAAAGACGATGAATGGTTAAAACTCAACGAAATTCTGCGGGTTTTCGCTGCGGCCGAGCGGTGAATATATTTCACAGCTGTTCATCACATGAAGTGTAAAATGTGATATTTTGTAACATTTTACGGTACGAAAGGGAGGCATTTACTCATGGGCAAATATACAAAGATGTCCCAGCAAGTCCTGGAGAAGGTCGGCGGACTGAGCAACATCACCTTCGTTGAGCGCTGTGCAACACGGCTGCGCATCCATTACGCCAGCAAGTCCAAGGTGGATGTGGAAGCCATCAAGGGCATTGAACATGTCGTGGGCGTTGTGGACAAGACCGGCCAGGTGCAGATCATCATCGGACCGGAAGTCAACGATGCATTCAACGATTTCCTGGAGGTCTCCGGCTGGAAACCCACCGATGACCGCCCCACGGTCGTGGAGGAAGAGCCTGAAAAGAAGGGCTTTATGTACTGGGTCACGAAGTTCGGCAACTTCAGCGCAGCTGTCTTTATGCCGATCGTTCCCGCTCTGATCACCGGCGGCCTGATCCTTGCCATCAAGAACCTGCTGGTCAACTACCTTGGAATGAGCACCGACAGCGGCACCGCAAAGGTCTGCCTGGCTATCTTCAGCGCCGGCTTCTCCATGCTGCCCGTCTGGATCGGCTACACCATGGCCAACAAGCTCAAGATGGAGCCTATCATGGGCGCGTTCCTGGGCGCTGTCCTCGTCAGCAGCTCCATCAGCGGTGTTGAGGGTCTGGATTTCTTCGGCATCCCCATTCCCACCGTGGAATACACCTCCAGCGTGCTGCCCATCGTCTTGGGCATCATCCTGATGTACTGGGTGGATAAGCTGCTCAAGAAGATCATCCCTGAAATGGTGCGTTACTTCTTAAAGCCGCTGCTTACCATGTTGATCGTCGTTCCCATTACGCTGATCGTCCTCGGACCCATTGGCACCGAGCTCAGTGGTGTGGTCGGCAATGCTCTTCAGGCATTCTTTAGCGCAGCAAGTATTATTGCAACTCCTGTTTGCTCTGCTATCTATCCCTATCTGGTCATGCTGGGCCTGGATAAGGCCATCACCCCCATCATGGTGGAAGGCATCTCCAGCATTGGTTACGACCTGGTTGTTATGCCGATGGGCTTTATCTCCAACCTGGCAGTCGGCGGCAGCGCACTGGCTGTTGCCATGCACCTCAAGGATAAGGGCCGCAAGGGCATGATCGCTTCCTTCGGTGTTACCGCACTGTGCGGCGTTACTGAGCCTGCTTTCTACGGCTCCCTGATCATGCGTCCCCGTGTGCTGGTGGGCACTGCCATCGGCGCTGCAGCCGGCGGCTTGATCGCAGGCATCTTCCAGCTGAAGAACTACGTTGTGGGCGGCTGCCCGGGCTTCCTGTCCCTGCTGTTCTTCCTGCCTCCTGACGGTTCCATGGGCAACATGATCGTGGCGCTGGCCTCCGGCATCGTGACCGTGGTCGTGGCGTTCATCGCCTGCACCGTCATCCTCAAAAAGGCATACAGAGAGGACGTCTGATCCCTGTTTAGACTTTTGACATTCACAGCCATAATTTCATCATAAAGCAAAGCACAAAAAGCCAAGCACATTGATGCCTGTCGCCGCTACGGCGGCGGGCATCAACGTGTGCTCGGGCTTCTGTAGAGAGGGAAAACTGCTATGAGCAAAAGAGTTCTGGTGGCGCAGTTTGTGACCGAGTCCAACGCCAACATCCCCTACAAAACCGATCTGGAAAATTATGACCTGCGGTTTGGCGAGGACGCCATTTCTCAGATGAACATGGGCACCGTGTTCGCGGATGCCGGCATCGAAGTGGTACCCTCGGTCTACGCCAATGGCTTTTCGGGCGGTGTGGTCACCCGCAACGCCTTTGATTACATCGAGAACCGCCTGCTGAACGATATCCGCGCAAACCTCGGCACGCTGGACGGCATGTTCCTGCATCTGCACGGTGCCAGCGAGGTGGAGGACATCGGCTCCGGCGACCATCACATTTTGAAGGAAGTACGCAAGCTGGTGGGTCCGTATATGCCCATTGTAGTGGCCTGCGACCCCCACGGCAATCTGTGCAAGGAGTATGTGGACGGCACCACCGTGATCCGCAGCTACCGCGAGTCGCCCCACACCGACCTTGCCGACACGGTCAAGACCTGCTGCCGGTATCTGGTAGATCTGTTGGAGCACCGCCGCAACATCCGCCCCGCA
>ENA-OPAL01001897-OPAL01001897.1-human-gut-metagenome-genome-assembly--contig:-NODE-1897-length-11150-cov-2.211987_pt1 | contig 11150 bp, 7 predicted proteins | sample MGYA00241057_ERZ501430 | MGnify/ENA primary metagenome ERZ501430 (study PRJEB25962, sample SAMEA2042506) | human gut metagenome | biome: human gut; feature: human-associated habitat; material: faeces...
CTGCACGCAGAAGAAAATCGTTTTTTCCCCGTCAACGCATTTGCGCTTTGTTCAAAGTGGTTTCATTTTAGCAAAAGCCGCCGCCCCTGTCAAGAAGTTTGGCTCACAATGAAAATGAAACGATTTCACATAAATAGCAGCATAAATTTTCAAAATTTGCGGGTGGATTTTTTGCTTTGTTAAGAATCTGCGAAGTTTTTGCAAAGTTCGCCTCGAAACGCTGGTTTCTGAAATGGCGTCGTGGTATGCTGTTTGCAACGTAAGGAGGGACCCCCATGAAAGAAGTCAAGACCCCCAAAAAGCCATTGGCTATTTACTACGCCATTGTATTACTGGTGCTGATGCTGCTCAACTTCGTGCTCGTGCCGTGGATGAGCGAACGGCAGGTAAAAGAAGTGGACTACGGCACCTTCATGTCCATGACCGAGGACAAAGACATCGGTCGGGTGGATGTGGAATCGAACCAGATCATCTTTACCGATAAAGACGAAAAGCAAATTTACAAGACCGGCCTGATGAACGACCCTGACCTGACCCAGCGCCTCTACGACGCAGGGGCCGAGTTTTCCAGCGAGATCGTCGAGCAGGCTTCGCCGCTGCTGAGCTTTCTGCTGAGCTTTGTGCTGCCCATCGTCCTCTTCGTCTGGCTGGGCAATTTCATGAACAAAAAGCTCATAGAAAAGGCCGGCGGCGCGAACTCGATGATGTTCGGCGGCGTGGGTAAGTCCAACGCCAAGGTCTACGTCCAGTCCACCCACGGCATCCGCTTTGCGGATGTGGCCGGCGAAGATGAGGCCAAAGAGAACTTACAGGAGATCGTAGATTATCTGCACGATCCCAAGAAATACGAAGAGATCGGTGCCTCGATGCCCAAGGGCATCCTGCTCGTTGGCCCTCCGGGTACCGGCAAGACCATGCTGGCAAAGGCCGTGGCGGGCGAATCCAACGTGCCGTTCTTCTCCATCTCCGGCTCGGAGTTCGTGGAGATGTTCGTGGGCATGGGCGCGTCCAAAGTCCGTGATTTGTTCAAGCAGGCCAAGGAAAAAGCCCCCTGCATCGTGTTCATCGACGAGATAGACGCCATTGGCCAGAAGCGCAACAGCGGCCAGCTGGGCGGCAACGACGAGCGTGAGCAGACCCTGAACCAGCTGCTTGCCGAGATGGATGGATTCGATGGAAAGAAAGGTGTTGTCATTCTGGCAGCGACGAACCGTCCGGATTCCCTGGACCCGGCACTTCTTCGTCCGGGCCGTTTCGACCGCCGTGTGCCGGTTGAACTGCCTGACTTAAAAGGCCGTGAGGAAATCCTGAAAGTCCATGCGAAAAACATCCGCGTGGGCGACAATGTCGATTACAATGCGATCGCACGTATGGCATCCGGTGCTTCTGGTGCAGAACTTGCCAATATGATCAACGAGGCAGCACTCCGTGCCGTCCGTGATGGAAGAAAATTCGTCACCCAGGCGGATCTGGAGGAGAGCGTTGAGGTTGTCATCGCCGGATACCAGAAGAAGAATAAGATCATGACCGACAAAGAGAAACTGATCGTTTCCTACCACGAGGTCGGCCATGCACTCGTCGCAGCACTGCAGAGCCATTCCGCTCCGGTTACGAAGATCACCATTATCCCGCGTACGTCCGGCGCCCTCGGCTATACGATGCAGGTGGATGAAGATGAGCACAACCTGATGAGCCGCGAAGAGCTGGAAAACAAGATTGCAACGCTGACCGGCGGCCGTGTGGCAGAGGATCTGGTGTTCCATTCCATCACGACAGGTGCTTCGAACGATATCGAGCAGGCAACGAAGGTGGCAAGATCCATGATCACCCGCTTCGGTATGAACGAGGAATTTGGTATGGTTGCATTTGAGACGGTAACGAACCAGTACCTCGGCGGTGACACTTCCCTGGCATGCTCCGAATCGACAGCAGCACAGATTGATGAGAAGGTTGTTGCAGCAGTCAGAAAACAGTACGACAAAGCAGAGCAGCTCTTAAAAGATAACATGCCGAAACTCCACGAGCTGGCAAAATATCTGTATGAGAAAGAGACGATCACAGGTGATGAGTTTATGGAAATCCTGAATTTATCCCCGGATCAGCTTACGACAACGAGAATGGAAACAAACTAAAAAGCGATAAAAGCAGATGAGAATCCCGCGTTACTGTTCACCCAGCAGTGAAACACTTGCTGTTTCACTGCGTAAGAAAGTGATTCACGAATCCCGCGTTTCAAGGCGACTTCAGCCTTGCGCGGGATTCTTTCTTGTGCTATAATGCTGTAATGCGAAATTATGACACAAAAAGACAGATTTTTTTAGGATAGATCAAGAGAACATAAGGAGAAACGCAATGAAGAAAAAACAGGCATGGAAAGTGATGGGTGCTGTCCTTGCGGGCACACTGGTATTTTCCGATGCAGTTCCGCTCCGTGCCAGCGCATCGGCAGGAACGGAAAAAAGCGCAGTACAGAACGAAACTGTCTCCGGAACGGAGAACGGTACAGAGACAAAGACAAAACGGGCAGCCGTTTATGTGAATCTGAAAACCGGCGATGATACGGCAGACGGTACAACGGCAGAGACAGCAGTAAAAACCGTGGAAAAAGCACAGGAGCTTCTTGCAGCTGCAGCGGCAGAACTGCAGGCGGACGGGAAAACAACCGAAAAAAACACTGCTGCAGATACCAGCAAAACGGCAGCGGAGGAAGCAGCAGAAAAATATCTGGTATTCGTCGGCATGGATGAAAAAGAGCTGGAAACGTATCGAAAGAAACAGCAGAAAACAGACTTCTGGGGAAGAGTAACAGATACCGTTTTTGCGGCAGATGAAATCGTGGTGACAGAAGCCGGATATGAGGCTGTTCTGGCAGCAGAAAAAGCAAAAGAAACGGTTTCGGAAACACCAACGCTTGCGCCGGGCGAGTCTCCGGCACCGGATGCGGCAGAAGATACCGTAACACCGACTCCGGGTCCGACGGAAACGCCGGATGCAGAGCCGACCGCAGAACCAACGGTGACCCCGGACGCAGAGCCAACGGTAGAACCGACGGAAACGCCGGACGCAGAGCCGACCGTAACGCCGGCGGAGGAACCAACGGCAACACCGACACCGGATGCGGACAACGGAGAAAATACAGAGGATACACCAACGGCAGCGCCGACACCGGATGCGGAACCGACCGTAACGCCGGAAGTAACTCCGACGACAGCACCGGGCGAGAATACCGATGACAGTGAAAATCCGGAGAATCCGGAAACTCCGGCAGAAGATCCAACCGTGACACCTGCCCCGGATGATACAGCAAAAGACGATCCTGCAGCAGATGATACAAACCAGGACGATACAAACCAGGATAACCAGAACGGAACGGGAAATGATGCATCATCGGACCAGTGGAAACAGGATGAAAATCTGGATGACCTTGTAAAAGATGAAATTCAGAAAGAAAACGAAACCGTAAAAAATTTCGATGAAATTTCCAATCCATCCGGTACGGACAGCACAGAAGACGGCTATCTGATCTCCGATGTCTCTCTTTTGATCCATCCGATGGCAGTAAGTCTGTCCGGAAGCGTTGTATCAGAGGAGCAGACGGAAACAGCAGAAGCTGAGACGGCGGACGAAGGCGAGCATGAACTGCTTGCAGCTGCAGAGCAGAAATCCAACCTGAGTGCCGGTGAAATGACAGCAAGTGCAGCCGATGACGTAAGTACGCTGCGTGCCGCAGGAACGATCCTTGTAGGACCGGACAACTACGGAACGAATAAGACATCCACTCCGACTCCGACAGCCACACCGTCGAAGAGCAGCAGTAACAACAGCTCTTCCAATTCCAATACCGGAAGCACAAAGATTCCGCAGAAGAAGACACAGACCACTGCAAGCATCCGCAGCATCCCGGTCAACACCGGCGATGAGACGATGGTGCTTCCGCTGGCGATCAGCTCCGCACTTTCTGCAGCCGTTATGTTCTGCATGGCATTCCTTCAGATGCAGGCGAAACGCGCAAAGAGCATGGCCGCATGGCTGGAATTCAAAAAGAATCATCCGTTTGACGAAAAATAAAGAAACAGGCATATCCGAAAAAGCCATTCCATACATTTACAGTATGGGAGGGCTTTTTCTTATGGAAGAAAAGAAAACATGGGAGGTGGGTGCGGGCAGCGGGATCGGCTGGCTGAAGGCGCTTCTCGTTTCCTATCTGATCTCGGTGCTTCTTCTTTTGCTGCTGTCTTTCCTGCTCTGGAAATTTTCCTGGAAGGAAAGCTGGGTGCAGGCGGGCATTGTGGTGATCTATCTGGCATCAAGCTTTTCCGGCGGAAGAATGGCAGGAAACATGGCGGGAAAACGGCGGTTTCTCTGGGGCATCTGCTTTGGAATCGTGTATTTTGCCATTCTGATCATCGTCTCCGCAGTCTTCCTGCCGGGCGGATTTGCCGGAGCCGGAAGACTTCTGTGGGCGGCAGCAGTCTGTGCCGTCGGCGGAATGGCAGGCGGAATGACGGCACACGGCAGATAAAAGCGGACAAAACAGAATATTTTTTCAAAAAACAGACTTTTAAATTTGAAAAACCTATGCTATAATGGGAAGAGCTAATGGCCGAAGACTATAAAAAAGTCGCGCGTCAACTACAATGAAGGAGGAATGTGCCATGAAACACATCAAAACTTTAAATACAAAAAGCTTACAGAACACTGTAAAAAAAGGTGGATGCGGTGAGTGCCAGACATCCTGCCAGTCCGCATGTAAGACTTCTTGCACCGTAGGCAACCAGAGCTGCGAGCATAAGTAAAAGTAATCCATAAGGACGAGTAAAAGGTGTTCCCAGAACCGGTTTCGCCGGATTTGGGAACATTCTTTTTGCCAGGCACATCAAAAAAAGAGAGAGTTATAGAAAGGAATACCACAGTGATACATTTATATAAAAGCAATGGCTTCAACATGGTGCTGGACGTCAACAGCGGTTCCGTCCATGTTGTGGATGACTGCGTATACGATGTCCTTTCCTGCATGAACGAAGGAAAAAATGCAGAAGAGACAGCAGAGGCGCTTAGCAGTAAATACGCCGAGCAGGACATCACCGAAGCCAGAGAAGAAATTCAGGAACTTGCAGACAACGGCATGCTCTTTACCAAAGATATCTACGAAAACGCAATCGATCAGTTTTCCAACCGTCCGACCGTCGTAAAAGCACTCTGCCTCCATATCGCACACGACTGCAATCTTGCCTGTCGTTACTGCTTCGCAGAAGAGGGCGAGTACCACGGAAGACGTGCGCTGATGTCCCTGGAAGTCGGCAAAAAAGCGCTTGATTTCCTGATCGCAAACTCCGGCAGCAGAAGAAACCTCGAGGTAGATTTCTTCGGCGGTGAACCGCTGATGAACTGGGATGTTGTAAAACAGCTCGTAGCCTACGGAAGAGAGCAGGAGAAGTTACATAATAAGAACTTCCGTTTCACCCTGACCACCAACGGTGTTCTCTTAAACGACGAGGTCATGGAGTTCTGCAATAAGGAGATGGGCAACGTCGTATTAAGTATCGACGGAAGAAAAGAAGTTCACGATCACATGCGTCCGTTCCGCAAAGGTGCCGGAAGCTACGATCTGATCGTGCCGAAATTCCAGAAATTCGCTGAACTCCGTCATCAGGACAAATACTATGTGCGCGGAACCTTCACGCATTACAACACAGACTTTGCTGCCGACGTCCTCCATCTGGCAGACCTCGGCTTCAAACAGATCTCGGTGGAGCCTGTTGTAGCACCTCCGACCGAGGATTACGCGATCCGCGAGGAAGACCTTCCGGTGATTTTCGAACAGTACGACATTCTGGCAAGAGAGATGATCAAGAGAGAAAAAGAAGGAAGAGGCTTCAATTTCTTCCATTTCATGATCGATCTGACCGGCGGACCATGTGTTTATAAACGTCTTTCCGGCTGCGGTTCCGGAACCGAGTACCTTGCGGTAACACCGTGGGGCGATTTCTATCCGTGCCACCAGTTCGTAGGACAGGAAGATTTCTGCCTCGGAAATGTTTACGAAGGCGTGAAAAAGACAGAAACTGTCAACGAATTCAAAAAATGCAACGTTTATTCCAAGAAGGAGTGCAGCCAGTGCTTTGCACGGTTCTACTGCAGCGGCGGATGCGCGGCAAACTCCTACAATTTCACAGGTAAGATCAACGATGTTTACGAGATCGGATGCAAGATGCAGCAGAAACGGATCGAGTGTGCATTGATGATAAAGGCAGCTCTGGCCGAAGATTAAAGAAAAGAGGAAAATCGCGACATGATGAAGAAGAAACAGAGTATCATCGCACTCGTCCTGGCAGCCATTGTAACAGTGCTTCTTGGATGGACGATGATCAAAGGATGGGGTCCTACCGGAACCGGTTCGATGAAGAACATCAACCTGGGTCTGGATCTGTCCGGCGGTGTCAGCATTACCTATCAGGCCGTAAAGGACAACCCGACAGACGAAGAAATGTCAGATACCCGCTACAAGCTGGAACAGCGTGCGCAGCAGTACAGCGAAGAGGCACAGGTGTATCTGCAGGGCGACAACCGTATTACCATTGAAATCCCGGGTGCAACCGATGCAACCACCATTCTGGAAGAGATGGGTAAACCGGGAAGCCTGTATTTCATCAAACAGACCAACGATGACGGAACAGAAAACTACACCTACGACAGCTCGACCGGCGAGTACGTTCTGAACGGAAAAACTATCGAAGAGCTCGAGGAGGACGGCTCCGTCGTTCTGACCGGTAAAGATGTGGAGAGCGCAGAAGCTATGCATCAGCAGAACTCCACCACAAAAGCAACCGAGAGCGTCGTTCAGCTGAAAATGACCGACGAAGGAAAACAGAAATTTGCAGACGCAACCCAGGAAGCCTACAGCGCAGGAAAGAGCATCGGTATCTACTATGATGAGAAATTCGTCAGTGTACCGAGTGTAAACGCTGTGATTTCCGATGGTACTGCAGTCATCTCCGGCGGAAACATGGACTGGGATGAAGCAACCAGCCTGGCATCCACCCTCCGTATCGGTTCCCTTTCCCTGAAACTTGAGGAGATCAACTCCAGCGTCGTTGGAGCACAGCTTGGATCTGCAGCTGTTTCCACCAGCGTGAAAGCAGGAGCGATCGGCATTATCCTGATCATCATCTTCCTTGCAGTTGTATACCGCCTGCCTGGTATTGCAGCCGGATGGGCACTGCTCATTTACGTTGAGCTGAACCTGATTTCTTTAAATGCATTTGACCTGACCCTGACTCTGCCTGGTATCGCCGGTGTTATCCTGTCGATCGGTATGGCAGTCGATGCGAACGTTATCATCTACGCCCGTATCGAGGAGGAGATCGGTGCCGGAAAGACGGTTCATGCAGCAATCCGCGACGGATTCAAGAAGGCAGCTTCCGCCATCCTGGACGGAAACGTAACGACTCTGATTGCAGCAGCCGTTCTGTATGCACTCGCAAGCGGAAGTGTCCGCGGATTCGCCATGACACTTGCTCTTGGTATTGTTCTTTCCATGTTCAGCGCCATGGTTGTTTCCAGACTGCTGGTCAACAGCCTGTACGGTATGGGACTGAAGGATGCGAAATACTACGGAACCAAGAAAGAGCGCAAGGGATTTCCATTTGTGGAAAAGAGAAAGATTTTCTTCACGATCTCCTGCATTCTGCTGCTTGCCGTTCCGGCCAGCATGATTTTCATGCATCAGACAAAGGGAAGCGCACTGAACTTCAGCCTTGACTTCAAGGGCGGTACTTCCATCAACGTTCCGTTCAACGAGGATTACTCCATCGAAGAGCTGGACAAAGAGGTAGAGCCGGTTGTGGAAGGCGTGACAAAAGATTCCAATATTCAGATGACAAAGGTTGTCGGAGGCAACAATGTCATCATCAAAACACGTTCTCTGACTCTGGAAGAGCGTGAGCAGGTTTACCAGGCAATGGCAGACAATTTCGGTGTCGATACTTCTGAAATCACTTTCGACAACATTTCTTCTACTGTAAGTAAAGAGATGAGCCAGAATGCGATGAAAGCAGTTATCATCGCTGTAGTCTGCATGCTGCTGTACATCTGGATCCGTTTCCGCGACATCCGTTTTGCATCGAGTGCCATCCTTGCACTGATGCACGATATCGCCATTGTATTCGGATTCTATGTGGTATCCCGTATTTCGGTCGGCAGCACCTTTATCGCGTGTATGCTGACGATCCTCGGCTATTCCATCAACAGTACGATCGTCATCTTCGACCGTATCCGTGAGAATACGAAGGGCAGCAGAGCAAAACTTGATGAGATCGTTAATGAAAGTATCACACAGACACTTACAAGAAGTATGTACACTTCCTTTACCACATTTGTTATGGTAGCAGTTCTGTACATTCTGGGTGTATCTTCCATTCGTGAATTTGCAGCACCTCTTATGGTAGGCGTTATTTGCGGTGCATATTCTTCTGTCTGCATCACAGGTGCCCTGTGGTATGTGATGAAGCACGTTGGAAAAAACAAATATGTGCCGTCCAAAGCAGTACAGAATAAGACAAAAAATAAATAAAAGCAGCAAAAACCATAAAAAGAGAAACGCCGGACCGGAAAAGTCCGGCGTTTCCTGCTAACAGGAAAGAGGAGAACATATGAAGAAAGAACGCTGGGTAGTTTCGGCAAAACGCGCCGATTTCCAGGCAATTGCGGACCGGTTCGGCATCGATCCCGTCATTGCCCGCCTGATCCGGAACCGGGATGTGACCGGGGAGAAAGAGATCGAAGAGTATCTCTTCGGTGATCTGGAGCAGCTCCACGATCCGCTGCTGATGAAGGATATGGAGCGCGCGGCAGATCTGATCGCAGAAAAAATCCGGGAGAAAAAGCCGATCCGCATCATCGGGGACTACGACATCGACGGTGTTACGGCAACGTATATTCTGCTGACCGGATTAAAAGATCTCGGTGCCGATGTGGATGTGCGTATCCCGGACCGGATTGCAGACGGATACGGCTTAAATGAGCATCTTGTGCAGTTTGCCGCGGATGAGGGGCGGGACACGATCGTCACCTGTGACAACGGCATCGCGGCGAGCAGTCAGATCCGTCTGGCAAAAGAGCTCGGCATGACGGTTGTTGTGACGGACCACCATGAGGTTCCGTTTGAGGAGGATGAAAACGGAGAGCGCCGCTACATCCTGCCGCCGGCGGACGCGGTTGTCAATCCGAAACAGAAAGACTGTTCCTATCCGTTTCCGGGCCTCTGCGGTGCGGCCGTCGCATGGAAACTGATCCAGACGATGGAGGCAAAAGCAGGTATTCCAAAGGAGCACAGCTTCCGCTTTCTGGAATTTGTCGCCATTGCGACGATCGGTGATGTGATGGATCTGCAGGGAGAAAACCGGATTTTTGTAAAAGCCGGCCTTCGGGCGCTCCATAAAACGCAGAACCTCGGCCTGCAGGAGCTGATCCGTGTGCAGGGCATCGAGGCGGAAAACGTGACACCGTATCACATCGGCTTCGTTCTCGGCCCGTGCATCAACGCATCGGGACGGCTTGACACGGCGGTGCATTCGTTAAAACTGCTCTGCGCAAAGACACGTGAGGAGGCCGCAAAGCTTGCCGGGGACTTGAAAGACCTGAATGAAAGCCGCAAAGAGCTGACGCGCCAGGGTGAGGCGAAAGCAATCGAGCTCGTGGAAACCTCCCCGCTGCAGAACGACAAAGTCCTCGTCGTCTATCTGCCGGACTGCCACGAGAGCCTTGCCGGAATCATCGCAGGTCGCCTGCGGGAGCACTTCCACAAACCATCCTTCGTACTCACCAGAAGTGAGGAGGGCGTCAAGGGCTCCGGCCGCTCGATCGAAGCGTATTCGATGTATGAGGAGCTCTGCAAATGCAAAGAACTGATGACGAAATTCGGCGGCCACCCGATGGCTGCGGGCCTTTCCCTCGCAGGAGAGGAGATGATCGAACCGTTCCGCCGGGCACTGAACGATAATTGCACGCTGACGGAAGAGGATTTCGTCGAAAAAGTCGTGATCGATGTGCCGATGCCGATCACCTACATCACCAAAAATCTGATCCGCCAGTTAAGTCTCTTGGAGCCGTTCGGAAAAGGCAACATGAAACCGCTGTTCGCACAGAAAGGATTGACTGTATTAAATTACCGCATTTTTGGAAAGAATAGAAACGTGGTGAAAGTACAGCTTGCCGATGCGGGCGGATACCAGATGGATGGTGTCTATTTCGGTGAGGGAGAAGCGTTCGCCGCATACGTGGATGCACATCCGACCCTCTCGGTAGCGTACTATCCGTCGATCGATACGTGGAACGGACGCGATAAATTACAGATCAATATCCAGAGTTATTTTTAAAGATGCAGAAAAGCCGCAAATACCTGATTTTTCTGCCCTGTTTTCTATCGGAAACGAAATTGACGCAGAAGAATATTGATGCTATACTGTAAGGTGAATTGTCAAACCTTGACGAAACGGAGGAATATTTTATGAAAAAAGTAGAGGATTACGTAAGAAGTATTCCGGATTTCCCGGAACCGGGTATTATTTTCAGAGATGTAACGAGTATCCTGCAGGACGCAGACGGACTGCAGCTTGCCATAGATGAGATGCAGCATTTTGTAGAAGAAGTAGACTGTGATGTAATCTGCGGAACCGAGTCCCGCGGCTTCATTTTCGGTATGCCGATTGCTTACAATCTGCACAAACCGTTCGTGCCGATCCGTAAAAAAGGAAAACTTCCTCTGGAGACCGTCGAGGAGAGCTATGACCTGGAGTACGGCAGCGCAACGATCGAGATGCACAAAGACTCCATCAAACCGGGCCAGAAGGTAGTCATCATCGACGACCTGATTGCAACCGGCGGTACCGTGGAAGCCTGTGCAAAAATGATCGAGCGCCTCGGCGGCGAAGTAACCAGAATCGTGTTCCTGATGGAGCTTGCCGGCTTAAAAGGACGCGAAAAACTGGCAAAATATGATGTAAAATCTGTCATCCGTTACGATGGCAAATAACGTATCCAACGAAACGCAGGGGTTAATCATGAGAGCGGAGGATACATATGGAAGAAGAGAAAAGAATCAGTGAAGAAGAATTAAAGAAGGATGTGGCGGCGGCAGAAGCCAGAATCCG